>Ga0114972_10001722_pt1 | contig 16386 bp, 11 predicted proteins | sample M_140807_EF_Meta_FD_87354 | JGI IMG/M metagenome (GOLD analysis project Ga0114972, IMG submission 87354) | Freshwater microbial communities from Lake Montjoie, Canada to study carbon cycling - M_140807_EF_MetaG | ecosystem: Environmental > Aquatic > Freshwater > Lake | place: Lake Montjoie... | reverse complement strand
GTTCCGGCCGACGAGGCATCCAATGGGTTTTGCAGACCGCCGTTACGCGCCGCCGAATCGTTCGTGGCGGGGGGGATCCGCAGACGCCGGGGAATGGAGCGCTGTGACGACGATCATCGTCGCCAACTGCGCCGTCTGGGTCGCCTGCCTCCTTGCCGGCAACGATGTCCCGCTCGGCGGGTGGCTGGCGATGCGGAGCGACCTGCCGAGCCATCCCTTCGAGGCGTGGCGACTGGTGACCTACGGCTTCGCCCACAACATGGCCTCGCCGTCGCACCTGTTCCTCAACATGCTCACGCTGTGGTTCTTCGGGCCGGAGGTCGAGGCGCGGATCGGTCGCAGCGAATTTTTCCGCTTCTGGCTGACGGCGATCGTCCTTGCCGGCCTCACCTGGCTGGCGAGTGTGCAATTCGGCCAAGGGGGCCGGGCCGGGTTGCTCGTCGGCGCCAGTGGCGCGGTGACGGCCACGCTCGCCGTCTTCATCTGGAAAAACCCCCACCAGGAGCTTCTCTTCTGGGGCATCCTCCCGATCCCCGCCTGGGCCCTCGGCCTCCTCTATTTCTTCTCCGACATCAGCGGCGCCGTCGAACGCCGCGACAATGTCGCCCATGTCGCCCACATCGGCGGGGCGGTGTTCGGCCTGCTCTACGCCTGGCGCGGCTGGAACATCGGCGAACTCCTCGAAGCTCCCGCGCAGCTCCTCCAATCGCGGCAGCGGTTCCGGATCTTCCGCCCCGAAGACGATCCTCCGCGGCCGCCCTCGCGCCCGGCGTCACTGGAGGATGACGAAGCGCTCCGTGACGCGGTCGATCGGATCCTCGAGAAGATCAGCCGCTCCGGCGAGGCGAGTCTGACAACCCAGGAGCGCGACACCCTCACCCTCGCCAGCCGGCGACTCAAGGAACGGCTCCGCTGACCGCGGCCCGGCGCGTCATGCCGACAGACCGCCGCAGGCCCAGTGAACGTCCTCCGCGGCACGGCGTGCCGCGCCCCGCCAACGCTAGGGAGTGCAAGGCACCATCCCGTACCGGTTCGTGGCGGTCGCTCGCCATGATCGGAGCCGCCCTTGCGTTCGCAGCGATCATCGTCGCCTCGACACGCCCCCGCACCACTCCGCCCACACTTCGCCGCGCGACGACCCAGCCGGCCGGGCCCACCCGGTTCCCCGCGCCGACAGCCGCGGTGCCGGAGGGCTACGCCGGCCTGGCGGGGGAAGCGCAGACCCTCGCTGAGTGGATCGTGGCCCGTCATCCCCAGCGGCCGCAGTCGACGGCGCTGGCGGCGACGATCGCCGCCGAGGGGGGCGACCAGGAAACCGCGGCGACGCTGTGGCGGGCCCAACTCGAGCGTCATCCGGAGACGGCCGAGGGGTGGTATCGACTCGGGCTCTACGCGGTGAAGGAAGGGCGCGACGGCGAGGCTGCCGAGTGGCTCGAGCGGGCCCGTCGGCTCGACCCGAACCTCCCCGACATCCAAGGGCATCTGGGGCGCTGCCTCCTCAAACTCGACCGCTTCGACGAGGCCGCCATCGTCCTCGAACCGGCGATCGGCGACGACCGCGGTGGCGCGGTCCGGCTCTTCCACCTCGGCCATGCCCGGCTCCGCCAGGGGAAAAACACCGCGGCCCAGGCGGCGTTTCAGGGGGCGATCGACCGGGCCCCCTCCTACACCGGCGCCTGGTACGGGCTGGCCAGCGCCTTGTCGCGCCTCGGCCGCGCCGATGACGCGGAGCGGGCGCTGGCGGAGTTCCGCCGCCTGAAAGCGGTCGATGCCGGGGCCGCGGCCAGGAATCTCTCCCGCGACGACCGTGTGCGGCTGCAACGCCTCCTCGCCGGCTGGTACGCGGCCGCCGGGCGGATCGCTGCCCTCGACGGCGACCACAACGAGGCCGAGGCTCTCCGGCTCCGCGGCGCCGCGATCGATCCATCTTTTCCCCCCCCCTCCACCGCCCCCCCTTCCAGCGCCGCGGGAGAAAACCACTGACATGGTCTCATCTCCGCTGCATCGCCTCGCGCTGGTCGTCGTGGTCCTGGTTCTGATCCTCGGCTGTGGTCAGCCGAGACCACCGGCAGACACCACGCCGTCGTTGGAAGCCGACGCCGCGCCGATCCGGTTCATCGACGCCACGAAGGCTTCCGGCATCGGCTTCGTCCACACCGATGGGAGCAGCGGTCGGCGCTACCTCGTCGAGCCGCTGTCGGCCGGTGTCGCCACGTTCGACTACGACGGTGATGGCCGGATCGATCTCTATTTTCCAAACGGGGCACTCCTCCCGGGAGCCGAGCCCGGCGACTCCGATCCGCCCCTCCGACACGCGCTGTGCCGGAATCTCGGCGCAGGGTTGTTTCGCGACGTGAGCCTCGCCGCCGGCATCGACTGCCGCGACTACGGCCTCGGGGTCGTCGCCGGGGACGTCGACGAGGACGGGTTTCCCGATCTTTTCTTGACCACGTTCGGCGCCAAGCGACTGTTCCGCAACCTCGGTGACGGCACGTTCGTCGACGTCACGGAAAGCGCCAACGTGGCCGATGGGGAGAAGGTCGGCGCAGGGGCCGCCTTCCTCGATGCCGATGGCGACGGTGATCTCGATCTCTACGCCGCCAACTATGTCAAGTTCACGCTCGGCGATCATCGCCCTCGCTCGTTCAAGGGCTTTCCCACCTACGCCGGCCCCCGTGATTACCCCCCCTGGCCCGACACCTTCTTCCGCAATTCAGGCGATGGCCGGTTCGTCGATGCGAGCGTCGAGGCGGGGATCGCCGCCGTGGCCGGCCCGGGGATGGGGGTCGTCTGTCTCGATCACGACGACGATGGCGACAGCGACATCTACGTCGGCAACGATGCCCTCGAGGGGAACTTCCTCTTCGAGAACGATGGCCGGGGCCACTTCCGCGAGACCGCGCTGGCGGCCGGCGTGGCCGTGAACCGGTTCGGCGCCGAGATCGGCAGCATGGGGACGGAGGCGGGCGATGCCGACGGCGACGGGAGAATCGATCTGTTCGTCACCGACTTCCAGCCCGATCTCCCCGTCCTCTTTCGCAATCTCGGGCGGGGGCAGTTCGAGGACACCACTGCCGCCACCGCCGCCGGGAGTGGGGCCTGGCAATTCGTCACCTGGGGGACGGCGATGGCCGACTTCGACAACGACGGCCGCCGCGACCTGTTCCTCGCCTGCGGCCACCTCAACGACAACGTCGAGGCCTTCGACGACACGACCACCTACCGCAACCACAACCTCCTCCTCCGCAATGTCGGGGGGAGATTCATCGACCTGTCGGCCGCCGCCGGCCTCCACGATATCCCGCGCCACGCCGCCCGCGGCGTCGCCTGCGACGACCTCGACGACGATGGCGACCTCGATCTGCTGATCCTCAACTCGCGCGAGGCCCCCACGCTTCTGAAGAACCTCGACCGCGAGCGCGGCGGCACGAACCACTTCTGCCAGCTGCGTCTGCGGGGGCGGCAGGGGAACCGCGACGGGGTGGGGGCGAGGGTCGTGCTCCACGCCGGCGACGCGATGTTTGTCGACGAGGTCCACGCCGGCCGCGGCTACCAGGGGCACTTCGGCACCCGGCTCCACTTCGGCCTCGGCAACCGGACCGTCATCGACCGGATCGAGGTCCGCTGGATCGGTGGCGGCACCGAGACGTTCACCGCCGTCCCGATCGACCGCCTCTCCGAGCTCACCGAGGGGAGCGGCCGGGTCGACGGCGCGGGAGCGACGCCGACGGACCGCTGAAGCCCACGGCTGCACCGCAGCATCGGGCCGGATGGCGCGGCCGTCAGCGGGTCGCCGGCGCCGCTTCGGTCGCCGACGCTGTCCGCACCGGTTGCGCCTGCTGGCGGAGCCGATCGATGGCCGCCACGAGCTGCTGGTACTTCGTCTCGTCGAGCTCCCCCGAGAGCACCCCCTGGGGGCGACCGAAGGTGTCGATGACGAGGATGTTGGGGACGTCGGTGGCCATGCCGAAGGTCTTGGGCATCGTCCCCTTGAAGTCGAGCCACACCGGCACGTGCGGCGACTCCCTGCGGATCTGCGACCGGACGACCGGATGAACCGCCTTGGGGATCTCGGGGAGACAGGCGACGGCGACGGCATGGACATTCGGGACGCGGGCCCCGGCCGGCCAGCCGGCGATCCCCGAAACCGGCTGGCGCGCCCATTCCGGGCCCTCCACCTTGGCGGCATGGGGGTGGAAGTGGACGTGAAGCCGCTTGCCGATTTCGTGGGCCGACTCGGCGCCGTTGCGGTCGGCGTAGAGGAGGACGATCACGTCACCCCGCAGGGCGCCGGTGTCGTGCGCCTGCCGATTCTGATCCTCCATGACGATGTTCACCGTCGGCGCGGCCGGCGCGGCGGCGGGGATCGCGCGGGCCGGGCCGGCCGTCACCGGTGCCGGCGCAGCGAGGTCACGCGGCGCGGGAGACTGGGCGTGGACGATCGGCATCCCCACGAACACGAACAGGAACACGAACCCGAGCAGGCAGGCGTGGGCGGGAGAAGGGCGCGGCAGCGTCATGGGGCACCGGAAAGGGGGTTGGGGGCGGGTGCGGGGAGAGGGGGATAGCAGGCTGACGCGCGCCGGCACAAGGTCGGTTCCCGCGGGCGGAGATCAGGCCGCGGCCCGTTCCCCGGAGCGGTCGACCCGCGCGCCGAAGTCGACCGCGATGACCTCGTCGACGCCTCTCTCCCCCCCTGTCTCGTTGTCGGCTTCGTCGGCTTCCGTCGCCGGCTCCCGATGGAGCAACCGGAGCACGGCAGGGAGGAAGACGAGCGACGTCACCGTGCAGGTGGTGACACCGAGCGTGAGGAGGCGACCGAGGCTCTCGAGGCCGCGGTGGCTCGCCACCATCAGCGCGCCGAATCCGAGGATCGTCGTCAGCGCATCGACGAGGACGGAGTTGGCCGTCGAAGGGCTGATCCGATAGGGGCCGGGGCGCTCGAGGGAGTCGTGGACGATGTGAACGCCGTAGTCGACGGCGATCCCGAGCACGAGCGGAATGCCGATGAGGTTGGCGGGATTGAGGTCGATCCCCAGCAGGCCCATGAGGCCGAACGTCTGCCCCATTCCCATCGCCAGCGGGAGCGCGGCGAGAAGGGCATGGCGGAACGAGCGGAAGTCGAACCACAACACCACGAGGATCACCAGGAGCGCCGAGATCGCCGCCTGCTCGTAGCTCCGCTTCATCTCCAGCGACGCCTCGTACGCCTGGAGCGGGTTGCCGGTGGCGCGGGGGTCGACGCCGCGGACATCCTTCACGAAGCGCTCGAGCGAGTCGAAGTTCCAAATGTCGCCGCGGCCGTAGATCTTGAGGAGGTGCTTGCCGGTTGATCCGACGAACCGCTCGACGAGACTCGCGGGGAGATCCTCGAGCGCCGGGGGATCGGGATCGGAGACCGCCGCCAGGGCATGGAGGCGGCCGACGAGATCACCGGCGGAACGCTGCTGGAAAGTGGCGAGGGCCTGGTAGCAATCGGCCGGGCCCATCTGCCGAAGCGAATCCCGGACGCGCTCGAGATGCCAGGCCGTCCGCAGCGCCCCCGGCCGCTTGGAGGCCTCCGCCTGTGCCCAGGCGAGCGTCTCTCCGAGGGCATCGAGCCGGTCGACGGGGATCTCCGGCGGCCGCTCCGGGAGCGTCGCCAGACGGGCCCGGATCCGCTCGATGATGGGGCGCTTCCGTTCCTCGTCCGTCGGCACGAGCGACGCGATCTCGTCGACTCGCTCGACCGTCGGCAGGAGAAGGATCTGTTTCTTCCGTTCGAGGAGCTCTTCGCGCGTGTCGGCCATCGAGAGGGCATACCACACGCTCTGGTCGCACTCGGCGAGGAGCTTCTTCTCCACCTCCACGCTCTCCAGCCCCTCCGGCTGCATGTTGAGGAGGTTGTGGTCGTAGCGAAGATCGTGAAGCCCCGACACGATCGCCAGCGTCGCCGCCAGCCCCGCCAGGGAGACGAAGCGGGGATGGCGCACCACCGGCTCGAGCCAGGTGTGAACCGGCACCGGTTCGGGGATGTGACGGCCGAGCGGACCGCGATCGACCAGGGCGATCACCGCGGGGAGGACGAGGAGCTCGGCCGCCGCACAGAGCATGATCCCTCCACCGGCGATGAGCCCCAATTCGGCAACACCGACAAAGCTCGTCAGGGCGGCACAGAAGAACGCCACCGCCGTCGTGATCGCGCCGGTGAGGATCCCGGGGCCGACCGCGCCGCTCGTCTCCAGGAGCGCCTCGGCGCACTCGAGCCCGCGGCGGCGGGCCTCGAGGTAGCGCCCCACGTAGTAGGTGCCGTAATCGATGCCGACGCCGATCATCGTCACGGTGAAGGTGACGCTCAAGATGTTCAGATGGCCGACGGTCGCGGTCGCCCAGGCGAAGGCCCACGCCATGCCGATGACGAGCACGCCGTTGGCCATCAGGGCGTGTCGCACGCCACCGAAGCCGGCGATGATCACGATCACCACCGCTGCCATCGAGAGCCCGCTCGCCCAAACCATCGATTGGGCGCTCGCCCGCATCTCGTCATCCTCCATCACCGGCAGCCCGGTGAGGCCGATCGTCACGGTCGGATGGCGGGCCGCCACGCCGCGGATCAGCCGCCGCAGCTCGTCGGTCGCCTCCGACGCGCCGGCGAAGCCGCCATTGGATTTGGCGAGCCGCAGGAGGACGAAGCCCATCCGCCCCTCCTTGGCGAGGAGCTGGTCGCTGGAGAGATCGCGGAGGGTGGAGAGCGAGGCGGGCATCCCCGGCCAGGGGGAGACGAAATCCTCCGGGCCCGTGGCAGCCATCCGGGCTGCCGGCTCGAGCCCCGCCACGAGGCTCTCGGCGTAGCGCTCGAGCGTCGCCACGGGCAGTTCACGCGGAGCCGGGGCGTTGCGCGGCGAGCCGAGCACCATCTGACTGGCGAGCCCGCCGACCATCGAGCCGACTTTGAGACTCGCCCAGCCGCCGTCGAGGATCGGGTGCGATTCCTCGAGGAAGTGATCGATCTGCTCGAGCTCGTCGGGGGAGAGGTAATGGAGCCCCTTGGCGCGGATGCGGGAGAGATCGACGGCGTGGAAGACGGAGCTGAAGAGCCGCTCGTCGTGGGCCACCTCCTCCGACACCTCCTCGAGGACGCGGATCGTCTCCGCCCGCGTCGGCCCCTCGACGACGACCACCGCATCGTCGTCCTCGCCGAACTCGGCGACGTAATCGACCCACAGCTTGTTGTAGTCGCTGCGCGGATCGAGGAGATCGGTGCGGTTGACCTTGTACCCCAGGCAACACGCCGTCCACACCCCCGACAACACCGCGGTGCCGACGGCGACCGCGACGATCGTCCATCCGGCCCGGAGGCACAGCTCCGTCCAGGCGACGAGGACCCGCCCGATCGGCCCTGGGTGGGCGTGTCCCGGCCCGGTCGGCCGGGGGGCTCGGGCAGGAGCCGAAGGGCGATCGGTGGGATCGTCTTGGCGCATGCGGTGTTTCACCTTCCGTGGCGACGTCCCCGGGACCGTCCTGTGGCTCCGGGGGCGGGCGATGGTAGGGACTCTGCACAGCAGGGCCAACCCCCGATTCGCGTGAAATTTGGCAATCCAGGAGGCCTGAGGCGACTCTCCCGGTTGAAAGGGGAATGACTGTGCCGCACCGGCTTCCCAGGCCGAAAACTCTCTCTGCAGGGTGGCCGGGGCGGGTCACCGGCAGGAAGTTTCCGGGGGGAAATGTTTCATGCGTGCGCGAATGTGGGGTCTGTCCGTGGCCATCGGGCTGCTGGCAGCCTGGGGGACGGTCGGTACCGTCGTGGCGGTTGAACCGGAGGCCGGCGGCTCGTCGCTGTCCACCATGCTCGGAGGCGGCGGCTCGTCGGGGCGCGATGCCCGGAAGTCGGCCAGCAAGGCGATGCCTCTGGAGCGGATGGCAGAGGCTGACCGGCGGGCGGCGGAGAAGATCCTCCGCAATCCGACGCTCTACCGCCGGCTCCCCGTCGAGTCGTTCAGCTGCGATCGGGCCCTCCTCGACTTCTCCCTGGCCCATCCGGAGATCGTCGTCGACATCTGGCGGGTGCTCGGCATCAGTAAGGTCGCGCTCGATCCCACCGCACCGGGCCAGTGGCGGATGAGCGATGGCTGGGGCACGGAGGGGACGCTCCGCCTCCTCCACCACGAGCGCACGGCCGAAGGAGGGACGATGGTGCTCCTCGGTCAGGGGGGCTACACCGGGCCGCTCTCGCCGCAGCCGCTGTCGGGATCGTGCCTCCTCCTGGTGCGCTACCGTCCCACCGGCACCGCCGCCGACGGCACCGCCAGGCACGCGATGCAGGTCGATGCCTTCCTCGATGCCGATGGCGTGGGGCTCGAGATCGTCACCCGCACGCTCCAGCCGCTGATCGTCCGCTCGAGCGCCTCGAACCTCCACGAGATCTGCCAATTCATGGCGTCGCTCTCCGCGGCTGCCTCGGAGAATCCCGAAGGCGTGGCGCGGTTGTCCGGCCGGCTGACGAACATCGACCCTGCCGACCGGCAGACGTTCGCGGCCCTGGCCCGCGACGCGGTGACCGGTGGCATCGCCGTCGACCCGATCGCCGCCGAGAAGCTTCCGGCGAAGCTCGCTTCCCGCTGGATTCCGGCCCGTCAACTCGAGGCGGAACGGATCCGCTGAAGCCGCCCAACGGCTCTTCCACACTCGTCGTCGCTACGGCCGGGATACCGGGGGGCTTCCCGGCCGTGGCCGACGGGCATCGGATTCTTTTCAGCGTGTCAGGTCGGCGCGGGGGGGCGGTGGCGTCTGGGCGACCCGCGGGCGGGCCTCGGTCGCGACCAGATAGGGGCGCTTGTACTCCGGCATGTAGCCGCGGGCTCCGCGGACCGAGATCTGCTGTCCCACCAGCGGCGCCAGATTCACCCCCGGCTGCGGATTGACGAAGACGAGGACATTGTTGCTGCCATCGACCAGCGCCCAGCGCGGCGCGTCGGGGCGGCGCGAGACGACCGTCGCCAGCCGCCCGGTCGTCTCACTCACATCCGGGGGGGTCCAGCCGGGACGGCCATCGGCCGAAGCGCCGCCGGGGAGGACACCGGGACGGATGGGGCGCGTCCCCACCCCACCGAGACTCGACCACATGCTCCCCAGCCGCAGCGGCGACGGGTCGGTCGGGGGCCCGGCGGCGAACGATTGCTGTTTGCACTGGATCGCCTCGAAGCGGGCGATCCGGGCATCGATGGCATCGGCCCGGAGCCGATCGGGATTGGAGTTCGAGCGGGTGGCGGCGAGCCGCAGTCGCTCGCGGAGTTGGGGGAGATTCCAGGTGTCCGGCGGGCCCGCCACGGCCACCGAGAGCGCCAGATCGATGTCGGCCAGTTCGTCGGCCGTCGAGACGGGGGGGGCGACGACCGCGACCGGCGGCGGGGCCTCGAACACCCCGGTACCACGCGGCAACCAGCCGGCGAACATCCGCTTGGCCTGCGGCACCGCCCCGAGCGGCTGCGGCGGCGCGGGGGGGGCGGGCACGGGGGAAAGCGGTGCCTCGTTGGCCGCCAGGGTGATCGGTTCCTCCGCCCGTGGGAGTGGCGCGATCAGCGCCGCCGCAGGACCTCGTTCCTCCCCGCTGCCACCGGCTGGCATGACGCCGGCGTCGAGCGCTGCCTGGCGGATGGACGGCGACGACGCGAGGTCGGCATGGCGCACCCAACGAAACTCGCCCGCCGGTGGCTCGATCCGGGCCCACAGGCCGGCATGCCGGCCGCGGTCGATGCGAACGCGATCGAGGACGAGGACGCGCTCCCCCGCCTCGAGACGCACCTGGGCGACATGGCGCAGATCGTTGAGCTGCGATCCGACACGGGCCACGGCCCCGTCGGCGATGACCACGCCGACGCCGGCCCGCACCTCACCGGAAGGGGAACGGGCGACCGGGTCGAGGGCTGCCTCGTCATCGATGTCGGCGGCCCGGACCCAACTGAAGCTCCCCTCGACCGGACGAACAGCACACCATCCGGTGGCGTCGATCGCCCACACCTCGAGCGTCCGCCCGAGCGCGAGCCGCTCGGTGGGATAGAAGTCGTCGCCGGGCCCGGCCCGCAGATAGGCCATGTCGACGCCGATCTCGGCCGCCATCGGGAGCGTTCCCTCGTTCTCCGGCACCGGCCGATCCGTCGGATCGGCGCCGCGCAGCAGCACCGACACCTCAACCGGCTCCGCCGGGGCCTGCCCGCAAACCTCCGCCCCCGGCGGCATCAGCCAGGCGGCGAGGGGCAGCAGCACCCCCAAAAGCGCCACCGTTGCCCGGCATGACGACCGGCCATCAGAGGCGGGGTGCGCCGGTGTGGCAATGGGGCGCTGCGGCCGTGCGGAAACGGCGCGGTGGGGAGGCATCGCCATGGCGTGAGCATCCATTCCCTGGAAACCCGCCGGTTTGACGGCGGCGATCCCCACAGGCGATCCATCGCCTGCCGAGCGGAAAGCCGCCGCGGATCCTGCCGAAACGCAAGCGCGTAGACGAGGCTTGGGCGACCTCGTCTACGCGCTGTGGGCAGACCGTCGAGACGGTCCGCCAATGGTCTTTTAGTCCACCGGCGGACGCCGCTCAAGCCGCGATTCGGGATTTCATCCCGAGGGGGAAAATGGCCCGCTTTCACCCTCTCCTCCCCGGCCAAGAAACCCCCCTCAAGAGCGGTCAGTGGCTCGGCGGGGAAGGTCAGGAAACCTGGGTGGGCGGCGGCAGCGGCCAGGGGTGGTCTGCAAGCTGCGCCAGCGCCAGCACGAGGCTTTGCGTTCCCAGCCGCCCTCGACCATGGGACAGCAGCGCCGTGTAGAGCGACTCCACCAGCGCCAGCCCCGGCAGTGGAAGGTCGAGACGGCGCGCCTCGTCGAGCGCCAGCCGCATGTCCTTGACGAAGTGCTCCACCATGAAGCCAGGCGCGAAGTCCCCGCGCACGATCCGGGGCGCGAGATTGGAGAGCGACCACGATCCGGCTGCCCCGCCGGAGATGGCGCGGAGTGTCGTCTCGACATCGAGCCCGGCACGGTGGGCGAAAAGGAGTGCCTCGCACATCCCAACCATCCCGCCGGCGATGGCGATCTGGTTGACGAGCTTCGTCCGCTGACCGGCCCCGGCGGCACCACAGGCGACCACGTTCCCGGCCACGGCAGCCCAACACGCCGCCAGCGCCTCGCGCGGAGCATCCGCCCCGCCGATCATCACCGTCAGCGTCCCCTCGCGCGCGCCCTTGTCGCCCCCCGACACAGGGCTGTCGAGGCTCCACACACCCCGCGCCACAGCGGCCGCCTCGATCTCCCCGGCCAGCCCCGGCGAGCTCGTGGTGTGGTCGACGAGGATCGTTCCGGGCGCGGCTCCCGCGAGGACGCCCTCCTCACCGAGGATCGTCTCGCGGACGTCGGCAGGATGCCCCACCATCACAAACACGACATCGGCCTCGGCGGCGACGGCGGCCGGCGACTCGGCCCACCGGCAGCCGCGCTCGAGGAGCGGTTCGGCTTTCGAGCGCGAACGGGTGGTGAGGAGGATGTCGAAGCCGGCATCGCGGAGCCGGCCGACCATCGACCGCCCCATCACGCCGGTGCCGACCCAGCCGAGACGGGTGACACCGGGCCGCGCCGGGGCCGGGGGAGATCCGGTCATGCCAGCCGATGTCGTCGCCTGGGCTGGTCCCTGCATTCGGTGCATACGGATTCTCTCCTCGTGGGAAACGTCCCTTCGTCGATGGCGGAGCAACCGTCCCCCCGCCTTCCGACAACGCCTCTCTCACCAGCGATCGATCGGTCGGTCGAGCACTTCGCGGAGGAGGACCACCTGGCGGATGGTCTTGGGATCGCGGAACATCGCCACGAGCTCGTGCGCGACCGTCGGCACCGTCTGCGGCGCGACGGCGGACTGGTCACTGCCGCCGGGCCGGATTCCCGCGTGGGCGAGATCGTGAGCGAACGCCCCCTCCACATGCCGGCCGATCTCATCGGCATGGCCACCAAGCATCGCCGGGGAGATGTTTGCCGCCGGCTTCACCGATCGTGCCGGCGTGTCAACGGAACGGTTCGCCGCCGGCGACGGGGTCCGACGCACGCCCCCCTCCTGGCCGCGCGGAGAGACTTGCGACGCGGGCTTTACAGCCACCGGTTCGCGCCGTGGCGAGGCCTTGGGGAGGACCGGTGGGTTCTGGGGGGTGCGGCGCGGAGGATCGGGAATCCCCCCTTCCGCCTGCCCGCGCCGGAAGGCCTCGATCTGACGCTGGAGATCCTCCTGGGCTGCACGGCCATCACGCTCACCGGCGACGGCGACCGGCGGCCGCACTTCCCGGACCTGACCGGGCGCCAGCACGACCGGCCTCCCGGCCTTCGGATCACCCCCCGCGATCTTTCCCGCTCCGCCGATCCGCCGCACGACCCCCACGACCTGCGACACGATCCAAATCAGGAAAAACAGAAACGGGATCAGCCCCTCGAGCCAATCGTTCGCGGCCAGCGGCAAAACCACGCACGCGACGACGGGGGCAGGGAGCATCGGGGATGGTTCCGCAGCGGGGAATGGAGAAGGGGGACGCGATCAGCGCGGGCTCACTGCCCGGAAGGAACGGCATGGGTCGCGGTGGCCGGCCCGTTGCCGACGCCGGCGATCGCCCGCCGCATGTCGGTGTCGGCCTGGAGATTGCGAATCTTGTAGTAGTCGACGATTCCCAGCCCGCCACTGGCGAGCGAATCGGCGATCGCTCGCGGCACCTCCGCCTCCGATTCGACAAGCTGGGCCCGGCTCTCCTCGATCCCGGCGATCATCTCCTGTTCCTTCGCAACCGCCATCGCCCGGCGCCCCTCGGCGTTGGCGCGGGCGACACGCGTGTCGGCTTCGGCCCGGTCAGCCTGGAGGCGGGCGCCGATGTTCGCCCCGACGTCGATGTCGGCGATGTCGATCGACACGATCTCGAAGGCGGTGTTGGAGTCGAGGCGGCGGGCGAGCACGGTCTTCGAAATCACGTCGGGGTTCTCGAGGACGCTCGTGTAGCGCTCCGCCGAACCGATCGCCGAGACGATCCCCTCACCGACGCGGGCGACGATCGTCTCCTCGGTGGCGCCGCCGATGAGTTGGTTGAGATTCGTCCGCACCGTCACCCGGGCCCGGACCTTCAGTTGGATGCCGTCCTTTGCCACCGCGTCGAGCGTCTCGCGCCCACTGTTGCGGCCGGGGCAATCGATGACCTTCGGATAGACGCTCGTCTGCACCGCCTCGCGGACGTCGCGCCCGGCGAGGTCGATCGCCGTCGCCAGTTTCCAGTTGAGCTCCTTGATCTTCGCCTTGTTAGCCGCGATCAGCGCCTGCACAACGAGGGGGACGCGGCCACCGGCCATCGAGTGCTCCTCGAGCGCCTGCCGCGTGATCCCGGTGGAGTCCCCGAGCCCGGCCTGCACCGCCATGATCTTACTGCGGACGATGACGTTCGGGTTGACCTTCTTGAAACTCATGGCGACGAGGTCAAACAGCCCGATACCGGCGCTCGAGGCGTACGACTGGAGCCACAGCCGCAGGTAGCGGGCCAGCATGGCGACGATGCCGAGCCCGACGACGAGGACGACCAGGAGGGCAACCGGGAGGACGAACGAGGGCATCAGAGGCTCCGGACGGGAGACAGGGGACCGGGGGATGGGCGGGACCGGGGAATCGGCCGACAGAGGGGACGTGTCCAGAGTTGTTCCGGGGAAGCCCCCAGTCAAGCGTCGGGGGCGTCGAATGACTCGAAGGTGAAGTTCTCGAGGGTCGGGGAGAGCCGGGGCGCTTCCGGGGACGACGGTTTTTCCGGTTCGTCCGCCCGTTTTGCCCCGTCCCGGCGCGGGCCGGCACCTGCTTCCTCCCGCGGAATGGGTCGCACGACCAGAGCCGTTCCCTGGGCCGCCACGACGACCACCTCCGTGCCGGCGTCGATCGGGCCCCCTTCACTCACCCCGTCGAGAGTCTCCGTCCCGATGGCCACCGTTCCCCAAGGGAGGAGATCGATCGTCGTCCGCCCGGCTTGGCCGATGAGGTCGCGAGCCCGCTGCCGCCGCGGGGTGTCGGGCACGACGTCATCCGGCTGCGGGGGGGGCGGGAGGACGCGCCGACCGAGAGGCGTCTCCGGGAACCAGCGGAACGCCAATCCGATGATCGCCGGCACGACGGCCACCGAGAGGGCGATCATCCCGGTGCCGGCACCGAGCCCGAGCTTGAGGAAGGCGGTGGCGATCGCGGCAATGATCGCCGCCAGACTGACGAACGCGAGCACGCCTCCTGAAGGGACAAAGACTTCGAGGATCATGACCCCGATGCCGACGAGAAACAGCGCGGCAACCCACACGACCGGGCTCATCCGTGTGTTCCCCGCGCCCCGGAGGGGACGGCGCGGACGAGCAGCCGCCCGCCGCGGACCGCCACCACCTCCACCGGCATCCCCGGCTCGATCAGCTGGCCGTCGCTGGCAACGTCGTGGATCTCCCCGCCGATCCGCGCCTTTCCGGAGGGGGCGAGCCGCGAGGTTGTCTCCCCCTCCCGGCCGACGAGGCTCTCGAGGGGATCCACGAGCGCGTCGGCCTCATTCTCGCCGGGAGGGGCAAGAAGGACATGCCGGAAGAGACGCGACTCGGGGAGCCAGCGCCGGGCGACGATCGCGAGGATCGTGACGCCGACCGCGGCGCCGATGATCCCGAGGAGCGACCACTGGAGCTGGCGGAACTGGTAGGCGTTGGTCGGGAGGACGAACGACTGGCTGGCGAGGATGAGCGACGCCACCATGAGCAGACCGCCGCCGAGCCCGAGGATCCCGAAGCCTGGAAAGACGAAGATCTCCGCCGCCAGACAGATCAGTCCGGCGAGGAACAGCATCACCTCCAGCCAGCCGCTGGTGCCGTGGAGATGGCTGCTCCAAAAATAGATGATGAACGCGACCATCGCCACGAAGCCGCCGAAGCCGATGCCCGGCGTGTGGAGCTCGATGTACAGCCCAGCGCCCCCGATGAGAAGGAGGAGCCAGGCGATCCCGGGGCTGGCGAGGGCGTCGAGGAGCGTGTCAGCCCACCCCGGAGCGGCGAGCGCCACATCCCCCTCCAGCCCGTAGGCGCGGGCCACCCCCTCGAAGCCCTCGACGACATGGGCCACCAAGCCGAGCGATTCGGCCGCCCTGCCATTGAGGAGCAGCGGCCCGACCCCGACCTCGGCCCCCGGTTGCCAGGCATCGCGGTCGTCGAGGCGGGCCAGCTCCTCTTCGCAGAAATAGCCGACCCGACCGGCGCCGACCCGGGTGGCCTGGCGGACGACGAGCCCCGGAGCGACCAGGGCCACCGGCAGCGACCACGACCGGTCGCGCTTCTTCGCCACCCCCTCCCGCCAGGCCACGGTGATCGCCTCGGACCACCGCCTGTCGATCGCCGCGGCCCCCTCACCACCGAGAACCGCGTCGGCCCCCATCACCAGTTCGTCACACGCCGTGGCAATCAGCGCCGCATCCCCGCGGGCCTCGCGCGGCACCCAGGCGACGGTGCGGACGCGCGTGGCGTCGAGGCCGGCGAGATAGGCCGCCAGGACGAGGCTCTGCTCCGGCTCCCCTCCGGGGCTGTCGATCCGCAGGCAGACGAAGTTCCTCCCGGAGCCGATCGCCTCCTCGATCCGCGTCCGGGTGCGGGCGACGAGGTCGGCCGTGATCACACCAGAGAGAACGACTTGCACCCCCCTCCATCCCCCCTCGAGAGTCGGATCGGCGACGAGGGCCGCTTCGCCCAAGCCGAGGCTCCGGGCGGCCTCGGCGGGCGTCCGCGCCAAGCCTCGCGCCACGCCCAATTCGCGTGCCCGCCGCCCCGACAGCGCCAGGGGCACCGGGCCGAGCTCCTCCTCGTCGAGAACCGCCGCCCGCTGGCGGAGGCCGGCTACCTCGGCGGCGGTCACGATCTGGTCGCCGTCATCGGTCGCCACGCGCACGACGCGTGCCTGCGGATCGAGGAGGGCCTGGGCGAGCGCCGGCGGGGCGGTCTTCCGCCGGGCGGCGACCTGGGCATAAACCGCACGCATGGCGTCGTCGATGAACGGTTCGTCGACGTTCGCCGGGCCGAAGGTGGCGTCGGGGGCGAGCACGATCTCCTCGCAGGCCAGCGCCACGAGGACGGCATGCCCGCGGGCCCCCGCCGGGAGCCAGGCCACTGTCTTCACGCCGGAGAGTCGTGGGTCGGCGAGGAAGCGGGCTAGCGCCAGCGAACGGGCGAAGTCGCTCGTCCCCGCGCCGGGCTCGTCGGCCCCGTCGAAGCGGAGCACGAGAACACCGCGCTCGCCGGGGCGGGAGAGGAGCCGATCGAGATTGCGGAGCACCGTCCCCTCGACCTGCGTGTCGCGGTTGCCCGTGATCGGCAGTCGCAGCGGCACGACCGCGACCGGGACCTCCC
>Ga0114972_10001721_pt1 | contig 16390 bp, 11 predicted proteins | sample M_140807_EF_Meta_FD_87354 | JGI IMG/M metagenome (GOLD analysis project Ga0114972, IMG submission 87354) | Freshwater microbial communities from Lake Montjoie, Canada to study carbon cycling - M_140807_EF_MetaG | ecosystem: Environmental > Aquatic > Freshwater > Lake | place: Lake Montjoie... | reverse complement strand
TGCGGGACTCGACCGGAAAGATCGTGGACTTCCTCGTCACCGAAGCCAATGAGGCTGCCTGCGGCTACAACAAACTGGAACGCGCAAATTTCGTCGGGCGGCGGCTGCTCGAGTTGTTTCCCGCACACTCCCCGACGGGCCTGCTCGACCTTTACATCCACGCCATGGAGTCGGACCAGCCGCTTGTTCTCAACGAGTATCCGTACCCGCACGACATCCATGCTCAGGAAAGACGCTTCGACATACGTGCCGTCAAGGTCGGCGACGCCTTGAGCTACACCTGGCGCGATGTCACCGAGCGTTCGCGCTACACCCGGAGAATCGCCCAATCCGAGGAGAAATACCGCCTGCTGGCCAAAAACTCTTCAGACGTCATCATCCGGGTGAAGGATGGTAACATCGAATGGATCTCGCCCTCCGTGACCAATGCGCTCGGTTGGTCAGTCGCCGAGCTGGCCGGAAAGCCGGTTGCCACGCTGCTCGATCTTGGCATCGGCGAAGATCGCAAGGCCAACTTGACACTGCTCGCCTCCGGAGCGTCCGTGACGACGCGCAGCATGGTCGCCGCCAAAGATCAGGCCAAGCACTGGATGGACATACGCACCACCGTGTATCACGACGCGAAAGGCAAGGCCGACGGTCTTGTCGCCGCCTGCCGCATCGTCGATGAAGAGGTCGCCATCAAGTTGGAGTTGGAGCGCCGCGCGCGCACCGACGAATTAACCAATCTCCTCAACCGCAGAGCCGCATTCGATCACATCAGCGAATTCTGCGAAAGAAACCCGCGCAGCGGGCATGCAATGGCCGTGCTGTTCTGCGATTTGGACAAACTCAAAAACGTCAATGACACCTACGGACACGCCGCCGGTGACGAAGTCCTGCGAGTGATGGCCGATCGCGTCCGCGCCTGCCTGCGCAGCACCGACGACCTCGGCGCACGAGTCGGCGGCGACGAGTTGCTCGTCGTGCTGCACGGAGTGCAAGACTTGGCGAGCGCGGTGGCCGTCGCGGAAAAGCTGCGCCTCTCCGCCGCCCGTCCCGTCGCGGTGCCCGGAGGCGCCGCGGTGGAGACCACCATGAGCATCGGCGTCACGCTGGCCGTGCCCGGAGAAAATACCGACGCACTCGTCGCCCGCGCCGACGAAGCCATGTATCGCGCCAAACAAACCGGTCGAAACCAGGTCGTGCCCATCCAAGCCGCGAAGGGCGAACACTGACCCCACAGCCGGTTCGGCTTGCATTGGGTAGAGCGGTCGCCCCAGCGAGTGGCCGGGCGTTGCCAGTGCGCCGTAGTGCCACCCCACCCCCATTCGCGGGCGTTTGACCTCTTTCCTTGCCTCGCACGCTCCGACGTGCGATAAGTCACTCTTCATCACGGGCTGTGGCTCAGCTTGGTAGAGCGCTGCGTTCGGGACGCAGAGGCCGTGGGTTCAAATCCCACCAGCCCGACCACTCCTTAGCATCGGCACGCGGCGACACAGAAATAGTTCTTGCCCGCCATCGCGCCCTCCACTCGGAGCTTCTCTCCGCGCACCCCGCCTGCTCCTATTCTTCCGATGTCAGCTCCCAGCACACCTCCCCCCGACCGCGACTTCACCGCGATCGTCGGCTCGCAGACGGATATCGCGCCTTTGGGACGCAGCGGAGCGAAGCCCGACCATGAACTGACCGCGGGAGAAGACGGTGATCCGATCGACTGGAACAGCATCGCGGGAGACGAGGACTTCAAAAGTTTGGTCCGCCGCAAACTCCGGCTGATCATTCCAGCCACGGCCTTCTTTATCGTTTACTACTTCCTGCTTCCGGTCGGCGTCGGCTGGTTTCCGCAACTGATGGAGAAAAAAGTGTGGGGCGACATGAACCTCGCTTACCTCTACGCGCTCTCCCAGTTTTTCATGGCATGGATCCTCGCCGGCATCTATGTCGCCGCCGCGGCGGGTTGGGACCGGAGCGAAAACGCGCTCTTGAAAAAATTCGGCGTCGAACACCGCTGATTCCATGACTCCCGCCACCACTTCCGCCACCGGCTCGCAGACCTCGCTCTGGATTTTCCTCGCCTTCGTTGCCGCCACCCTTGTCATCACGTGGTATAGCGCCCGCAGATCCTCCGGCGCCAGCGCCTACTTCGCCGCGGGACGCCGCATCACCGGATGGCAGAACGGCCTCGCCGTCGCCGGTGACTACATGAGCGCAGCCAGCTTCCTCGGCATCGCGGGCATGATCGCTATGAACGGCTATGACGGCTTCATGTATTCCGTCGGTTTTCTCGTGGCCTACCTCACCGTGCTTTTCATCGTGGCCGAACCGCTGCGCAACGCCGGCAAATACACCATGGCCGACGTCCTCGCTTACCGCCTCAAACCGCGCCCCGTCCGCGCCGCCGCCTCGCTCAGCACCCTCACCGTTTCCCTTTTCTACATGATCGCCCAAATGGTCGGCGCCGGCGTCCTCGTGCGCCAACTCATCCCCGGCGTCTCCTACGAATTCGCCGTGATCGGTGTCGGCATCCTCATGGTCGTCTATGTCGTCTTCGGCGGCATGCTCGCCACCACCTGGGTGCAAATCATCAAAGCGGTTCTCCTCATGGCGGGCAGCTTCATCCTCACCGTTCTCGTCCTTCAACGCTATGACTTCGACCTCGGGAAGTTTTTCAGCTCGCTCACGGCGATCAGTTCGACCACCGCGGACGGACAAACCGTGACCCGCAATTTCCTGACCCCCGGGCTGATCTTCAAAAATCCGTGGGACCAAATCTCGCTGGGCATGGCCCTCCTGCTCGGCACCGCCGGGCTCCCGCACATTCTCATCCGCTTCTACACCGTGCCCGATGCCAAAACAGCCCGCGCCAGCGTGGTCTGGGCCATGCTCATCATCGGGCTGTTTTACATCATGACGACATTCTTCGGTTTCGGCGCGGCCAGTCTGCTCGGACCCGACCACATCACTGCCAACGGCGGCACCAACATGGCCGCGCCCGAATTGGCCCGCCTTCTCGGCGGCGAAATCTTTTTTGCCTTCATCTGCGCCGTCGCCTTCGCCACCATCCTCGCTGTCGTGGCCGGACTCACCATCAGCGCCAGCACCAGCTTCGCCCACGACTTCTTCGTCAACGTGATCCACCACGGCAGGGAACAGTCGCCCGGGGAAGAAGTGCGCGTGGCGCGAATCACAGCCTTCGTGGTCGGCGCGCTCTCCATCGTCATCGCCATCATCCTCGGACCGACCGTCAACGTCGCCTTCCTTGTCGGCCTCGCCTTTGCCGTCGCCGCCAGCGCCAACCTGCCGGTCATCATCTTCTCCCTTTACTGGAAGCGCTTCAACACGGCTGGCGCTGTGGCCGGACTCCTCGTCGGCCTCGCCTCGAGCATCGCGCTCATCGCGCTCAGCCCCGATTTCATGAAGGATCCGCTCTTCCCGCTGAAGAATCCCGCGCTGATCAGCGTCCCGATCGGCTTCCTCGCGGCATGGCTCGGCACCATCCTCTCGAAAGAAAAGCCGGATGAAGCGAAGTTCACCGAGTTCATGGTCCGCGCCAACACCGGCCTCGGCGCGGAAAAAGCCTCGGCGCACTGAGGCGCTTCCGGTGGGTCCCGGTGTCCTTATCGCGATACGACCCGAAGTAAAAAGGGCGGGTGGCCGTAAGCCGGATTCTGTCGGACGGCGAACCGTCCGGGCGGCCATTTCTCTCATTCCGCTTGCGCGGAACGCCCCGCTTGCACGGGGTGCGACTAATACCCGGAATGTGTCCCGCTTGCGCGGGACGGCCGGGGCGGGCCGTCATTCCTGTTCTGTCTTGCACCGCACGGGGTTTGTCCTGCCATGACGATCACTCGCCAAGCGGTGGGCTCTTACCCCGCCATTTCAACCTTACCCACCGAAGTGGGCGGTATATTTTCTGCGACACTTTCCGTGGCGGCGGACTTGCGTCCGCCGGCCCCGCGCTTGCACGCGGCGTGCTGCCCCGAGGTGTCCGGACTTTCCTCTGCGCGGAAAAACCGCGCAGCGGCCGCCGGCCACCCGCCATCCAGAATCTACTCCGCTCTCCGGCCAGCCGCAACGTTGGGAAAGCAAACAAAGCGAAAACCTGAATTTGAAGTTTGCGTAAAAAGCCGCTCAGACTTCAGGTCTCAACCCTCTCTCCCGCCCTCTCCGCCGCCTCGAACCAGCGGCCGTGTTCCTTGATCAAATCAACCAGACGATCCACTGCTTCGCCTTCGGGGATATTGAACTTCACTGCTTTCTTACCGACGTAGAGGTTCACTTTGCCCGGTGCGCCGCCGACGTAGCCGAAGTCGGCATCGGCCATTTCGCCCGGACCGTTCACAATGCAGCCCATGATGGCGATTTTTACGCCTTTGAGGTGCTGCGTGGCGGCTTTGATCCGGGCCGTGGTTTCCTGCAGGTTGAAAAGCGTCCTCCCACAACTCGGACACGCCACGTAATCCGTTTTAAAAATGCGCGCGCCGACCGCCTGCAGGATGTTGTAGGACAGCCGCAGCGTCTGGCCGGGGGCCTCCTCCGTGCGCAAGAGAACCGCATCGCCGATCCCGTCGCAAAGCAACGAACCGAGCCGCGCGCTCGCTCCAAGCAAAGTGCGGACAAACGACGTCTGCGCATCGGGCTGCGGGTCGAGCGAGTCTTTGAGCAAGATCGGGTGACGCCCGTCGATATTTGCGGCAAGCAGACGGAAGGCGGCAATGACCGGAAGATCGATTTGGTCTTTCACCGTGACGAGGCAGGCGTCCGGACGCGCGTTCAACTCCGCCACCGCCTCCGCGTTGCGCGGATCGATTTGTGCGATTGGCAAATCCTCGTAGACCAATTCCGGCTGGAAATCGCCCAAACCGGACAGTTTGTGCGCCACCGCATCGTATTGTTTTCGCGCCACCACCACGCGCGGCACTTCGTCGCCACCAAGCGGAAGACCATGGATCATCACCTTCGCGCTCTCGCGGCGCGCGTAGGAAAAAGGATCGAAAGAAAGCTTCGCGCCGCCGATCCACCCCTCGCAATTCCCGGCAAAGAGCGCGGTCAACTCCTGAGCGACGGGAATCTCGTGCACGCTGTCCTCGGTCAGGCTCACGCGGATGGTATCGCCGATCCCATCGGCCAGCAGCGATCCGATTCCGACCGCGCTTTTAATCCGTCCATCTTCTCCATCGCCGGCCTCGGTGACACCGAGATGGATCGGGTAGTTCCAATCCGGTCCCTCGGCGGCCAAGCGCGAGACGAGCAGGCGGTAAGCGGCTATCATGACCTTCGGGTTCGATGCCTTCATCGAAAAAATAAAATCGTGATAGCCGAGTTCACGCGCAAGGCGGGCGAACTCGAGGGCACTCTCCACCATGCCGAGCGGCGTGTCGCCGTAGCGGTTCATGATGCGGTCGCTCAGCGAGCCGTGGTTTGTCCCGATGCGCATGGCGATGCCGCGCTCCTGGCAGAGTTTGACCAACGGCGCGAATTTTTCGCGGATGCGCCCGATTTCCTCCGCGTATTGTCCGTCGGTGTATTCGCGCACGGCGAACTTTTTCGAATCGGCGTAATTACCCGGATTGACACGCACCTTTTCGACCCACTTGGCCGACTCGAGCGCGGCCTCGGGTTTGAAGTGGATGTCGGCGACGAGCGGGACCTCGCAGCCCTTGGACCTCAGTCCGTCGCGGATTGCCTCGAGATTTCGCGCATCCTTCACCGTCGGCGCGGTGATCCTGACGATTTCACAACCCACATCGGCCAGGGCGATGGAATCGCGAACACAGGCCGCGGTATCCATGGTGTCGCAGGTCAGCATCGACTGCACCCGCACTGGATCTTCCCCGCCGATGCCGACCTTTCCGACCATCACCGTGCGGCTGCGGCGGCGATGCGGATAAAATGGTGACGGCAGCTCAACGGCCTTCATTCGTGCAGGCATCCTTTCCCTTAACCCTCAACGCTCGCCCCTCAACGAGTCTCAAGGCTTCGGCGTGAATTTCAATTCGGCCGGCGGCTCTTCCGCTGTCCTCCGCCACGGTAAATCGAGCACATCGAAAAACGTGACGTAAAGCATATAGCCGATGAGGAGCATGGCGAAACCGCTCTGCACGATCTCGAGCACGCGCACATTGATCGGCTTGCGACGGATCGCCTCGATGATCGCCAGCGTGATGTGACCGCCATCGAGCACGGGAATCGGCAAAAGATTAAGCAACGCCAAGTTCACGTTGAGCACCACACTGAACCAGATGGCCAGACGCCATCCATCGGGCGACTCGAAGAGAAGGTAGTAAATCCGCATGATGCCGACCGGTCCGCTCAGGTGCTCGGCCTTGATGTCGCTGCGAGGGGAAAACACGGCGGACAGCGTATCAACCATGGTGCGAACGCTGCCGACAACCAGATCCAAGGGATTCGGATGCTCGAGCACGGTGACTCCGCGATCGTCCCACATGATGCCGACACGGGGCTTTTTCTCACCCTCCGGCACGCGCGGCGAGACGTTCACCCGGAGCTTCTGGTCGCCGCGTTTCACCGTCAGGTCGATCGTTCCGCCCGGATGCGTCTCGAGGTATTCGGACAGCGCGGCCAAGCTGAGCAGGGGGCGGCCATCGGCCGCCACGATGAGGTCGCGCGGTTGCAGCCCGGCCTCGGCCGCCGGGCTTTCTGGGAAAACTTTGGCCACCATGGGAGTTTGCGCCGGAAGGATGCCGATCTGGCGGAGCTTGCGCCGTCCCCAGCCCTCGCGCTGCGGCAGGGTCGGTTCGACCTCGACCTTCATGGTTTGCCCGTCACGCTCGAACCGGATCGGGATGAGCGGCTCTTCGCTGCGGACCACATTCCAAGTGACGCTTTTGCGCATGTTGCCCATGCCGGCGAATTTGCTGACGGGATGGCCATTGACCTCGAGGATCCGGTCGCCGGCTTGCAACCCGGCTTTGGCCGCGGGTCCGTCGGGCAGGACGTAGCCGATTACAGTGGTGCTTTCCGCCTCGCTGACCGGACGGCCGACGAACCAGACGATCACGGCACAGAGCAAGGCCAGCGTCATGCTGGCCACCGGGCCGGAGATCGCGACGATGATTTTGTCTATCGCGGATACCGGAGGCAAAGAGGCGCGGTCGTGTTTACTCTCCCCTTCGACCGATTCCATCGGCGCGAGTTGAGGCAGCGCAACGAACCCGCCGGCCGGAATCGACCCAAGGCTGTATTCCACCCCGCCGATCGTTTTTTTCCACAATGGCTTGCCGAACCAGATGCCGAACTTTTCCACGACCAAACCCCGCCAGCGCGCGGCGAAGAAATGGCCCAACTCGTGGGCGATGATGATCAGATTGAAGAGCAGAAGGACCTCAAGCAGGATCCCCGCCACACGCAAGTAGTCGGCCATAAACGTCCCACCATAGCACGGATACAGGCCGGTTCACGCCCGAATTCCACCCGGCTCCTCAGGGAAACAGCTGGACCCCGAAACGCTTGGCTGCCAGCGCCGTGAGAACAAAGCAAAAGAAGGTGAGCAGCGCGCACCAGAGGAGCGACCACCAAAAGCCGACGCCTTTGTGCAAAAGCCGCGGCATGAGAAGGAACATCGGCATGGTCGGGATGACATACCAAAACGTGTAAAAAGCGTGGTTCGCCAGCTTCTCCGTCCCCTTCTTCTCGATATGCAGCCAGACGAGAACCATGATGGTGACGAATGGCAGCGAGGCGACGAGAGCGCCGAGCCGGTCGCTGCGCTTGGCCAGTTCGGAAACCAGCACGACGACGAACGCGGTCACCGCGTATTTGGTGATGAGCAAAACCATGCGCGCATGATGCGCGTCCGTGTCCTCTTGGCAACTACGACTTCTCACGCCAACCGCAAGGTGGGGAAAATTCTCATTGGCGGGCGGCTTCCAGCGACCACAATGGGGGAAATGCCGGACATCTCCTCCGTGAGCAAAGTCGCCTTCCTCGGCGACTATCCTCCCCGCCAGTGCGGCATCGCCACGTTCACCCGCGACCTGCGCGATGCGGTGGCCGAAGCCAACCCCGGGTGGAATTGCCCGGTTATCGCGGTATCGGACAGGCCCGGCGCCTACCATTATCCCGACGACGTCCGCTTCGAGATCCCCCAGCCCGACATGGCCTCCTACGTCCGCGCGGCCAATTTCCTCAACCTCGCCCACATCGACGCCCTTTGCGTGCAGCATGAGTTCGGCATCTTCGGCGGCTCGGCGGGCAGCCACTTACTCGGCCTGCTGCGCCGCACGCGCATGCCGGTGGTCACCACCCTACACACCGTGCTGGAAAAGCCTGACAACGACCAGCGGCGCGTGTTCACCGAATTGATCGAGATGTCGACGCGTGTGGTCGTCATGGCCGAGCGGGCGCGGCGTATCCTGCACGAGGTCTACCGCTACCCGGAAGAGAAGGTCGCGCTCATCCCGCACGGCATTCCCGACGTCCCCTTCACCGATCCTAGTTTTTACAAGGACCACTTCGGCGTCGCGGGACGCCCGGTTATGCTGACCTTCGGCCTCCTCTCGCCGAACAAGGGGATCGAGCACGTCATCCAGGCCTTGCCCGCCATCGTCGCCGCCCATCCCCAACTCATTTACATCGTGCTTGGCGCGACCCACCCGAACCTGCTGCGCGAAGGCGGGGAGAATTACCGCCTGCAACTCGAGCGCCTCGCCCGCAGCCTCGGCGTCGAGAAAAACGTCCTCTTCGTCAACCGCTATGTCTCCAACGCCGAACTGAGCGAATACATCGGCGCGGCCGACGTTTACATCACACCCTATCTCAACGAGGCGCAGATCACCTCCGGGACGTTGTCCTATTGCTACGGCGCGGGGAAGGCCGTCGTCTCCACACCCTACTTGCACGCGGTCGAATTGCTCGGCGACGCCCGCGGGGTCATCGTTCCTTTCCGCGACGCCGGCGCGATCGCGCGCGAGGTTTCGGCGCTGTTCAGCGACGAGGCGCGCCTCAACTCCCTGCGCAAGCAGGCCTACCTCTCCGGCCGCAACATGGTCTGGAGCGAAGTCGCGCAGGAATACAAGCGCGTTTTCGCCGAGGCCCGCGATCAATTCGAGGCCAACCGCGGCGAACGGGCCGTACACGCCGCGGCGATCGGCGAGCACTCGCACCTCCCGCCTTGGCGCTTCGACCACCTCATCCGCATGACCGACGGCGCGGGCATGCTCCAGCACGCGCGCTTCACCATTCCGTGGTTTGAGCATGGTTACTGCACGGACGACAACGCGCGGGCGCTCCTCCTTTCCGTCCTGCTCGAGGAACTGGACGAAGCCCCGCCCGAGGTACGCGCCCTGCGCTCATCCTATGCGGCATTCTTGCAGCACGCCTTCGTCGACTCGACCGGACGGTTTCGCAATTTTATGAGTTTCGACCGCCGCTGGTTGGAGGAAGCGGGGTCGGAGGACAGTCACGGCCGCGCTCTCTGGGCCCTCGGCGCGGTGGTCGGTCGCACGCGCAGCGAAAACCTCCGGGCCTGGGCCGCACCGCTTTTCGAGTCTGCACTGCCCGCCGTCTCGACCTTCACCTCCCCCCGCGCCTGGGCTTTCACCATTCTCGGATTGCACGAATACCTCCGCAGCTTCGAGGGCGACCTCATGGCGGCACGGAGCCGCGAGGATCTCTCGGGGCGCCTCTTCGGGTTGTGGGGCTCGGTCTCCGCGCCAGACTGGCTCTGGTTTGAGGATATCGTCGGCTACGACAACGCGCGACTGAGCCATGCTCTCATCCTCACCGGACGCTGGACCGGACACGAAGGCATGCGCGAGTCGGGCCTGCGCTCGCTGCGATGGCTGATGGAAAACCAGTGCGGTGAACGCGGGTGTTTCCGTCCGGTCGGCTCGAACGGTTTCTGGCAACGCGGCGGACGCCCTGCGGAATACGACCAGCAACCAATCGAGGCCGCCGCCACGGTCAGCGCATGCATCGAGGCGCTGAATGCCACGGGCGATGAATACTGGCGCGGCGAGGCGCAGCGCGCCTTCGACTGGTTCCTCGGCTCGAACGATCTCAACGAAGTGCTTTACGATTTCTCCACCGGCGGCTGCCGCGATGGCCTGCACGCCAGCCGGCTCAACCAGAACGAGGGTGCGGAATCGACGCTTTCCTTCATGATGGCCCTCGCCGAGATGAAGGCCCTCGACAACGCCACCGCCGCTTTCGAGCGCGCCGAAGCCACCCCATGAACATCCGCCGCCAGGAACTCGAACTGCGTCCCGACCCGAGACGAGTCCTCCTCAGACCCTTCATGGCGTCGGTCGTGGTCAAACCCACCGGCCATGCGGAACCCAGCCGCCGCCTTCTCGATATCCTCGCGCGGGTCCTCATGCTCGACGATGCAAAGGTCGAGGCCACCTTGGAAAACGTCCTCCACGAATTCCACGACCGCCACGAGGATATCCGGGCCATTTTTCTCGACCGCTTCGACAAAATGTCGTCGCTCCTGCCAGTCGACGGCAAGGTGAGTAAATCGCGCCAACTCCTTATCGGCTCCTACTTCACCAACGAGTATTCGCTCGAATCGAGCGCTCTCTTCAATCCGAGCATCGTCGCCGCGCCCGACCAATCCGGCCTCGCCCCGGACGAACTGCGCTTCATCCTCAGCCTGCGCGCGACGGGCGAAGGACATATCTCGTCCATCACCTTCCGCTCCGGTGTGGCCAAGACGGACGGCACCGTGCGACTCGACACGGGTTCCCGCTTCGTGCACTCGCCGCGGCCCGAACCGGCCGCGCAATACGATCTCGCGATTTTCCGCCGCAAGCTGCACGAGATGGGTATCACGCACGAGGCGGCCAAGCAGGCCACCTCGGCTTTGCCCGACAGCTTCACCATGCAGAAACTGGTCGCCCGCGTAGCCCGGTTGCGCCGCGAAGATGTGACGGCCGACGTGTTGCGCGCCGGCGAACAGGCCCTGCACCTCGCCGAGGCCAATTACACCGTGCGTTTTAAGGAGGGCCTGCTCATGTCGGAGAAAGTCCTCTTCCCCTTCTCCCCGCTCGAAAGCAACGGCATCGAGGACGCCCGTTTTGTCCGCTTCATCGAGGACAACGGCAACGCGGTCTACTACGCGACCTACACGGCCTACAACGGCAGCACCATTTTCCCGCAGATCGTCGAGACGCGCGATTTTGCCACATTCCGCGTCAGCACGCTCAACGGCCCGGCCGTGACCAACAAAGGTTTCGCGCTGTTTCCCCGGCGCATCAACGGGCGCTACGCGATGCTCGGCCGCCAGGATGGCGAAAACATCCACCTCATGTTCTCCGACAATCCGTATTTTTGGTACGAGTCGCGCGTCATTATCCAGCCCTCGCAGCCCTGGGAATTCACGCAACTGGGCAACTGCGGTTCGCCCATCCCAACGGAGGCCGGTTGGCTTGTGCTCACTCATGGCGTCGGCCCCATGCGGAAATACTGCATCGGCGCAGTGTTGTTGGACCGTGACGATCCCTCGATTGTTATCGGGCGCTTGAAGGAACCCCTGCTCGGCCCCGCTTCCGACGAACGTGATGGCTACGTGCCCAATGTCGTCTACTCCTGCGGCGCGCTCGTACACAATGGCTCGCTCATTTTGCCCTATGCGGTTTCCGACACCGCGACGCGCTTTGCCTCTGTTGCGCTGGGTGAATTGCTCGACGCATTGCGGGCCGGTTGAGCGGCGCTTGGTTTGACATTAGACGCGGGCCATGCGTCTTTGCCGCGTCCCATACCGCCCTATGAGAAAAACCCATGCCAGCCTAATTTTGACCACCGTGTTACTCGGCGGTCTGCCCTCCACCTCGCCCGCCGCTTTTGTCGCGGGTAAAGCCCAGCGGGCCTTCGACCATGCCAGCGCCCCCACCCCGAGCGTTGCGCCACCGGCATTGGCAACGCAGTCCAAAGAACCCCAGGTCTTTCCTTGGAAGCGCCGCATCGTCACCACCGTTTTCTGGATCGGCGAGCAGCCGACCGCGAACAACCCCGTCCCCAACGACAAAAGTTCCTGGGACGCGCGATGGGCGCAAAACTACGGAGGTTATGACAACCCGGATCCGTCCGGGCGCCGGGGATACATTCCCGCGGCGTTCGTACCGCGACAAAACCCGTTTTATGTCGCCCTGCCTTACAATGACCTGAGTAGGAAAGGCACCAAACCCGAGGCGGCGAAAGTTATTCCCTGGTTCAAGGACACCTTCGTCCGCCCCGGAGCAAGCGTGTGCAAGGGCCGTTGGATTGCCATCCACTACCGCGGGCGCATCGCCTACGCGCAGTGGGAGGATGTCGGCCCCTTCCGCACCGACCACTGGGAATACGTCTTCGGCGACGAGCGCCCCGCTCCGAACCGCAACGGCGGCGCGGGACTCGATATATCTCCCGCGGTGCGCGATTACCTCGGCATGGAAGGCAACGACTTGGCCGACTGGAAATTTATCGATGTCACCCAGGTTCCACCCGGACCCTGGCGCAGTCACGGCGACAACAATGATTTCGTCAAGCTCCGGCGAGGCGGCGAGGTGATCCTGGCCTCCAGCACGCGCGGCGTCAGTCCTGCCTCCCAAATCGACTGATAGCTTCGCAGGAGGAATCGCCATGGTCCCCATCGCGATTCCTTGCTGCTCAGTGCGCCGGGACAGCGCGGTCCACCCCGACTCAATTCCTGTTCCCAACAAACACTGTAAACACTCCGCCTAGGATGAGCAGCCCGCCGAGGACCGTGGCGAGGTTGAACTGCGTCTCGCGAAAAAAGACCCACGCAAACAACGCGACAAAGAACGGGTAAGAAATCTCGATGAGCGATGCGAGCGTGGCGTTCTTCTCTCCGATGGCCTCGTAAATAAGCAAGCCGCCGACGGACGACGCGCCGAGCGCTACGAGCAACCAGATCCAGTCTTTGCCCAATCCACGCACTTCGCGGGGAACCGAGAACAGCTCGCCATTGGCCAGAAGGATCGCGCCTGTGAATAGCGTGGTAAAAATCGCGTAGCAGAAAAAGAACGCGACCGGATCCAATCCGCGAGAAAGGATGCGACCGCTCGCGGCGTAACTGACACCCCACAAAACAGAGGCGCTGAGAGCAAGCACTATCCACATAAGTGCGAGTCTAGCCCGGATATTTCATGCATGGCATGGAATATCCGCCCGAAGGGCCGATACGGCCTGTTATGATCAGGCCTATCGGGGTTGACCCCACCGGAAAATGGAACAACCACTTTCGTTTTTCCATTTTTTCCGGTCGGACGTGCCAAGTTCCTTTCCAAAAGGAAGTTGGACGCGGAGCATATTTCACCCGGTGAAATATGCGGGTTAAGCATGGTGCCTCGTGCGATGCGGTTGCCAAAACGTCGCGTTTCGACCATAGAGGTCATGATGCATCGGGTCTGTCGAGCGGCCGTCGTCGGAGCGGTCTTCCTTTCTGCCGTGGTTACGGGCCGCACGGAAGACATCCCTATTCCTTCTCACCCCGCCGGGCCGGACGGAGCGCCGTCCGCCTCTCTCTCCCGCTACTCTGATCTCGTGCCGCGCGCGGCCGGGACCAACACGCCCGCCGACCATGCAGGCAGCCTCACCTACCCCGCAGTCGGTGACACAACACCTACTCCATCCATGGAGAGCACGGGTGCGGGCATGCCCGTGCCGGGCCGGAAGCGCCCGGGGCTTTTCAATTCGGTGAACACCAGCCGCAAAATCGTCGCACTGACCTTCGATGACGGGCCGCACGGGAAGCTCACGCCGCAGTTGCTCGACCTCCTCAAGCGCGAGAACGTGCGCGCCACATTCTTCGTTCTGGGCAGCCTCGTGGCGGCCAACCCTCAGATTGTGCAACGCATGGCGACGGAGGGACACGAGGTGGCCAACCACACGTGGGATCATCCGCGCCTGCCGTCGCTCAGTGCCGAGAAACTCGAGCACCAGATCCGCGACACAACGGAAATCATCGAAAACAATACCGGCAGCAAAGTGACCCTCATGCGGCCGACTTACGGCCTCTACAACGAGCGCGTAAAAAACAAACTGCTCAATGACTTCGGGCTCGACATGATTCTCTGGTCGGTCGATCCGAATGATTGGAAAAAACCGGGAGCTGATGCGGTCGCGCGGCGTCTCGTCAATGGTGCGCACCCCGGCGCAATTCTCCTCGCCCATGACATCCACCCGGGCACCATTGCCGCGATGCCTCAGGCCATTGCGCAATTGAAAGCCAAGGGCTACACCTTTGCGACAGTCAGTGAACTGATTGCCATGGACGAGCCCCCGGCTCCCTCTCCCTCTCCCTCTCCCACACCGGCTACCACAAGGGAAAAGAAGCAGCGCTGAAGAAGGTCCGACAACGCGGAGAGTGAAGTCCTCGGGACCTCAGGCGGCAGACTCCGCCCGGTTGCGCCCCGCATGCTTCGCCGCGTAAAGGGCGGCATCGGCCTCCTCGACCAGTTCGCGTGGCGGACCGCCGTGCGAAGGGCTGGCCGCGGCGGCACCGGCCGAGACCGTGACATGGATTCCTGCGCCGGGGCTGCCATGCTCGATGCGCAGTCCACTCACCATCATGACGATTTCCCGCGCAACGTGCGCGGCACCCGGCAAGTCCGTGTCCGGCAGAATCACGGCGAATTCCTCGCCTCCCCAACGGCAAACAATGTCTCCCGGCCGTGCGCAATGTTCACGCAAGGCGCGCGCCACGGCTTTCAAGCATTTGTCGCCTGCGGCATGACCCCGTGAGTCGTTGTAGGTCTTGAAGTGATCGATATCGACCATCAGCACGGCGAGAGGTCGCTCCTCGCGGGCCGCCCGGTCCCACTCGGAAGACAGGGCTTGGTCGAAGTGCCGGCGGTTGCCCAGTTCGGTGAGAGGATCGGTGAGCACCAACCTAGATATCTTCTCCCTGGCCGCCCGCTCGGTGGCATGCTTGGTCAGAGCCAAATCGACGGCGACCTTCAATTCGCGGCCCCGGAAAGGTTTGACGATGTAGCCATACGGCGAAACAGCGAGAGCGCGGGATACAGTCTCTTCGTCCGAATGAGCGGTGAGAAAAACCACCGCGGCATGCTGTCCGCTTAAGATACGCCGCGCAGCCTCCACTCCGTCTCCATTGTCTCCGAGGCGAACGTCCATGAGAACGAGGCTAGGCTTTTCCCTTTCCACCGCCGACACGGCGCCATCGGCCGAGTCCTCCATGCCGCAGACCTCGTAACCGAAACGCCGCAATTCCGCCGCCAGATCCATGGCGGTGATGGCCTCGTCCTCAACGATGAGGATGCGCGGGGCCGGTGGTTTGGCCCTGCTCATTGCTTCCAGGTGATGGCCGTGCCGACGCCGGGACCGGAGGACACTTCGCGTCGACCCTTAATTTGCCTGGCCAACCCCTCGATCAGTTGCAGTCCGACACCCGCATGGTTCGGGTCGGGCGGTTGCATCCCCGGGCCATCGTCTCCGACAAAAAGACGGCACGTGCCGTTCTCGTGGGCGAGTCGGACGGTCAGCGTTCCCTCGCGCCGCCCGCGGAAAGCGTGTTTGAGCGAGTTGAGGACAAGCTCGCTCGCGATGAGCGAAAGCGGAACAGCCTTGTCGACCGGCACCTCGATAGGCTCGACCTGCAGGTCGATTCGCACGTGGGCTTTGCCCGGGCTGTTGGAGGATATGATGAGCGCGACCATCTCGCGCAGATAATCCCCAAAGTCGATACCCTCGTAGCTTCCGCTGGAATAAAGCCGGTCGTGAATGAGCGACATGGCGCGGATCCGCTCGCGGCATTCGAGGAAGACGTCGCGCTGCGCGGCATCTTTCAATTGTCCTGACTGGATGCTCAGCAGGCTGGAGATGACCTGCATGTTGTTCTTCACCCGATGGTGGATTTCCTTGAGCAAGGTTTCGGACTGGAAACGCAAACGCTGCTGCGTTTCCAACTCGTGGCGCTCGGTGACATTGCGGACAAAAGCACAGTAGCGCCGCGCAACGCCCGACGGCATGGCCCACATGACCAACTCACCCTGGAATCGCGATCCATCCGGGCGCATGAAGGCGAACTCTCGCGCCTGCTTGGGACGCTCCAACTCGCGCGGGACGTGGTCCCGCAGCCTTGACTGCGTTCCGTCCTCGTTGCGCAGAATGACGAGATCATCGACCGGACGGCCGACAGCTTCGGTCACAGGAATGCGGAACTCCTCTGCCGCGTGCTGGTTCCACTCGGTGACCATGCCATCCTCGTCGATCTCGATGAAAGCCTCCGCGGCCGTGTCGACGATCAAACGAAAGCGGTCCTGTTCTTGGGCCAGCGACTGACTGGTCGCGGAACGCTCGGCATCGAGGCGCATGGCATGGATGAGCGCGGCACAGGACGCGGTGAGAGGAGTCAGTTCGCGCACGAAATCTGCGTCGTAGCCGCCGGGGCGGTTGGCCACACCGACCATGCCGACGAGTTTCT
>Ga0114972_10001719_pt1 | contig 16393 bp, 15 predicted proteins | sample M_140807_EF_Meta_FD_87354 | JGI IMG/M metagenome (GOLD analysis project Ga0114972, IMG submission 87354) | Freshwater microbial communities from Lake Montjoie, Canada to study carbon cycling - M_140807_EF_MetaG | ecosystem: Environmental > Aquatic > Freshwater > Lake | place: Lake Montjoie... | reverse complement strand
TCGCGAAAAGGGATTCGCTGAAGTTTCCGAGGAGGTGTTCCCAGGTCTCTTTTGATCTAACCACTATCTCTTTTGGCCACCGCCGACCCTACGAAAACGGCGCCCCTTCCCCGGTGCCGTTTATGAAACTCCGTCGGCCGGCGGTGACCAGAAGAGATAGCGATAACGAAAAACAGAACATGGAACACAAGCAGTAAAGCAGTACAGCTAGCGCAAGACATTAACGAAAGGGGGAGAAGTTGCTAGAACACATTTCAGTAATGCGCGATACCTGCGTTGATCTTCTTACCCCCGCAATTAATAAATCAGATACTCCAGTTGTAGTTGACGCAACTCTCGGTCTTGGCGGACATAGTGAAGCGCTACTTGAATCTAATCCAAATTTAGTTTTAATTGGAATTGATCGTGACCTTGACGCAATTGTTAAAGCAAAGAATCGTTTGGCCAAATTTGAAAATCGCGTAAAACTAAATCACGCAATCTTTGATGAAATAAGTGAAGTAGTAAATAGTTTTGGATTTGAAAAAGTTGACGGCATTCTCTTTGATCTAGGTGTTTCTTCAATGCAGCTTGATCAGAGCGATCGTGGATTTTCTTATTCCCAAGATGCGCCCCTTGATATGCGCATGGATCGATCAACTGGAATAACTGCAGGTGAAATCATCAACACCTACGCACCTGGCGAATTAGTGCGAATTCTGCGCACTTACGGTGAAGAAAAATTTGCCACCCGGATAGTTGAAAACATTGTTAAGGAGCGGGCAAAAGCGCCACTAAATTCAACGGCGCAGCTTGCTGATTTAGTTAAAGAGAGCATTCCAGCAGCGACTCGTCGCACTGGAGGCAATCCGGCTAAGCGCACTTTTCAAGCACTACGTATTGAAACAAATGATGAACTTGGCGCTGTTAATCGCGCTATTCCACAGGCTCTAGAGCTACTTAAAGTCGGTGGACGCTTAGTAGTGATGTCATTCCAATCTCTTGAAGATCGCATCGTCAAAGAGATTTTTGCCCAAGTCACAACGTCAGGCACGCCACGTGATCTGCCGGTTGATCTTCCAGAATTCGCTGCGAAATTTGCTCTTGTGGTTCGTGGTTCGGTTTTACCAAGTGAAGCAGAGATTGCCGCGAACTCGCGTGCGCAATCTGTTCGTCTACGTGCAATAGAACGGTTGGCCGCATAATGGCAATCACAGCGCTAGCTCCAGCAATCACTCGATCGAAGAAGAAGGTTATTGAGCGTTCTTCGGAAGTCGCCCTTCGCCTGGTTCCGAAGATTGACATCGATAAACGAGCTGATCAAAAAGTTTTCATACTCTTTTTAACTGGCATTGGTGTGCTTGGCTTAGTTTCACTTCTCTTTATAAATACTTTACTTGCTCAAGACGCTTTCAAACTTTCAAAGCTACAGCTCGAGGCTCGATTACTAACTGATCAGCGAGAAGCATATATTCGCCAATTAGATCGCATTTCATCACCAATGGAACTCGCAGCAGTAGCAACCCAGATGGGCATGACGCCATCGGCATCACCGACATTTCTTAATCTTGAAGAACTTCAAGTTCCAAAGGCTGAAGCAGTCGCTGGAGGATCAATTGGGTAATTTCGCTCTAGTTCGTAAACGCATTCAAGTTTTAATTGCGCTTACTCTAATCTTTATGGCGATATTTGTCGCAAAGGTTATTTGGGTGCAGGTAATTACGGCTAATTCAATTAGAACTTGGGCTGTTAACGAGATGGAGAATGTGGCTACGCTACAAGCGCCGCGTGGGACAATAACCGATGTAAATGGTGTTGCGCTAGCAAAGAGTGTGAATGCCATCAATATCGTGGTTGATCAGAGTGCGATTTCAAACCCAGCTTTCACTGCCAAATTTACTTCTCCTATTTTGGGAATGCCGGTTTCCGAACTTCAAAAACTATATACCGGTGAATTAAAGTGGAAATTGATTTATCGAAACGCCAAGCCTGCGGTCTGGAGTGCCTTAAAGAGCGCGATTTCTGAACATAACAGCGCGCTAGAACCGAAAGAATATGATCAACGAATCACTGCTTTCTATCCAGAGCGTGCCTATATCCGAGAGTATCCATCTGGCACCTTAGTAGCTTCACTAATCGGCTTCGTTAATCAAGAAGGTAAAGGCGCAACCGGTCTGGAATCAAGCATGAATTCGATTATCACCGGCACCGATGGCAAGTACTCCTATGCCAACGGATATGGTGCAGAAATTCCTGGTTCACAATCCGAAATTGTCCCAGCTAAAGCTGGTACCTCGATTAGATTAACAATTGATCGCGATATTCAATGGGTAGCTTCAAAAGCTATCGCCGAAGCAGTTAAATCAGCTAACGCAAGCAGTGGAACTGTAATTGTGATGGATCCAAAAACTGGGGCAATTTTGGCTCATGCGACGGCGCCTACTTTTAATTTAAATAATCGTGACAGTGTTTCACTGGCAGCTATGCGCAATCCATCAGTACAAGATGTTTATGAACCAGGATCAACTGGAAAAATCATGACTATCGCCGCCGCCATTGAAGAAAATAAAGTTACCCCAACAACCATTTTCACAGTTCCTGATGTAATAAAGCGTGGTGGATCTAAATTTCATGATCACAAAAATCATGCTGACTGGCGATTAACCACCTCAGGAATTTTGGCAGTTTCTAGTAACACCGGCACAATTCAGATTGGTGAGAAACTATCTAATAATCAATTACATGATTACTTAACAAAATTTGGTATCGGAGTTAGCACAGGTTCAGGACTACCTGGTGAGTCAAGAGGCATTCTTCGTCCAGTTTCTGATTGGTCTGGAACTTCGGCACCAACGATTGCCTTTGGACAGGGGTATTCGGTTACGGCGATGCAGGCAACTAGTGTGTTTGCGACTATCGCAAATAATGGAGTGCGTGTATCACCAACAGTTATTGCCGGAACAAATGAAGCTAACGGAAATTTCACACCGGCTAAACCTCGAACAACTATGCGAGTTGTTAGCGCCGAAACAGCTACCAAAGTGCGACTCATGATGGAGAGCGTGGTTTCTGCGAACGGAACAGCGCCATCGGCTGCTATTCCCGGCTATCGAGTGGCTGGTAAAACAGCAACTGCCAACCGATATAACGATATCTGTGGGTGCTATAGCGGATTTACCGCTTCATTCATTGGTTTTGCGCCATCTGATGCACCTAGATATGTAATTTCAGTGACTATCCAAGATCCCAAAGGCATTCACTGGGGCGGATACCTTGGCGGGCCAGTCTTTAAGAAAGTAATGTCATTTGTCCTAGAGTCAAAGCACATACCACCAACTGGAACAAAAATAGTTCCTGTTGCTCTAGACGAAAAACAATTAAAGAAAGCAATAGCTAAAGCTAAAGCTAAAGCACAAGAAAAAATTAACTCTGCGAGCGGCCCACTCTAAAATGTTGCGACCAATCGATCCCATTTCTGGACGAACTCTTCGTGCGGTCTCTGAACTTGTCTCGGCTAATACAAACCACCCAGGATTAGAGAGCATTTTAATTACTGGCGTATCTATAGATTCACATCAAATTGAAGCCGGTGATCTTTTTGTTGCAGCGGCTGGCACCAAAGTTCATGGCGCAACTTATGCGGGAAACGCGAAATCAAATGGTGCCGTCGCAGTTCTAACTGATGCGGTAGGCGCTGCTTTGATTACAGACCTGCCAGTTTTAGTAGTTCCGGATCCTCGCGCAACAGCGGGTGTGGTCGCAGCTTGGTTACATAAAGAACCAATGCGCGACATGTTTAGTGTCGGCGTAACTGGCACCAATGGCAAAACCACTGTAACCACACTTATGTATCAGATAGCAATGGCCGCTAGTCGGCAGAGTGGATTAGTCGGAACTGTTGAAACCCGAATCGGTGACGAGGTTGTTGAAGCGCTTCGCACAACTCCTGAGGCTCCCGAACTACAGTCTTTAGCTGCGGTAATGCGCGAGCGTCACCTGCGCAATTTGTTTATGGAAGTTTCCAGCCACGCAATTTCGCTCAATCGAATTGGTGGCTCACATTTTGATATTGCGGCTTTTACTAATTTGTCCCAGGATCATTTGGATTTCCATGCTGATATGGATTCCTACTTTGCCGCAAAAGCTGCGCTCTTTTGCCATAAATATGCCGATACTGCCTATATAAATATAGATTCCCCATGGGCGGCGAAGTTATTAGAAATTCAAGAATTGCCGGTGGTTCGAATTTCACGCTATGAAAAGTCAGCAGATTGGTATTTTGATCGCATTGAAATCGGAGTTCGCAGCACTACCATCGCAATTAGAGGTGCTGGCGGAATATTAATTGAGACATCTACTAAATTGGTAGGAGATTTCAATTTAGATAATCTACTTATGGCGATAGCTATTTGCGTTGCCAGCGGAATTGATCCAATTGACATTGCGGCCATCACACCATCGTTAACTGGCGCTGAAGGCCGACTCGAAAAAGTGGATCTAGGCCAATCATTTAGCGCTTTAGTTGATTACGCACACTCACCAGATTCAGTCGCAAGCGTCTTGGAAACTTTAAAGAAGAGTACTGATGGAAAAGTTATCGCAGTTCTTGGTTGCGGTGGTGACCGGGATAAAGGTAAGCGACCACTAATGGGCGCCGCACTTTTAGCGGGATCTGATTTAGCGATTTTTACCAGTGATAATCCAAGAAGTGAAGATCCAGCTCAAATCATTAAAGAGATGGTTTCTGGTTTAACTCTACCTGCCACAAGTGAGGTTGAACCTGATCGAAAGCGAGCGATTGAAAAAGCTGTAGCCGCAGCTAAACCTGGTGATGTAGTTGTAATTCTTGGAAAAGGGCATGAATCCGGCCAAGAAATTGCCGGTGTAAAACATAACTTTGATGATCGTTTAGTTCTCGCGGCCGCGATAGAGGCGACTCCATGATCAAATTATCAGCTCGTGAAATTTCACTTATTGTAAATGGCTCACTTCATGGTGATGAAAATATTATGGTTACGCAGGCACCGGTATTTGATTCACGCAAAGCCAAAGCGGGCTCACTCTTTCTGGCTCTTGTTGGCGAGAATACCGATGGTCACAATTTCTGTTCTGATGCGTTCGCAAACGGTGCAGTATTGGCACTTACCACTCAGGTAGTTGATCAACCTTGTGTAGTTGTTTCAGATGTCATTCAGGCCGTGGCTGACTTAGCCAAATTTGCTCGAGTGCAGTTAGAGAATTTGACGGTCATTGGAATTACTGGCTCGCAAGGAAAAACCACCACAAAGGATCTACTCAACTACATACTTTCTTCAGTTGGCGAGACTGTTGCACCAGTTGGTTCATTCAATAACGAGTTAGGTGTTCCACTGACGATATTGGAATGTAATGAGCAAACTAAGTACTGCATTGTCGAAATGGGTGCTCGTCATATAGGTGATATTTCGGTCCTGTGCGAAATTGCTAAGCCTAAAATTGGCGCAGTTCTAAAAGTTGGCAATGCGCACATTGGTGAATTTGGTTCTCGCGAAGCAATTGCGCAAGCTAAATCAGAGTTAATCTCTTCACTGGTTAGCGGTGGCACCGCTGTTCTAGGAACTTACGATCAATTTACACCTGCTATGAAAGTCACCGATGGGGTAACAGTGCTTACTTTTGGTGAGCGAAGTGACTGCAATGTGCGAGCTGCAGATGTTGAGATTCGTGAAGGTCGTCCACACTTTGATCTGGTTACCAAATCTGGACGCGCAGCCGTTGGAATGAGATTAGTCGGGCTACATCAAATTCCGAATGCTTTGGCCGCAGCAGCGATCTCAAGCGCGCTCGGATTATCGGTTGATCAAATAGCTGGCGCTCTATCAATGGCTGAACTTGCCAGTAAGTGGCGAATGGAAATTTTTGAATTAGATGGTCGATTGATGATTAATGATTCGTATAACGCGAACCCTGAATCAATGGCTGCTGCGCTACGAACATTAGCTTTGTTTGCCCAGGAACGTGGTGGATCATCCTGGGCAGTGTTAGGAAAGATGCATGAACTAGGACCGTCTGAAAACGCAGACCATGCCGCTATTGGAAAATTGGTTAGCGATTTGGCGATTGATCATCTTCTGACTGTTTCCACGCCTGCCTATAGCCAGGGTGTTCCAAGTAATAGCGATACGAAAACGCATGTACTTGAGGATAAGAATTCAGTTGTTGAATTGTTAAATCAGATGCAATCCGGTGATGTGTTGCTAGTTAAAGCATCGCGAGCCGAACACTTCGAAGAAATAGCCAAAGATGTAGCAGCGAACTGGCAAACTGAGTCAGGAAAGAAGGATGACGAATAAATGAGACAGATACTTATCTCGGGCGCTGTGGCGCTGTTCTTTGCTTTATTCGGCACCCCGGCGCTGATTAGATTGTTGGCCAAGCGCGGATATGGTCAAATCATTCGAGATGACGGACCAAGCTCGCATCACACTAAACGCGGCACTCCAACAATGGGTGGCTTGATTATTATTTTCGCAGCTGTTGCGGGATATTTACTTAGTCACGGAATAACACAGACGGCTGTTTCTGCTTCAGCGCTCTTAGTTATTGCCCTAGTAGTTGGACTTGGATTTGTTGGGTTCTTAGATGACTGGCTAAAAGTTTCGCGAGAAAAATCTTTGGGTCTTAAGGGCCGTTACAAAATAGTTGGACAAGTAGTAATTGCTGCAACTTTTGGATATTTCGGAATTCAATTTGCTGATAACGAAGGTCTAACACCAATCTCATTAAATTTATCTGCAGTTCGAGACACCGGTATCGTTCTAGGTGGCGTTCTAGTGGTTATCTGGATTGCGTTAATGGTAACTGCTACAAGTAACGGCGTTAATTTAACTGATGGTCTAGATGGCCTAGCAACTGGTGCTTCCGTAATGACATTCTTGGCTTTTATCCTGATCGGTATTTGGGAGTTTGGTCAAAGCTGTGCGATTGCTGCCGATGTAGCCAGCGGATGCTATTCAGTGCGCGATCCTCTGGACTTAGCGGTACTCGCAGCTGCTCTTGCTGGCGCATGTACCGGATTTCTTTGGTGGAACGCTTCGCCCGCAAAGATATTTATGGGTGATACCGGATCATTGGCTCTCGGCGGCGCGTTGGCAGGATTAGCCAGCACATTGAGAGTTCAACTTCTATTAGTTCCGCTAGGTGGACTTTTCGTAATAATTACGATGTCGGTAATTATTCAGACGCTATATTTCAAAGCAACTGGCGGGAAACGAATCTTTAGAATGGCGCCACTGCATCATCACTTTGAATTAAAGGGCTGGGGCGAAGTAACTATTGTTTTGCGATTCTGGATCATTGCCGGATTGTGTGTAGCCCTTGGTTTGGGCCTCTTCTACGCCCAATGGTTAAGCCTCGAGAGCTAAAAATGTCTATTACTCCAACATTGACAACACTGGGTGGCGTTACTGTCGCTCATGCACGAGTGTTGGTACTTGGTGGTGGAGTTACCGGGAGATCGGTTGCTCAAGTTCTTAGCAACATGGGTGCTGAGATTTCTGTCTATGATGAAAATGAGAGCAGTGAGTTTAATTTTCATCGGGCAACACTTAACGATGTATCAAATATCAACTGGGCAGCTGCCATTGTTTCTCCCGGTTGGCGACCAAGTCATCCGATTATTGCGGATCTTCGAAATCGCGAAATTCCATTACTAAATGAAATTGATCTGGCTTGGGAAATAAAGCAACAGGTAGCGCCGGGGCAGAAGTGGTTAGCAGTAACGGGTACTAACGGTAAAACTTCAACCGTCGAGCTAACCGAAGCTATTCTTAATGCTGCCGGTGTTAATGCTTTCGCTTGTGGCAATGTCGGAACTCCGGTAATTGATGCGGTCACCTCTGATCACAGATATGAATATCTAATTCTAGAACTTTCCTCATTTCAGCTGCATTGGGCAGAGTCAGCCGAGTTTGTGGCAGGTTCGATCCTAAACATTGCCCTTGACCATATTGATTGGCATGGCTCTTTCGCTGAATATGCAGAAGCAAAACTTGATTTGTTGAGTCGATCAGTAACTGCGATCCTAAATGGTGATGACGTATCAGTTGTTGAAGGAAGTGCTCACTGGCAAGGACGTAAAGTTTTCTACACTCTGCAGACCCCCAAGCCAGGTGAGATCGGGTTAGTTGAAGATCTTTTAGTTGATCGAGCTTTTGTAATAGATCCAATGGAAGCTGCCATGTTTTGTGAGTTAGGTGAGGTACAGCCAACTGCGCCACATTCTGTTTCCAATGCGCTGGCAGCTGCCGGATTAGCGCGGGCGATTGGAATCGACCATGAAGTAATTCGAGAGGCGATTAAGAAATTTAGACCAGGGCGACATCGAATTGAGTTAGTTTTAGAGCAGAACGGAATTCGTTGGATTGATGATTCCAAAGCAACTAACCCACATGCTGCCCAAGCATCTCTAATGTCACAACTCAGTGTCGTTTGGATAGCCGGAGGATTAGCCAAAGGCGCTGAGATGAATGACCTAATTACTCAAGTGGGATCACGATTACGTGGAGTCATATTAATCGGCACCGATCGAGAATTAATCGCCCATGAACTCGAAAATAAATTTCCCAACGTAGCTCTAGTGCGCATTGATCCAAAAACTGGTCATGATCGAAGCAGTGCTGATAATGAATTCATGAATCAGATTGTCACTGCGGCAAAACTTTTGGCTCAAGATGGCGACGCAGTACTTCTGGCGCCGGCCTGTGCATCGATGGACCAATTTGTCTCATACGGCGATCGCGGTGATCGTTTTGCTAAATCAGTTCGAGAAATAGTGGGTAAAAATGACAACGCAAGTTAAGCGCAGCAAGTTACTTCAGCCATTTAATACTTTTGCACTCTTTGCCGTCTGCGTGACAGCTTTAAGTATCTTAGGTTTAGTAATGGTTTTCTCGGCCTCGACTATTTATTCAACCAAAGTAAATGGCAATACTTACGGAACATTTGTAAAACAGCTGGTATTTCTAATTTTAGCTCTGCCGATTGGGTGGGTAGCAGCCAAGTTGCGACTTAATTTATGGCGAGCAATTGGCCGAATTTCATTACTGATCTCAATCGGCATGTTGGCTGTTTTGCTAATTCCAGGAATAGGTCACGCCGTTAATGGAAACCGAAATTGGATTGGCATCGGACCTTTCGTAGTTCAGCCTTCTGAGTTCGCAAAATTCTTGATGATTCTTTGGGCTGCCACCATGTTGGCGCAATATGAGAATGCCGGAATTGTGCGCACGAATGTCTTAAAACTTATTGTTCCAGGATATTTCGGAGTTCTTATCTTTGTATTAGCTGGTAAAGATTTAGGAACCGCCGCAGTAATCGGCGCGACTATGGCTGGCTTACTTTTTGTTTCTGGAATCCCGCTTCGATTGTTTGGCACTATTTCGGTACTTGGCATGGCAGGTGTCAGCATTTTAATTCTTAGTGCGCCATATCGGGCAGCTCGATTCCTAGTTCTTTTCAATCCCTTCGCTGAAGGTGACTATAAGAATTATGGTTGGCAGCCAGCACATAGCCTTATGGGTCTGGCAACTGGTGGACTATTAGGTGTTGGCCTCGGAGCTAGTCGACAAAAATGGGGTTACTTAGCTGAAGCTCATACTGATTTTATTTTCTCAGTTATTGGCGAAGAACTAGGGCTACTTGGGACTATCGGAACAATCTTGCTCTTCTGCGGTTTAATTTTCGCTATTTTCCGAATCGCTATGCGCGCAAATGATCCAATGGTGAGATTTACTTGTGCTGGCATTGGAGTTTGGATCTCAATTCAATGTTTCTTTAATATTGGTTCGGCAATTAGTTTGGTTCCGGTAGTTGGAGTTACCTTGCCGCTGATCTCATACGGTGGCTCATCATTGATTTCCACCTATTTGGCGCTAGGTTTTGTATTAGGCGCAGCTCTCCGCGATCCTGAAGTTGCTCGCGGCATCCGAGAATTCCGAAAGTCGAATTCAAGATGAAGATTGTTTTAGCGGGAGCAGGCACAGCGGGTCACATCGAACCAGCTTTGGCTGTGGCCGATGCTTGGCAAAAAGAATTCCCAGCCAGCAAGTTTGAGTTCGTTGGCACTGCGGCCGGCTTAGAGAATAATTTAGTAACTGCTGCTGGTTATAAACTAAACATAATTCCCAAAGTTACTTTGCCAAGATCACTCTCACTTGTCGGATTGATGGCACCACTTCGTTTCGGCCAAGCACTTGCTAAATCAATACAGATAGTAAATGGTGCCGACTGTGTAATTGGTTTTGGCGGATATGTATCAGCTCCGATTTACCTAGCCGCGGCCTTACGCAGAATTCCATTTGTGATACATGAAGCAAATGCCATACCTGGCTGGTCAAATAAATTTGGCGGATTTCTGGGTGGGGCGATGGCGGTCGGAAAGCCAGTTAAAGCTGGGAAATTTAAGGCTGCCGAAGTTGTTGGACTACCTCTTAAGCCAGCTGTAAGTGCCGCCTTTGATACCGCTAAGAGTGATTGGCCTGCGGCTCGCATGGCAGCCAAATCTAAACTCGGAATCAAATCTGGCAAACCTTTACTTTTAATTATGGGCGGTTCACAAGGCTCGGCTGCGATTAATTCAATTGTTGCGAGCTCTCTCTCAATTTTATTAAACGACTTTGAAGTTCTTCACTCAGTCGGCGGCAAGAATGAACTGCCGTTAGCTAGTGCTGGATATCAGCCGGTTTCCTATATTGAAGATATGGCTACTGCCTACTTGGCTGCCGACCTAGTCATTGGTCGAAGCGGTGCGATTACTTGCGCTGAGGTCAACGCCTTAGGCAAATATGCGATCTTTATCCCACTGGCAATTGGCAATGGCGAGCAAGCTCGTAATGCTGATTTTCTCATTGAACAAGGTCGTGCGACAGTAGTATCACAAAGCGAATTCAGCGCTCAGTGGCTAACGAAGAACATCTCTAGCGCTCTGGCAAAATCCCAAAAGTTCATGGCTGGAAACGAAAGTGATCGCGCCGCTGTCTCAAATATTGTTAACTTAATGCGCTGTCATGCCAGAATTGGTTAAATGAAGCCAATTCTCACTTTGCCAGAGTTAATTGGTAAGCGCGTGCACTTCATCGGTATTGGTGGAGCGGGCATGAGTGGCTTAGCTCGCATTTCACTTTCACACGGAATTAAAGTTTCTGGCTCTGATGCGAAGGATTCAAATGTTGTTGTCGCTTTGACTGCACTCGGCGCAAAAGTTGTCGTAGGGCACCAAAGTGCCAACGTCGATGGGGCAGATCTAGTTGTTTTTTCAACTGCGATTTCGGAAAACAATCCAGAACGATTGCGTGCCATTGAATTAGGGATTCCACTAATCGCTCGAGCAACCGCATTGGCACTTCTTATGTCAGATTCCAAAAGTATCGCGGTAGCTGGCACGCATGGGAAGACTACAACTTCGTCGATGCTCACCGTCGCACTTCAAGCAACCGGAGCTGATCCATCTTTTGCTATAGGCGGAACAATTACTGCTTCTGGCTCGAATGCCCATCGAGGCACTGGCGATTTTTTTGTAGCCGAAGCCGATGAATCCGATGGCTCTTTTATTGCCTATCATCCTTATGGCGCGATAATTACAAATATTGAATTCGATCACGTCGACTACTTCGCTGACGAGAATGCGGTTTTCGAAGTATTTACAGATTTTATTTCAACAATAGATAGTGACGGATTTCTGATTTACTGTAATGACGATAAAGGGGCTCGAAAAATAGGCAGTGGTGTAACAAGTACGCGAACCTTTACCTATGGAACCTCACCTGATTCTGATTTAGTAATTGATCAAATAACCCTATTGCCACTTGGCTCAAACGGTCGCGCCATCTGGCACGGAAAAGTAATTGGCAAACTTGAGCTAAATGTTCCGGGTCATCATAATTTGATGAACGCAGCCGCCGCACTGGCAACCGGAATAGTTCTCGAGCAAACCCCAAGTGAGATGATTGACGGATTAGCTACCTTTAAAGGTGCTGGTAGACGCTTTGAAATAAAGGGAACGATTAACGGCATTCGGGTTATTGACGACTATGGCCATCACCCAACTGAAATTGAAGTTACCTTGACCGCAGCGCGCAGGTTTGCTGGTGACGGTCGATTAATCGTAGTTTTTCAGCCGCACCGCTACTCGCGGACTAAAGCGTTCATAAATGATTTTGCTGCCGCCTTAGATTTGGCTGATGAAGTAGTTGTACTCGAAATTTATGCGGCTAGCGAGAAGCCGATAGCCGGAATCAGTTCAGAAGCTATTGTTGAGAAAATGACTTGCGGTAAATTTATTCCCAATTTCATGGATGCCGTCGAAACAGTCGTTAAATCAGCTAAACCTGGCGATGTAATAATCACATTGGGTGCTGGCGATGTAAGTTCCTTGGCACCAATTATTGTCGAAGAGCTAGCGAAATAAATGTTCTTACGTAACCATAGATTATTAACAGTTTTCGCAATTTTGCTTACAGCTGGACTGGCTTACTTACTTGGGTGGTCGAATGTTCTGACTATCAAAGAAATTAGCTATTCAGGAGCACCAACAAAAAGTAGCGAGGCGACAGTAAAGTCTTTAACTAATTTAGAAGTTGGTCAACGGCTGGCACGAGTTGAAACGCGCAAAATCGCCGGAAGTTTACAAACCTTGCCATGGATTCAAAGTGCTGATTTATCACGCAATTGGATCTCCGGAAAAATACTCGTCGAGATCAAGCCACGTATACCGATAGCGACTTTTAATGGAGAACTGATGGATGCAACTGGCAAAAGATTTGAGTTGCCAGGAGGCTTCAAATCAAAGCTGCCTTCAGTTTTTGCTAGAGACACCAAAAGTGGTTTAGCTGCGATCAAGTTATTCACTAAATTGCCGACTGAATTCTCAACCCGTACTTCAGCCTTTACTGCGGTCTCACCAGAAAATATTAATTTTAAAATTACTGAAGGCAAACGCTCACTTATGGTTATCTGGGGATCTGATATTGAAATTGATCTGAAACTCAAGGTATATAAGGCTTTGCTGGCACTTCCCGAGAATTCAAAAATAATGAAAATTGATTTAACAGAACCTCGTTCACCAATTGTAAAATAAATTATTGATCCAAAATTAGTCAAAATAAAAAATAAAAAAGATGCGTGGCGGTCTTTGCCTACCTGACCTACAAAGAATACTTTCGCCTATATATCAGGCATAACAGTGATTCTCAACTTGAGGTTTACTGTTCTTTAGGAGGATAAAAAGTGGCTTCACCACAGAATTATTTAGCGGTCATCAAAGTTGTTGGAATTGGTGGCGGTGGAGTTAATGCAATCAATCGCATGATCGATGTTGGTTTAAAAGGCGTTGAGTTCATTGCGATAAATACTGATGCACAACATTTGTTAATGAGTGATGCAGATGTGAAATTAGATATCGGTCGCAAGTCAACTAAAGGTCTTGGTGCAGGTGCTGCACCTGAGAAAGGTCGCGAAGCAGCGCTAGATCACGCAGATGAAATTGAAGAAATTTTGCGTGGGGCGGATATGGTTTTCGTAACTGCTGGCGAAGGCGGCGGTACCGGAACCGGTGGTGCTCCAGTCGTTGCGAAAATTGCGCGTGACTTAGGTGCATTAACAATTGGTGTAGTTACTCGACCATTTAGTTTTGAAGGAAAGATTCGTCAATCGCAAGCTGATATCGGAATCGAAGAACTTCGCAGTGAAGTTGATACTTTAATTGTTATTCCAAATGACCGCCTGCTAGCAATTAGTGATCGCAGCATTACAGCAGTCGATGCATTTAGATCGGCTGATCAAGTACTTCTCTCTGGCGTTCAAGGTATTACTGAAATTATTACCCAACCAGGTTTAATTAATTTGGACTTCGCAGATGTAAAAACTGTTATGACTGATGCTGGTTCAGCTCTCATGGGTATCGGTTCTGCTCGTGGCGAAGATCGTGCTCGACGCGCTGCTGAACTCGCAATTTCAAGTCCACTTCTTGAAGCTTCGATTGATGGCGCAATGGGTGTGTTGCTTTCAGTTGCGGGTGGTTCAGATTTAGGTCTGTTCGAAATAAATGAGGCTTGCGAACTTGTACAAGCATCGGCTCACCCAGAAGCACGAATCATTTTTGGAACCACTATTGATGATGCGCTAGGTGACGAAGTGCGTATTACCGTCATCGCTGCTGGTTTTTCGGGTGGAGAGCCAAAGAAGGTTTCAATTCCAGTGATAAATGCAGCGGCCCTTTCTGGCAATGCTGACCCACTACCAACGAATGACCCAATTTCGGTGGCACTTGATCTAGATGGCGATCGCCCGTTGCGACCACGCGTAAAGTTCGAGGAGTTAGTCTCTGAGGACGATATTGATGTACCTGACTTTATGAAATAGAAATGGATAGCTTCTTTACTAATCGCCATGGTGGTTTTAGCCATGGCGATTACTCTTCCTGGAACTTAGCGAGTCACGTTGGCGATGATCCAACCGATGTTGAGCGCAATCGAGAAAAGTTACGTGAGCGCGTTGGACAGTTTGCGATTATGTCTCAAGTGCATGGAGATAATATTTTTGTTGTTGATCAAGTTCCGGCGCAAGTTCCAGTTGCTGATGCCCTGATTACCGCAAACCCCGAGATTGCTTTAGTCGTAATGGTTGCCGACTGCATTCCACTTTTATTGCGCAGCGAAAGTTTAGTGGCAGCTGTTCATGTTGGCAGGGCTGGATTGATGAATTCAATTGCGTTAAAAACTGTTGCCCTGATGAATACGCTCGGCGCAAGACAAATTATGGGATCTATCGGGCCAGCGATTTGCGGAAAGTGTTATGAAGTTCCACAAGAGTTACAAGACGAAGTTGCTGCGATACATCCGCTAGCAAGAAGTACAACCAGAATCGGAACACCAGCGCTAGATTTGCCGAAAGCCCTAATTGCAGCCCTTGCTGAAGTAAATGTGCCAGTCGGAATATCAGCTGGCTGCACTTTAGAAGACGAGAACTCTTTTTCCTATCGACGAAATCAAATAACTGGTCGTCAAGCTGGAGTTATAAAATTATGAGTACTCGCAAAGATGAGATTGCGAAAAATCTCCAAGATGTTCGAGATCGCATGAATAGTGCTGCTCACTCCGCAGATAGAGACCCCGGCGAAATAGAGTTAATTGTTGTTACCAAAACTTTTCCCATTTCGGATATCGAAATTCTGCGTGAATTAGGTGAAATAAATTTTGGTGAGAATCGAGATCAAGAGGCAGGCCCAAAAGCTCATGCGATCCCAGCTAGGTGGCATTTTCAAGGCCAAATTCAAAGCAATAAAATTAAATCAATCTGTGGGTGGGCCGATGTAATTCATTCCATCTCCAGCGAAAAAGAGATCCTAAAATTTGCGCAGAGCCCACGTAAACATCAAGTTTTCTTGCAGGTTTCCCTAGATGGAGAACTCGGTCGCGGGGGAGCCGGTCAGTCAGATTTGGCCCAGTTAGCTGAGCTAGTAAATGAAAGTAATAACTTAGAACTTTTAGGGCTGATGGCAGTTGCCCCGCTAGGTGTAGATCCGGAAAAAGCATTTGCTGATTTGGCCCAGATAAATCAGGGGTTTAAGAGCCAATTCCCAAACTCTAAATATCTATCCGCTGGCATGAGTGGCGACTTTGAAGCAGCGATCAAATTTGGTGCGACACATATTCGAGTAGGAAGCTCAATCCTCGGTTCCAGATCACCCCACCAGTAACCTTGTCCTATGGCATTTTCAGTTAACAAAATGGCGACCTTCTTAGGTCTAAAAGACGATCCAGAGCTAGATCAAGTTGCAGTTGCGCAAGAACCTGTGCGCACTGGAGCAGTATCGGTTCGCGAACCTCGCGGGGCAGCGGTGCGAAATGTCGCATCTCGCCCAATAGCGGTTGCAGTTCAACCTGAACTTTCACCAATGGATCGCATCGTTACTCTGCACCCACGCACCTATAGTGAAGCGCGCGCAATTGGCGAACAATATCGCGAAGGTAATCCAGTAATCATGAATCTAAGCGACATGGAAGAAACAGAGCGCAAGCGCTTAGTTGACTTTGCAAGTGGTTTAGTTTTTGGACTACACGGAAGCATCGAACGTGTTACCTCAAAAGTATTTTTGCTCTCACCTGAAAATGTTAGCGTCAGTAATGACGCAAAAAATGCTGCTGCTGAAGCATCCTTTTTCAACCAGAGCTGATTCTTAGATGTTTAGCATTGGCGGCCTAGTTGCCGATTTGTTGCAACTCTTTTTACTCTGTTTATTTCTGCGCCTAATCCTGGATTATGTTCGAATGGCAAAGCCTTCTTGGCGTCCAAGTGGCATCATCTTGATTGTGGCCGATTTTATTTATGCCGTAACTGATAAGCCGCTTCGCTTTGTACGTCGTTTTGTGAAACCACT
>Ga0114972_10001711_pt1 | contig 16428 bp, 9 predicted proteins | sample M_140807_EF_Meta_FD_87354 | JGI IMG/M metagenome (GOLD analysis project Ga0114972, IMG submission 87354) | Freshwater microbial communities from Lake Montjoie, Canada to study carbon cycling - M_140807_EF_MetaG | ecosystem: Environmental > Aquatic > Freshwater > Lake | place: Lake Montjoie... | reverse complement strand
GGGGCAGCAGTCGCAACCTTGATCGTCAATCACGGATTCCCTCATCGACACCATCTCAAGCGAACCCCAACCATGCGCCCCTACCTCGATCTGATGCGACATGTTCTCGATCATGGTGTCCAGAAAGCCGATCGCACCGGCACCGGCACCCGCTCGGTCTTCGGCTGGCAGATGCGCTTCGACCTTGCGCAGGGCTTTCCGCTGGTCACCACCAAGAAGCTGCACCTCAAGTCGATCGTCCACGAGCTGTTGTGGTTCCTGTCGGGCTCGACCAATGTCGCCTATCTGCGCGATAACGGCGTCTCGATCTGGGATGAATGGGCCGATGCCGATGGCGAACTCGGCCCGGTCTATGGCCACCAGTGGCGCTCGTGGCCCACGCCCGAGGGCGCGCATATCGACCAGATCAGCGAACTCATGGAACGCCTCAAGCGCGATCCCGATTCGCGTCGCCTGATCATCTCGGCCTGGAATGTGGCCGAGATTCCGAAGATGGCGCTTGCGCCTTGCCATGCGCTGTTCCAGTTCTATGTCGCCGACGGCAGGCTCTCGTGCCAGCTCTATCAGCGCAGCGCCGACATCTTTCTGGGTGTGCCCTTCAACATTGCCTCGTATGCGCTGCTGACCGAGATGGTGGCGCATCAGTGCGATCTGATACCCGGTGACTTCGTCTGGACCGGCGGCGACTGCCACCTCTATCTCAATCACCTCGATCAGGCACGCGAACAGCTTGCCCGCGAGCCCCATGCGCTGCCGCGCCTTGAATTCAAGCGCCACCCGGTCTCGATCTTCGACTATCACTACGACGACATCGCGATCACCGGCTATCAGGCGCATCCGCATATCAAAGCGCCGGTTGCGATCTGAGGCTGCCATGGCGACCGCAATGCCGCGCCTGACCCTCCTGGTCGCCCGTGCCCGCAACGGCGCGATCGGCCGCGACAATGCCATGGCCTGGCACCTGCCCGAAGACCTGCAGCACTTCAAGGCGACCACCCTTGGGCATCCGATCATCATGGGGCGGCTGACCTTCGACTCGATCGGGCGACCCCTGCCCGGACGGCGCACGATCGTCGTCACCCGCAATCCGCACTGGTCGCACGACGGCTGCGAGCGTGCCGGTTCGCTCGATGAGGCGATCGCGATGTGCCAGGGTGCGAGCGAGGCCTTCATCGTCGGGGGCGCGCAGCTTTATTCGCAGGCTTTGCCGCTGGCCGACCGTATCATCCTGACCGAAGTCGATATCGAGGTCGACGGCGACGCCTTCTTTCCGACGCTCGACACGCTCAACTGGGCACGCATCAGCACCGCCCCTGCGGTGAGTCGCACCGGCTTGCGCTACGCCATCGATCTCTGGGAGCCGGCGCGCGATACCCGCTGACCTGATGAGGCCTGCGGCATCGAGCCCGGCGTACCACCACCCCGATTTCAGAGCCGCGCCATGAGCCAATCGATTCCACGCGCAGCAAGGGTTTCAACCCGACAATTCGACGAATACAGCGCCCTCTATCGAATGTTCGATGTGCAGGGCAACGGCCGGCTGACCCGACAGCAGACCGACGAAGCGCTGCAGGTCCTCGGCCTTGGGCTGAGCGAGCAGGACCGCCAGAAATTGCTCGACGCGGTCGACACTGCCGGCGAGATCTCCCAATCGGACTTCATCGATTGGCTGTGCCAGCGCAGCGACTTCGATCTGGACCACGAATTGCGCCAGCTCTTTTCGCTGCTCGACACCTCAGGCGACGGTCTGGTGTCCTGCGATGAAATGCTCGCGCTCGCGCGCTGCCTCGATCCGGACTTGAACGAGACCGCACTCGACGTCCTGATCCGAAGCCACGACACCGACGACGACGGGCGGGTCAGCTTCGATGACTTCATGGCGATGCAGCGCTCGACCACGCACCTGCAACTCACGATCGCCGGCATCCGACGCTTTCGAAAACTGCTGGGCCGCTACGCGCTCGCCGCGCGCATTCCGCGCATCGCGCTGGTCGAAGTCGACTCGGACCTTGGCGCAGGGCGCGCCGGCGCAAGTGGCGGCATCGAGATGCTGCGCGAAAGCGCCCTGCAACGTGCGCTGGCCACCCGCAAGACCGCCCTGCGCGGCAGACAACAGGGACGCGACAGCACGACGCCGCATGCCCGCAATATCGAAGCCATCCGCACGCTGCTCGAGCAGGCCAGCGCGCTGGTCTGCGAGACACTGCAGCAGCATGAGTTTCCGGTGGTGCTGGCTGGCGATCATTCAACCGCCGCAGGCACGATCGCCGGCATCGCGCAGGCGTTTCCCGACAAGCGCCTGGGCGTTGTCTGGATCGATGCCCATGCCGACATTCACTCACCCTACACATCGCTGTCCGGCAATATGCACGGCATGCCGATCGCCATTGCCGGGCGCTTTGATAACGATGCCAATGCGGTCAATGCGCCGGATGCGGTCACGCTCGCCCACTGGGAAGCCTGCAAGGCGCTCGGGCGCGATGGCAAAGCAAACCTCGATCTGCATGACCTGGTGTACGTGAGCGTGCGCGACACCGAGCCTGCCGAGGACGCTGCCATCGCGCAGTTCGGCATTCCGGTCTTTCGCACTGCCGACATTCGACGTCTCGGGCCTGAAGCGGTGGCGCAGGCCTGTCTCGACCATCTTGGCGACGCCGATATCCTCTATGTCTCCTTCGATGTCGACAGCATGGATGCCGCGATCTGCATGGGTACCGGCACACCGGTGCCAGACGGCATCACCGCGGATGAAGCCGCGCGAATCAATCGGCGACTGGTGAGCGATCCGCGGGTGGTGTGCTGGGAGATCTGCGAGATCAACCCCGAACTCGATCTGCGCAACTCGACCGGCCAGGTGTCCCTGATGGTCTACCAGCAAACCCTCGATGCGCTGCAGACCCGACTGGCGACTGCCGCAGCAATTCATGCCCAGGTCAGACGCCTTCCAGGCGAGTAAAAAATAAAATATTTTTTGATTTCCGGAAATCAGTCGATCTGCGTGACCATCGCCTGTCGAATTGTGTGTATTTGCACGAATTTCACTCGCTCGTTCACGGTCACGACACAGCGGATTTTCTAGAATCGCGCGGATGCAAGCCGGACGTCCGACCGCCTCGGACACAACAGAAGGAGAATCCGCCATGAACCGTCGTCATTTCATTCTTGCCGCCTGCTCGGCATCTGTCGCCCTGACCGCCTGCTCGAGCCTGCCGATGGGCATGGGCTCGTCGGGCAGCAGCACCGCTGCAATGCTGAGCGGCCTGCAAAGCGCCACCGGCCTGTCGGCGACCCAGAGCACCGCAAGCGCCGGCGCGCTGATGGGCCTGGCTCAGAACAAGCTCTCGCCGGCCGATTTTTCGAGCATCAGCAACAGCCTGCCCGGCATGTCCGACATGATCAGCAAAGGCGCATCGCTTGCCGGTGTCTCGCCGTCGGCACTCACCTCGATGAGCGCTGTCACCAATGCCGTCTCGAGCCTGGGCGTGACCCCGGCCCAGCTGAATTCGGTCGCAGGCTATATGGGCAAGTATCTGGGCGGCGCCGGCAACAGCTCGGCCGCCTCAATGCTGGCAGGCGTCCTTCGCTGAGCCCAGCTCACCAAAGGCTGACAGCGCCACAGAGCAAGCGCGCGACAGTGCGCCTGCTCTGTCGCCTGTCGGCCTGACAGACGCCGCTCCAGCGCGGCGCTGTATCGGCCCCCCGCCTTGCGCAGGCGCCGGCGCAGACTTTTCTGAATTCAATCGGCGTTACCCGACTGTTCGCACGGTCAACGGTGACGGCACCTGCCTGCCGTTTGCCGATCGTGAGTTCGATATCACCCATTCCAATGCGGTCATCGAGCAAGTCGGATCTCAACCCGGTATCCCTTTAGGGTTTAAAATCGCGCGGCCGCCTCCGTAGCTCAGTGGATAGAGCATCCCCCTCCTAAGGGGAGGGTCGCACGTTCGATTCGTGCCGGGGGCACCAGACACCTGATGCGGCAGCCGCCTCAGTCAATGAGGCAGGCATCGCTGACCTCATCAGGCGCCACCTCCTTCTCCCCTGTTCATGTCCGATCTGCTCGAAGCGCTCAAGAAGACCTATATCGATGGCACGCCTCAGATGCGCGACATCGGCCTGCAGATCGTCTCGGTCGATGCATCACGGGGCACCATGATGCTGCCGCCAAGGGCCGACTGGCTGGGCGATCCGCAGCGCGACCTGATGCACACCGGTCCAGTCATTGTCCTGGCCGACTCGGCCTGCGGGATTGCCGTCGGCGCCGCCTTGCAGCTGCGCAAGATCACCTACGCAACCCTTGACCTGCGCCTCGACTGGCTGCGTCCGGCCAGCGCGCAGCGGCCGGTTTATTGCGAGGCGCACTGCTACCGGATCACCCGCAGCGTGGCATTCATTCGAGCCGAGGTCTGGCAAGACGATCGCTCACAGCCCGTCGCCTCGGCACAGTCTGCCTTCATGCTGGGTACGCCCTCGCAGGCACGGACCGAACCGACTGGCGCCAATACCACCGCCGCCAACGCAGCATCTGCCAGCGCGGCACCCGACCCGACCTGGGATGCGCCAAGCGAGAGTGAGCCGGCGGTGCCTGATCAGCGCATTCCTTATGTGGCCTACCTGGGCATTCGCGTAGCGCCGCATCCCGAGCACCCGGTGTTTCGCATGCCCTTTCACCCGCGCCTGATCGGCAACCCCAAGTTGCCGGCCCTGCATGGTGGTGTTGTCGCTGGCTTTGCCGAGACTGCCGCGCTGCTTCAGCTCATGCAGTCGCTGCGGGGGGTCAAACAACCGAAGGTGATCGATTTTTCGATCGATTACCTGCGCAGCGGTCGCCCCGAGGAGTGCTTCGCACAGTGCGATGTCGTCAGACTGGGCGGGCGGGTGGCGCTGGTCACGGTACGCATCTGGCAGCGCAGCCCTGAGCTGCCGATCGCTGTCGCGCGAGGACACTTCCTGCTTTCAACCCCAGAGTCCGCGCCGCTGACGGCGTCGTAATGTCGGTCAGTGTCATCAGCGCCCGGCGCGACCCGGGTAGCAGGCGGCCGGTATGAAGCAAGGGTGGCATGTCACCCGCCTTCCTGACAGCCGAGCGGCTTTGTGACGCCTTGAGTTGATGCCGGGAACTTGCTGTGTGTTCATGACTGCAAGCCTGCTGCCAGAGGCAGGAGTTCAGCCTCGACGCCGCCGCAAGGCCTCGGGCAGGACGATGCGACCGCCCGAGCGCAGTCGGTCGCCGATCCGATGCATCAGGATGTAGAACACCGGAACGAAGGGAATGGCAAACAGGGTCGAGGCCAGCATCCCGCCGAAGACCACCGTCCCGAGGGCACGCTGGCTGGCCGAACCGGCACCGTCGGCCTGCAGCAGTGGCACCACGCCGAGAATGAAGGCGAGCGACGTCATGATGATCGGCCGCAGACGACGGCGCGTCGCCTCGACCGCCGCCTGCGCCGAGGACATGCCTTCTTCTTGCAGCTCTCGCGCAAACTCGACGATCAGGATGGCATTTTTCGCGGCCAGCGCGATCATCAGCACAAGCCCGATCTGGGTATAAATATCGATCGGATATTTGCGGATCACCAGGGCCACCACGATGCCGACCAGCGACATCGGCACGGTCAGGATCACGGCTGCCGGGTCGAGCCAGCTTTCGTATTGCCCGGCAAGGATCAGGAACACCAGCACGATCGACAAGCCGAAGAGCAGCGCCGACTGATTGCCCATCAGCTTTTCCTGATAGGCCAGACCGGTCCACTCATAGCTGACACCGGGTGGCAGCGCCTCCATCGACAGGTCGGCCATCTTGTCCATGGCTTCACCCGAGCTGAATTTGGGCGTCGGAATACCGATCAGCGCCGCTGCCGGATAAAGGTTGTAGCGATAAATCAGGTCAGAGCCGCTGGCCGGTACGACTTGCGCCAAAGACCCCAGCGGCACCATCTGGCCGCTGGTGTTCATTACGTTGAGCTTGCGGATGTCCTCGATGCGACGCCGGAACTCGGCCTCGCCCTGCAAGCGCACCTGAAAACTCTGATTGAACTGGTTGAAGGTGTTCACATAGCTCGAACCGAGATAGGTCTGCACCGCGCTCAACACCTCCTTGACCGGCACACCCAGACTGCGCGCGGCTGTCCGGTCGATATCGACCGAGATCTTGGGACTGTTGGCATCGAAGGTGGTGAAGCCGGTGCGAAGCAGATCGGGCTCATGACGCGCCTGATCGAGCAAGGCGTTGGTGGCGCTTTGCAACTCGCGCGTGCCGAGGTTGCCGCGATCCTCGATCATCATCTGAAAACCGAAGGCCGTCCCCAGGCCCGGAATCGGCGATGGCGGCATCACGACGAAGCTGGCCTGCGGCAATTCGGCAAAGCGCCTGTTCAGCTCACCGAGATAACTGATCAGCGCGAAATCCTTGGGACGTTTGTCGAAGTCATTCAGGACGACGAAGGTGGTCAGCACATTGGAAACCTTGGCCGAATCCAGCGCCGAAAAGCCGCCGATGCTCACCCAGCCCTTGACCGCCTTTTCCTCGGCCAATACCGCATCAACCGCAGCCGCCGTCTCGCGGACCCGCGCCTGCGACGACCCGGCCGGCAGGCGGGCAGTGAGGATGCAATAGCCCTGGTCCTCCAGCGGCATCAGCGAGGTCGGATACATCGAAAAACCGACAGCGGCCGCGCCGACCAGCCCGAAAAAAAGGCTGGCCATGCGCTTGGGCCGCTGGGTCATCCAGGTGACCATACGCAGGTAAACATTCTCGAATGCTGCGAACGCGCGGTTGAAGCCGCGATAGAACCAGTTCTCGCGAAAATCTGCCGGTCGCGCTTTCAGATAGAGCGCGCATTGCGCCGGCTGCAAGGTCAGTGCACTGATGGCGCTCAGAATCGCGGTGGCCGCAATCACCAGCGCAAACTGACGGAACATCTGCCCAGTGATGCCAGGCAGGAAGGACGCCGGCAGAAACACCGAGGTCAGCACCAGCGTGATCCCCAGGATCGGCCCGGTGAGCTCGCCCATCGCCTTGATGGCAGCCTCCTTGGGACTGAGCCCTTTCTCGATATAGCGCGAGGTGTTCTCGACGATCACGATGGCATCGTCGACCACAATGCCGATCGCCAGAATCAGTGCAAAAAGCGTCATCAGATTGACGGTAAATCCGAGCGCTGCCATCGCCGCGAAACTGCCAACGATGGTCACCGGAATCGAGACCGCCGGCACCAGCATTGCGCGCGGGTTCTGCAGAAACAGCATGATCACCGCCAGCACCAGCACACCGGCTTCGATCAGCGTGGTGTAGACCGCGCCAATCGACTCCTGGATGAACACCGTCGTGTCGTAGAGCGAGGTGTACTCCAGACCCGGCGGAAACACCTTGCTCATCTCCTTCATCTTCGCCCGCGCGATGTCGGCAACCTCCAGCGCATTGGCGCCGGGCAGCGAATAGATCGCCACATGCGCGGCCTTCTTGCCGCTCAATCCGGAAAACACGGTGTAGCTCTGCTGGCTGAGCTCGATGCGGGCCACATCCTTGAGCCGCACGAGCGCTGCCGTCTGCACGCTGCTGGTCGAGGCCGATGGCTGCGAGGGCGGCGGCACGCTCTTGACAATGATGTTTTCAAACTGCCGCACTTCGGTCAGCCGCCCCAGCGCAGTCACCGTGAACTGGTAGAGCTGCCCGTCGGCGGTCGGCGGGCCACCGATCTGACCGCCCACCATCTGATTGTTCTGCGAGGCGATCGCGTATTGCACCTGGGCCGGTGTCACACCGAAGGCCTGCATCTTGCCGGCGTCCAGCCAGACCCGCATGGCATAAGGCCCCGCGCCCAGCACCGTGACCTGCCCGACACCCGGCAGTCGCTGCAGCGGGCTGACCAGATTGATGCCGGCGTAATTGCTCAGAAAAACTTCGTCGTAGCGATCATCTTTGGAATAGAGGCTCTCGATCAGCAGGATATTGGTGCTGACCTTGCGGACATTGACCCCCTGGGCCGCGATCGACGGCGGCAGTTGCGGCGTGGCGCTGCTGACCGCGTTCTGGACCAGCGACAAGGCCTTGTTGAGGTCACTGCCGATCGAAAACGTGATGGTCAGGGTGTAGCTGCCATCGCTGCCGCTAGTCGACTGCATGTAGATCGCGTTTTCAACGCCGTTGACCGCGCGCTCGATCGGAATCGCAATCGTGTCGGCCACTGTCTGCGCGTCGGCACCGAAATAGATCGTCGAGACCTGGATGGTGGGCGGCACGATCTGCGGATACTGCGCGACCGGCATCTGACTCAGACAGACGCCGCCGATCAGCAGCATGACGATCGCGATCACATTCGCGAGGATCGGCCGCTCGATGAAGAATCGGGACATCAGACCGGGGCGCTCACGAACGGGGCTCGGCTCAGCGACCGGGCTTGGAGGCGTCGGGGACGGCGGCCATCAGGTCGGCCGCCTGCTTGCGCTCCCGCCTTCGCGAGACGAAGCCTTCGATGATCACGTAAAAGCCCGGCACAAAGGGAATCGCAATCAGCGTCGAGGCCATCATGCCGCCGAACACCACCGTTCCGAGCGCCTGCTGGCTTGCAGCGCCCGCCCCCTGCGCGGTGAGCAGGGGCACCACACCGAGAATGAAGGCAATCGAGGTCATCACGATCGGACGGAAGCGCTTGTGGGCCGCTTCGACCGCCGCCTCCTGTGGGCTCAGGCCCTCTGCGCGAAGCTCCTTCGCGAATTCCACGATGAGAATCGCGTTTTTTGCAGCGAGCGCAATCATCAGCACCAGCCCGATCTGGGTGTAGAGATCGGCCGGAAACCCGCGAATCGTCAGCGCAATCACGATACCGACCAGCGCCATCGGCACCGTGAGAATCACGACCGCCGGATCCGACCAGCTTTCGTACTGACCGGCCAGCACCAGGAACACCAGGACAATCGACAGCGCAAAGATGAAATAGACCTGATTGCCACCCAGCCTCTCCTGATAGGACAGGCCTGTCCAGTCGTACCCGGCCGATGCCGGCAACGCGTCCTCGACCACCTTTTGCATCGCGTCGAGGGCCTGACCGGGACTGACGCCCGGTGCGGGGTCGCCCACGATGGCGGCCGATGGATAGAGATTGAAACGGGTGTTCAGATCGGAGCCAAGGACCTTGCGAATGCTGACGATGGCGCCAAGCGGGACCATTTGGCCGGAGCGGTTGGCCACATAGAGCGAGCGGATATCGTCGAGTTGGCGTCGATGCGTCGAATCGGCCTGCACCCTGACCTGGAAGCTCTGGTTGAACTTGTTGAACTGATTGACGTAGGTCGATCCGAGATAGGTCTGCAGGGTCTGGAAGACATTGTCGACGCTGACCCCGAGCGACTCGGCCATGGTGCGATCGATATCGAGAAAGATCTGCGGACTGTCGGCACTGAACGATGTCGTGACCTCGGCCAGCTGGGGGTTCTGCCGCGCCTTGGCCAGCACGTCGCGCACCACCTCCTGGAACGGCCGCAAGCCAAGGCCGCCTCGGTCCTCGAGCACCAGCTGGAATCCGCCCGATTGACCCAGGCCCGGAATCGGCGGTGGCACGACCACCGCGAAATCGGCCTTGCGCAGATCACGGAACTGTTCACGAAGCGAGCTGACCAGCCCATCCTGCGTAAAGCCCGCCGGGCGCTTGTCCCAGTCCTCGTAGACCACATAGACCGACAGCACATTGGACAGCGTGGCTGAATCGAGCGACGAGTAACCGCCGCTGGTGATCCATCCCTTGACCCCGGGCGTTTTCGACAGGGTCGAATCGATCTGGGCAGACAGTTCTCGCAATCGCGGCTGTGCGGCACCCGGCGGCAACTGGGCGACCACCATGCAGTAGCCCTGGTCTTCGATCGGCAAGAAGGCGGTGGGCAGCCGTGCAAAACCGGCTGCCGCAAGCCCGACAATCACCAGGAACATCGACACCATGCTGCGGGGATGCAGGGTCATCCAGCGGACCACGCCGATATACCGGCGCTCGATCGCGTCATAGACGCGGTTGAATCCGCGAAAGAACCAGTTCAGCTTTCGCTCCCCGTCATGCGGCTTCATGTAGAGCGCGCACTGCGTGGGGTTGAGCGTCAGGGCGTTGATGGCGCTGATGATCGCGGTGGCCGCGATGACGAGCGCGAACTGGCGAAACATCTGGCCGGTGATGCCCGGCAGAAACGATGCCGGCAGGAACACCGAGGTGAGCACCAGCGTGATGCCGAGAATCGGTCCGGTCAGCTCGCTCATCGCCTTGATGGCCGCATCCTTGGGGCTCAGGCCCTTCTCGATGTAGCGCGCGGTATTTTCGACAATGACGATCGAATCATCGACCACGATGCCGATCGCCAGAATCAGCGCGAACAGGGTCATCAGGTTGACGGTGAAACCGAGCGCTGCCATCGCTGCGAAGGTGCCGATGATCGTGACCGGCACCGTGATCGCCGGCACCAGCATCGCTCGAAAGTTCTGCAGGAACAGCATGATGACCAGCAGCACCAGCACACCGGCCTCGATCAGCGCGGTGTAGACCCCGCTGATCGAATCGTTGATGAACGCCGAGCTGTCGAGCAGTGCGGTGTATTCAAGGCCCGGCGGAAACTTCTCGCTCATCTGGGCCATCAGTTGCCTGACCTCGGCAGCAACCTTCAGCGAGTTGGCCCCGGGCAGGGTGTAGATGTTGAGCTGCGCTGCTTTTTTTCCGCTCAGGCTGGAGAAGGTTCCGAATGACTGCTGGCTCAGATCCACCCTGCCGATATCCTTCAGGCGCACGATCGCGGCCGACGGCGCGGTCTGGACCGGCTTGGTGCTGCTGGAGGCGGTGCTGCTCTTGATGATGATGTCTTCGAACTGACTGACATCGGAGAGCCGCCCAAGCGTGAGGACGGTGAACTGAAACAGCTGATCGGAGGCCACCGGTGCGGCGCCGAGCTGTCCACCGGCGACCTGCAGATTCTGATCCGCGATTGCATTCTGGACATCGGTCGCGGTCAGGCCATAGAACTGCAGCTTGAGGGGGTCGAGCCAGATCCGCATGCTGTAAGGGCCGGCGCCCAGGATCTGGACCTGCCCGACGCCGGGGAGCCGCGCCAGCGGACTCTGCAGATTGATGATCGCGTAGTTGCTCAGGAAGGTCTCGTCATAGCGACCGTCCTTTGAGTAAAGACTGCCGATCATCAGCACATTGGTGCTGACTTTCTGGACGAGGACGCCCTGGGTCTGCACCGCCGAAGGCAGTTGCGCGACCGCACTGTTGACCGCGTTCTGAACCAGTGCCACCGAATTGTTCAGGTCGGTGCCGACATTGAAGCTCAGGGTCAGGACATAGCTGCCATCGCTGCCGCTGCTCGAGCTGAGTGCAAACGAGCCTTCGATGCCGTTGACCGCCTGCTCGATCGGAATACCGACGGTGGTGGCGACCACCTCGGCACTCGCGCCGGGATAGGAGGTCGTGATCTGGATGGTGGGCGGGACAATCTGGGGATATTGCGACACCGGCAGCGTGAGCAGGCAGACCACACCGAGGACGACCGTGATGATCGCGACGACATTGGAGAGGATCGGCCGCTCGACGAAAAACGCCGAAATACTCACTTCGCCGGGCCTTCGCTGGCTGGCTTTGACGCGGCATCAGTCTGCCTGGCGGGCGCCGGCTTATCCGAGGCGGCTGTCGTGGCAGCGGGCTTGGGCGAGACCTTCTGGCCTGGCACAGCGCGAAGCAGCCCCTCGATAATCACCGAATCGTCGGCACCAAGCCCTTCCAGGATCACGAGCTTGTCGCCCATCTGCAGCCCGGCCTTGACGCCCCGGCGCTCGACCACATTGTTTGCACCGACCACCAGCAGATATTCACCCTGCTGATCGAATCGAACCGCATCTCCCGGCACCAGCAAGGCATCGGTTTTATCGAGCGCGGCGACCCGGACCCGCGTGAAAAGCCCCGGCAGGGTTTTTTGCTCGGGGTTCGGCCAGACCGCACGCATTTGCAGCGTCCCGGTTGTGGATGACACATCGAGCGCAGCAAAGTCGAGATAGCCCTTGTGCGGAAAGCCGTCCTCGTTGACCAGCCCGAAGCTTGCCGGCACCCGTCCCTGCGTCAGCATTTTGCCGCTGGCACTGCGCTGACGGCCAATGAGTGCGAGCAGCTGACGCTGGTCTATCGTGAAATAGACATAGAGCGGATCGACCTGGTCGATCTGGGCGAGCGTTGTCGTCTGCCCCGCGCCGCCCACAAGGTTGCCGACATCAATCAGATGCCGACCGATACGGCCATCCATCGGCGCCCTGACCACGGTGTAACCCAGGTTCAACTCGGCCAGATCGATTTGCGCCTTGGCAGAGGCCATGCCGGCGGCGGCCTCGTCTTTCTTTGCCTGCCATTGATCGACCTGCGTTTGGGTCGCCGCATCCTGCGCGACCAGGCGCTGGTAGCGCGGCAATTCGATTGAAGCATGCTTGAACGACGCGATTTGGCCGTCGAGCTGTGCCCTGGCCTGCTTGAGCTGGGCGATGTACTGATCCTGCTGCAGCGTAAAGAGCAGGTCGCCCTTTTTGACCGGCTGGCCGTCGACGAAGTGGATCTTCTGGAGATAGCCTTCGACACGCGCCACGATCGCCACGGTTTTAACCGCCGCGGTATTGCCGGTGAAGTCGAGATAGTTGGCCACCAACTCATGACCAGGCTTGGCCACCGTGACCGCGGGCGGCTCGGGTGGCGCGATGACCTTCTTCTCATTGCAGCCCGACAAACCCAACGACAGGCCCATCGACAGACCGAGCATCAGGATGCCGGCAAACAGCGAGCCTGATGTCCTGCGGTCGCTGACTGCGGCAGATCCCTTCATTTTTCGTCTCTCGAATTCTGGCAATTTCATCGTGTCACCACTCCGGCGGTCGAATCAGCGGTGTCACGTCACCGGGTGCCGGCAAGCCCCGCACCGGCGGCCAGGCGCCACCCTCGGGCTTGAGCAGTGGCCCCCAATCCGTGCGTTGCGCCATCTCGTCTTTGACCTTCTGTGCCACCCTGTCCTGGCCCTGCAAATATTCCCAGCCCCCGCCCATCGCGCGGTAGGTCTGAATGAGGCCAAGCGGGATGTTTCCTTGCGCCACCGCAAGACTGTTGCCGGCCTTCAGCAGGTTCTCTTCAGCGGTCAGCACCGTGGTGAAGTCGGCGGTGCCCTCCTGGTATTGCAGCAGTGCAATGCGCAAGGACCCGGTCGCGGCGGTCAGACTTTGCTGAAGGAAATCAGCCTGAATCCGCGACTGCGTGAATTGCAGGATGCCGTCTTCGACTTCTTTCTGAGCGCTGAGAACGGTGTTCTGATAGTTGATGAGCTGCTCCTGCAACTTGGCATCCTGCACCCGGACGTTATTGGTGATCTGCCCATAATTCAGGATGTTCCAGGAGATTCCGGGCCCCAGGGTGTAGACCAGCGAACCGACGCCGAGGCTCGATTGGCCGATGGTGCTGCTTTGAATCCCGATGCTTCCGGACAGGGTGAAACTGGGCAGCAGCGCTGCCTTGGCAAGCCCGATCTGGGCCGACTGTGCTGCGGCATTGAGCTCGGCCTCACGGACATCGGGGCGTCGTCGCAGAAGGTCTGCCGGAATGCCGACCAGCAAGCTGTCGGGTGCGGTCGGTATCGCCGATACACCCCCGAGCAGGCTATCGAGCGACGAGGGTGGCATGCCCAGCAGCACGCACAGGGCGTCGACCGCCTTGCCGCGCTCGATGGCGAGTTCGGGGATCGATGACTGGGTCGTTGCCAGGGCGTATTCAGCCTGATAGACATCCCGCTTGGTGACCACCCCACCCTCGAAGCGGGCGCGCGCAATTCCGAGGGCCTGCTGCTGACGAACGATATTGTCGTTGGCAATGCGCGTGCGGGCCTCAAGGGTGCGGATCTGCACATAGACGCTGGCAACATCGCCGACCAGCGTGACCAGGACATCGTCATACGCCGCGACCGACGATAGATAGGCATTGCCGGCCGATTCGACACCGCGACGAATCTTTCCCCAGACGTCGAGCTCCCAGCCTGCCTGCAAGCCGTAATTGGCCGACCAGTAATTGGGATTGACCACCTGATAGGGCAAGGAGGTCGACAACCGTGATCGGTAGAGCGACGCCGTCGCCTGTTGCTGCTGGGGATAAAAATCACCGATCGCAATGCCAAGCTGGGCACGCGACTGAAGCACGCGGACACCGGCTGCCTGCAAGTTCAGATTCTGTCGAAACGCGATGTCGACGAGTCGGGAGAGCACCGGATCATTGAGCGCAGCCCACCAATCTGCACGCTGCAGTTGCGAAGCCTGCACTGCGGCCTGGCCGGATTCCTTCCAGCGATCGGAGACATCGACCTCGGGTGCCTTGAAATCGGGGCCGATCATGCACCCCGACAGCAAGGTCGCTGCCACGTACATCGCCGCCCGACCTGACGCTCGCGCTGAAAACTGTAAAGCCAAGGTTGCTGACCTGCCGGGCGCTGACACAGCGAAAACTTCGCGGGAAACCCGAAAAAAATCGGGCGAAATCAAAGAAAGATATCCGGGGGATATCAGGGGGGATGGCGAGGGGTAAACGGACTCAGACGGGCAAATCGAAAGGCTGTGATCATGCCGCGCGAACCGGGAATCACCACGGCTTTCACTGCGGAGATTAGCCTGCCGAGGTTACCGTCTGATGTTCACCCCGTCAATGCCGCATCGACCTCGGCAAGCTTCTGACCGACTTAAAGCCTGCCTAAGGACCTTATCAGGCAGTCGGCATGGTTTGTGTCATCGCCGGCAAAGTCACGACCGACTCATACCACGCGGTCAGCTTGGGATGACCCGGACGCCAGGGCTCATTGGCGAACCTGAAATCGAGATAACCCAACGCACACGCCACCGCGACCTCGCCGATCGTGCTCAGCGCATTGAGGCTGCCCGCCTCGTTTTCCAGATCGTCGACTGCACGGCTGACCTTGCCTCGCTGCAAGGCGATATAGGCAATGCGACCTTCATCCTGAGGCAAGGCGATTTCACGTCGACGCGGTTGGCTGGCATCGAGAATGCCATCGCCGAGCGCATGCAGACGCAGCGCCTTCCAGCGCGCAGGACCTGCCGCAGGGAACAGCGGCGCCGCGCTGCCGACACTGTCGAGGTATTCGCAAATGACCGGGCTGTCGAATAAAGCCAGTCCGTCATCGGTCAGCAGGGTCGGTACTTTTGCCAGCGGATTGGACTGAGCCAGAACAGGGTCGGTCGCGGCAATCACCCACTTCTCGATCTGGCCATCGATCCCGCGAAGGATGGCGCAGACCGTCGCCTTGCGCACATAAGGGCTGGCACCGGACGCTGTCAGTTTCATCGTTGATCTCCATTGATTCATTATTGTGGTGAGGCGATTCTACTGAACAGGGCGCACTCAATGCCTGGCGCTCAGGCTGCATGACTTGAATCCGCTGAGTTTCAGTCGGATACTGTACAAATGTACAGTATTCAACAATCATCGATCTCACGGCGGTCGGCCGCCGGAGGGCAGCCGTGATCGCTCCCTACGCCGAGCTGCACTGCGTGAGCAACTTCTCGTTTCTGCGTGGGGCATCGCGTCCTGAAGAGCTGGTCGAGCGCGCCAAAGCCCAGTCCTATGCCGCACTCGCCATCACCGATGAATGCTCGCTCGCCGGCGTGGTGCGAGCCCATCTGCAAGCCAAGACAACCGGTCTGCCACTGCTGATCGGCGCCGAGTTCGGTCTGCATGGTCTCTTCGGCCATCCCGATGCGCCGGCATCGTCCGCCCCGGCCACCGACCCACCCGATCACAAAGACGGCCGCACCCTCGATACCCGCGCCGCGCCGCGCGATGCCCGATCCCCGCCCGCGCGTCTGGTCCTGATCGCGCAAAACCGCGAGGGCTACGGCAACCTGTCGGCGCTCATCACGCATGCGCGCATGCGTGCCGACAAAGGCCACTACCGTCTGCTGCCCGAAGACCTTGATACCGGCGTGCCGGGTTGTCTCGCGCTCCTGGTGCCCTGCCCCGAGGTCGCCGCGCAGCCCTACAGCGACGCGAATATCCCTCACAGCCCGCTCGCCCGATTGCAGGAGCAAGCCCGCTTCATCCGCGAGCGCTTTGACGAGCGCGCCTGGCTCGCGGCAGAGCTGCTCGCGCGCGGCCACGACGGCCCCTTGCTCGCTCGCCTGCGCGAGACCTCCCACGCCTGCGGCCTGCCACTGGTGGCCGCAGGCGATGTGCATTACCACCTGCGTTCGCGCCGCAGCCTGCACGATGTGCTGGTCGCCACGCGGCTGGGCAAGCCAGTCAAAGACCTCGGTTTTTCGCTGGCGGCCAATGCCGAGCAGCATCTGCGAAGCCGACTGCGCCTGAGCCAGCTCTATCCGCCCGAACTCCTCGAAGAGACCCTCGAGGTCGCAGCGCATTGCCATTTCTC
>Ga0114972_10001710_pt1 | contig 16433 bp, 11 predicted proteins | sample M_140807_EF_Meta_FD_87354 | JGI IMG/M metagenome (GOLD analysis project Ga0114972, IMG submission 87354) | Freshwater microbial communities from Lake Montjoie, Canada to study carbon cycling - M_140807_EF_MetaG | ecosystem: Environmental > Aquatic > Freshwater > Lake | place: Lake Montjoie... | reverse complement strand
GCCAAAGCGGCGGGCGGCGGCATCGAGCACGCGCAGCCCCTCGGGCGTGGTTTCCTTGCCGATACCATCGCCTGGGATGACGGCGATGTGGTGCTTGCGGGTCATGGCGCTTCCTCCTGAATGCAATCCGGTTACGCCGGGTGCCGCCTTCCGGCAAGCCGCTGCGCCACCAGCAGCGTCGGCAAAATCAACGACACCAGCATCACCGCCAGCGCCGGCCGGGGCGCCAGATCCGGGTTGAAATTTGCCATGAAGATTCTCGCGGCGGGCAGGTTAGAGGCATTGGCATACCAGAGATATTCCAGCCCCGCCGTGGCGAAGCCCACCAACACCGCAACCCCGGCCAGCACCCAAACCCGCAGCGCCAGCGGCTTGGGCAGCAGCCGCCACACCACCAGCCAGAGCAGCAGCCCCGCCATCACCAGCGGCTCGGAGGCATTGCTCTTGGCCTGAATCATCGCATGCAGCACCGCCAGCACGGCAAGCGGAAAGACAATGCGATGCAGCCGCTTCCAGCCCCGGCCAAGATAGCGCACCCAACCATCGGTCGAGGTCAGCGCCAGCACCAAAAGCCCCAGCACCGCCACGAAGCCGATGGTCAGATAAAACCGCCGGCTGATCTCCTCAATGATCTTGCCCAGCATGCCATCCTGATCGACCACATACAGCGCCACATGCAGCCCCACCCAGCCCAGCGCGCCCAAGCCCAGCATCCGCCGCAGTTGAAACAGCCGCGGCCTTTCCAGCACCCGCCCCATGGGTGTGACGGCCAGGCTGATCAGCAAAAAGCGCAGCGCCCAGCGGCCGGTGAAATGGGTGATCTCCTCCAAATCGCCGAGTTCATCATGCAGCCAATCCCAGACCGGCAAGAGCATGGGCAGCAGCATCAGCGCCAAGGCGGCGATGCGCAGCGGGCTAAGCCGGCCGCGCCCGTCCCGCCAGGGAATGAAGAACGCAGGATCAGGCAGCACAGATCTGAGCAGCATGGCCGGCGCCTCAGGCCCAGCCGCGGCGCAGGATTTCCGCCGCAACCCGCCCGGTTTCATCCAGCGCCGCACGTGGCGGCGGCGCTGGCGCGCCGAGAGGCGCCGCCAACCCCGCAGCAATCAGCCCCCCCGCCAGGGCGCGGTGCCGTGGCCCCACCCCCTCAAGGCCGGCGATGAACAATGGGCTGGTGGTCATCAGCGCCTCCGAGAGCATCGAGATTGAATCCGCCGTCACCACCAGCCGGTCGGCCAGCGCCAGAATGGCGGTGAAGGGGTTGGGGCCCGCAGCGCCCCAGCGGTGCAAATGGTGCGGCATGGCCGCCAATGCATCCGCCAGCGCCGAGGCCGCCGCATCGCCGGTGCGGCGCGAGGTGGTGGCAATCACGCTGCCCCCCAGCCCCACCACCGTGGCGCCGATGGCCGCAGCCTGCTCCGGCGGCATACCCAGGCTCCGCACCGGCCCGCCCAGCAGCAGCCCGGTGATGGGGCGCGGCAGCCGCGCAAGTTCAGGAAACCCTGCCGGCGCACCCGCCAGCGCTGGCGTGGTGAGGCGATGCGCCGCCCCCTGAATAAGCATGATATTGCTGGCAACACCCGGCCGGTCATGCCGGCCGATCACCAGCAGATTGAAATCCGCCGCCCCCAGGCCCGGGCGCATCGCATGCACCGTTCGCGCCCCACGCGCCCGCAGCCAGCGCGACACCGGCGCCGCCCGCCGCCCCGCCGAGATCACCAGCGAGGGCCAGGGCGGCTGAAAGGCCGAGCGGTCGGCCAGACCCGCCAGGCTGGGCCAAGGCCAAGGCAGCCCAGACCAGCGCCCGAAATGCAACGCCACGCGGCGAAACGGCCGCTCCAGCCGCTCGGCAATGCCCAAGGCCTGCGCCGCCGTGCCGGCCCGGGGGTCTTCCAGCACCCAGATCATGGACGCGCCAGAGCCCGCGCGTTAATCCTGCTGCAGCACGGAGACCAATCGATGACCACGCAACACGCCTCTGACTGGGACCGCGACGCTGCCTTGACCACGGCGCGCATCCTTTTGGAAATCAAGGCGGTGAATTTCCGCCCCGAGGAACCCTACACCTTCACCGCCGGCTGGAAGAGCCCGGTCTATATCGATTGCCGCAAGATCATCTACTACCCCCGGGCCCGCGCCCGGATTTGCGACCTCGGCGCCGAGAAAATCGGCCGCCATGTCGGCTATGAGACCATCGAATGTGTGGCCGGCGGCGAGACCGCGGGCATCCCCTTCGCCGCCTGGATGGCGGATCGCATGATGGCGCCCATGGCCTATGTCCGCAAAAAGCCCAAAGGCTTTGGCCGCAACGCGCAGATCGAGGGCGATGTGCCGGTCGGCAAGCAGACTTTGCTGGTCGAGGACCTCACCACCGATGGCGGCAGCAAGATCCAATTCGCCAATGCCCTGCGTGAGGCCGGGGCGATCTGCGACCACACTTTCGTGGTGTTCTTCTATGGCGTCTTCCCCGGCAGCTTCGAGGATATGAAGGTGATGGGGCTGCAGCTGCATCACCTCTGCACCTGGTGGGATGTGCTTGAGGTCTGCAAGGAGCGGCCGTATTTCGAGGAAAGCGCGCTCAAGGAAGTGCGCAAATTCCTGGAAAACCCGGTGGCCTGGAGTGCGGCGCGCGGCGGCGTGGCAAGCCGTGAGGAAGCACGGGCCTATAAGGCAGCCAAGGGCTGATGCGCGCCCTCGTCGCGGCGCTGCTGGCCCTGGGCTTCGCCGCCGCGGCGCAACCGCGTGATGTGCTGACCATCGGCATCACCCAATATCCCTCCACGCTGCATCCCAATATCGAGAATATGGCGGCGAAGTCCTATGTGCTGGGCTTCACCCGCCGGCCGCTCAATGCCCGCGATGCCGATTGGGCCTTGGTCTGCCTGCTGTGTGAGACGCTGCCCACGCTGGAGAATGGCCTGGCCGCGCGCGAGACCACGCCCGATGGCCGGCCTGGCATTCGCGTCACGCTGCGCCTGCGCGAAGGCCTGCGCTGGGGCGACAATACCCCCATCACGGCGGAGGATCTGCGCTTCGCCTGGGAGGCGGGGCGGGAGGCTGCCACCGGCTTCGGCCCCGCCGAATTCTACCGCAGCGCCTATGAGTTGATCGTGGTGGACCCACGCACGGTCACGCTGCGCTTCGACAGGGTGACCTTCGATTTCGCTGCGATGGGCGATTTCCAGCCATTGCCCGCGCATATCGAGCGGCCGATCTGGCAGGCCGACCCGCGCGCCTATCGCACCCGCACGCAATACGACACCAACCCCAGCAATCCGGGGCTCTGGTCGGGGCCTTATCGCGTGGCCTCGGTGCAGCCCGGCTCGGGGGTGAATCTGGAGCGCAACGCGGCCTGGAATGGCGCCGCACCCGCCTTCCGCAGCATTCGCATCCGCACGGTGGAAAACACCACGGCGCTGGAGGCGCAACTGCTCTCGGGCCAGCTCGACATGATCGCGGGCGAGCTGGGCCTGCCGGTGGAACAGGCCGCCGCCCTGGCCCGCCGCGCCCCCACACGCTTTCGCTTCGAGTTTCGCCCCGGGCTGATCTACGAGCATATCGATACCAATCTGGACAACCCGATCCTTTCGGATCGCCGGCTGCGCCAAGCCCTGCTGCTGGCGCTGGATCGCCCGCGCATCGTGGCCCAGCTCTTCGAGGGGCGGCAGACGGTGGCGCATGGGCTGGTGAACCCGCTGGACGCCATGGCCGACCCGGATGTGCGGCAATACCCCTATGACCCGGCGCGCGCGGCGGCGCTGCTGGAGGAGGCCGGCTGGCGGCTGGCGCCGGACGGCATCCGCCGCAACCCGGCTGGCGAGCGGCTTTCGCTTGAACTCATGACCACCGCCGGCAACCGCTCGCGCGAGCAGGTGCAACAGGTGTTGGCGGCGATGTGGCGCGCGGTGGGGATTGAGGCGCGGATCCGCAACGAACCACCGCGGGTGTTCTTTGCCGAAACCCTGTCGCGCCGGCGGCATCAGGCGCTCGCCATGTTTGCTTGGATTTCCTCACCGGAGAATGTGCCGCGCGCCTCGCTGCACAGCGATGAAATCCCCCGCGCCGAGCGCAATTTCTCCGGACAAAACTATCCCGGATTCCGCAACCCCGAGACGGATGCGCTGCTGGAAGCCCTGCCCATCGAACTCGACCCAGAAGCCCGGCGGCCGCTTTGGAACCGGCTGCAGGCGATCTATGCTGAGGAACTGCCCTCGCTGCCGCTGTGGTTCCGCCAAGATGCTCATATCTGGCCGGTCTGGCTGGAGGGTGTGCGGCCCACCGGGCATCTCAGCCCCTCCAGCCTTTGGGTGGAGCAGTGGCGGGCGCGATGAGGCTTTCCGCCCGGTTGCTGCAAATCCTGGTCACTGCGGCGGCGCTTTCCTTCGTGTTCTACATGCTGCTGGGCCTGATGCCGGGCGACCCGATTGACCTCGCCATCATGGCCGACCCGCGGCTGACGGCGGAGGATGCGGCCAGGCTGCGGGCCTTGCATGGGCTCGATCAACCCCTGCTGGCCCGATACCTGGCCTGGGCGGCGGCGGTGCTGCGGGGGGATTTTGGCTTCTCCCGCCTCTTTGCCCAGCCGGTGGCGGCTTTGCTCTGGCCGGCGCTGCTCTCCACCCTGGTGCTGCTGGGCTGGGCGGTGGGGCTGGCGGCTTGCCTGGGCGTGGGGTTGGGGGTGCTGGCGGCGCTGCGGCCCCGGCTTTCGCCCATGGTGCAGGGGCTGGCGCTGCTGGCCCAGGCCATGCCGGGGTTTTGGTTGGGGATCATGCTGATCATCCTCTTTGCCGTGTGGTTGGGGTGGTTGCCGGCGGGCGGCGCTGCTGAGGAAGGGCAGGGGGGTTGGCGGTTCTTGCTGCGGCCGGTGGCGACCTTGGGCTTTGGCCAGATGGCGGCCTATGCCCGCCATGCTGCGGCGGCGATGCAGGGGGCGCTGGCGGAGCCTTGGATTCGCTCGGCGCGGGCGCGCGGGGCTTCTCAGATGCGGGTGGCGTTTGGCCATGCCCTGCCCAACGCCGCCGTGCCGCTCTTGGTGCTGCTGGGGCTGGATGCCGGGGCGCTGGTTTCGGGCGCTGTGATCACCGAGACCCTCTTTGCCCGGCCCGGCATGGGCAAGCTGATCTTCGATGCCATCATGGGCAATGACTATAATCTGGCCCTGCTGGCGCTGCTGGTGGTGGCGGTGGTGACCATGCTGGGCTCGCTGGCGGCGGATTTGGCCCAGCGGGCCCTGGACCCGAGGCTGCGATGAAGCTCTATGCCGGGTTGGCCATTTTGGGCTGTATGGCGGCGCTGGCTTTGCTGGCGCCGGGGCTGGTGGGGCATGATCCTTTCCTGCCGGACCTTTTTAACCGCTATGCGGCCCCCTCGGCCACGCATTGGTTGGGCACGGATGATCTGGGGCGGGATGTGCTGCTGCGGCTGCTGCATGGGGCGCGGGTTTCGCTGGCGGTGGGGCTGGGGGCGGCGCTGATGGCCATGCTGCTGGGCAGCCTGGCCGGGGTGCTGGCGGCCTGGGCCGGGGGGGTGACGGATGCGGTGATCATGCGCCTCGCCGATGCCTTACTGGCGCTGCCGGCGCTGCCTTTGCTGGTGGTGCTCTCAGCGCTGGACCCCGCGATGATCGGGCTGCCGCGGGGCGAGGCGGGGGCGGATATTCTGCGCATTGCCATCATCCTGGCGGCTTTTGGCTGGGTGGGAGTGGCAAGGCTGGCGCGCTCGGCCGCGCTGTCGGTGCTGGCCACGGATTTTTGCCGGGCGGCGCGGGCCTTGGGGGTGTCGGAATTCAGGCTGTTGTGGCGGCATGTGCTGCCGCAGCTGGTGACGCCCTTGGCGGTGGCGACGGCGCTGGCAGTGGGCGGCGCCATTTTGGCCGAGAGCGCGCTGAGCTTTCTGGGGCTGGGCATTGCGCCGCCGGCGGCGAGCTGGGGCAATATGCTGGCCAATGCGCAGGAGGCGGTGTTTGTGGCACCCCTGGTGGCGCTCTGGCCGGGGCTGGCAATTTTGCTGGCGGTGGCGGGGTGTTCGCTGGTGGCGGATGGGTTGCGGCGGTGACTGGTGTGGCCACTGAAAACATTGAGATATTCGCGCAGTTGGCGCGAAATGGTGGTATTCGGACAAATTGAGCTGCAAGCCCGGGGGCGGGCGTGTTGCTGCCCCTTTGGAGGGGAGCGGGCGGATGCGATTGTCGAAACAGCAATCGCGGCGTTGTAGGATTTTATTCTAAAAACTACAAGGCTGATCTGGCCTGCCCCGACCATCAGGCGGGGCAGGCCTTAACACCGATCAGCCGAAGAAGACGTAGTCCGTGCCGTATTGGACGGTCGGCAGTTGGTCCTGGGTCAGGCCGGTCCAGGTCACCGAAGTGTCGGTCACGCCATTGCCATCGAGGTCGGCATTGAACGTCACGCCCTTGAAGTTGCCAACACCGTCGCTCGCCACCCAGGTGAATTTGCTCACATTGGGCTTGTAGCCCCAGATGGTGAGGGATTCGCCGGATGTCCAATCGGTGATGGTGGACCAGGTGTTGCTGGTGGCAGCGCCGCGGCCATCGACGAAGAACTTATCGGTGCCGCTGCCGCCGGTGATGAAGTTCGAGCCCAGGCCGCCATCGATCACATCATTGCCGCCGCCGCCATTGATGGCATCGTTGCCGCCAAAGGCATTGATGAAATCGGCCTTCTCGGTGCCGAGCACGATATCGGCAAAGGCGCCACCGAGGAACTGGTTCACCAGCCCCGATACCGGGCCGGTATAGGCATCGGCGACGACATAGGCGTTTTTGCCAGCGATATTGGCGTAGATCAGGCCATTATCGCTCGCAGCGCCCTTCAGGGAACTGACGGCCACCGCCGCAGCAGAGCCGAATTTCACATTTTCGACATTGATTAACTGATCCATGCCGTCGGCACCCTTGATCACCATCACGTCGTCACGGAAGCCGATGCGGTAGGTGGATTGGGCGGCAGAGAAATTCACCGTATCGGTGCCGGCGCCGCCGTCGATTGTATCGTTGCCACCACCGCCGGTGATGCTGTCATTGCCGGCTAGGCCATTGATGGTTTCGCCGACGAAGGTGCCGGAGATGGTGTCACCGGCGGCGCTGCCATTGACCAGGGTGGTGATGGTCATCAGCATCAACTGGCCGCCTTCGGCCACCTCGGTCGCATTCGCGCCGGTGAAGCTGTAGTGCGCCTGGGCATCGAGCAGAAAGGCCTTGGTGGTGGCGCTGCCGAAGAGGTCGGTCACGTCGATAACGCCCGAAGTTTCCTCATCGACTGTGAAGGGCGCGGTGGGCGCGATGCCGGTATCGCCGAAGCGGGCGCTGTCAAACCGGGCGATCTCAGTCAGCTTGTCGGTGGTGGGGTCATAATGCCACATCTTCGCTGCGGCGGCGAAATTGCCCGGGTCTTCCTGCAGGATCAGCGTGCCATCGGGCGAGACGGTGAGGTTGTCCAACATCACGTGGCCCTCGGTGCCGTCAAGCAGCGCGGTGTAAGTGCCGCCCTTGGTGGGGTCCGTCGGGTCGACGAAGTCGAGCGCCCAGAGCCGCGAGGGGGTGGTTTGGGAGGCGGTGGTGTTGAAGTAGTAGCGGTTGGGGTTGATGGTGTCCCAAGCGCCGTCTTCCGGGCGCAGCCATTCGGTGATGCCGGCGGTGACGCTTTCGGCCTGCAAATCGGCTCCAGTGCGGTTGGTCTCATCCTGCAGCGCGGTGAGGGTGAAGGTGCCGCTGAGCGCCTGTGTGGCGTTGGCGGCCTCGGTGCGGAAATCGGCCTTGATGCCGTAGAGGCTGCCATTGGTCAGGCCGGCTTTGTCGAGCGTGGAGCCGGTGGACTGCTTGGTGCCGATATACATATAGACTTGGCCGGCAGGCGAGTTGTCATCATTCGCCATAACCACGGTTTTGACGCCGGTGTATGGGCTGGCGACGAGGGTCTCAAAAGACATGTTGCCCAGCTTGGGCAGCTCATACATGCTGCCGGCATCGCTGCCGGAGACGATCACGGCCATGGGCCGGCCTTCGACGCCAGCTTCCTCGCCGGTCATGAAGATGCGGGCCTGCGTGCCCAGGCCGGTCTTCTCGTCATAGAAGGCCGAGACCAGCGGCAGATCGGCCGAGCAGAAGCGGTTGAGGGCGACAGTCGAGAGGTCGTAGGCCTTGGTCGTGCTGTTCCAGAGGTATTCCTTGCTGGCAGCGTCCGAAGCCGAGACCACGCCCAGCGTCGCCTTGTCGATGATCAGCTGGGAGACGAAGGCGCCCTTGGCGCCATGGTCGCGGGTGATGCCCACGGTGTTGGCGATCTCATGGTTCATCAGGACGGTGACGGTGCCATTGCCATTGTCGAAGACGCCCAACCCATCCGGAACGCCGACCATGCGCCAGGGTGTGCCATCCGCCTTGGTGTCGGCAATGTCGCCAGCGGAGATGATGGCGCGGAATTGGACGTTGGATTGGCTGGCGTTGAGATAGGGCGTCTGATTTGCGTAATACACGATGTAGCTCCTCGAAAACCGGTTGCGAAGATTTCGGTCGAACGGTCACAAGAGCAGCGGGCCGGCCGCCCACCACCGTTTTTGAGACAGAACGATACAAAACTTCGTTATCCGATATTTGAGACGCGTCGACGCGGCGGGTCTTTGTTAAAGCCGCGTCAGTTCGAGGAAAAATTAATGACGGTTTGACCATTCATGTAGTGCCGTTTCCCTCCCCCTCTCCGGGGAGTAAGGTGGATCAAGCCGTTCTATAGATTTGATTTTTTGTCGATGCGTTTTTGTGGATTTTATGTAATTTTAGCCATAAAAATATATTCGGAGCAATGATGGGCGGCTCATATGGGCCGCCCAAACCTGCGCCCCCTTAGCCGATCACCCCGCCATCCTTCTTCACGATGGCGATCACCGTGGGCCGGGGCGGCATGGCGGCGTCAAAATCCGGCCAGCGGGTGGAGGGGTTGTTGAAGCTGCTGCCGGTATCCTCGCCAGGGTGCTGGATGGCCAGGAACAGGGTCTTGTTGTCGGGGGTGAAGGTCGGGCCGCAGACCTCGGCGCCGCTGGGCGCCTGGTAGAAGAGTTTGGTCAGCGCCCGGCCACCGCCCATGGTGTCGGCGGCATAGAGGCCGTCAGCCACGCCCGCGGCGCTAGGCGCGCCGTCCGTGGCGATCCAGATTCGGCCCTTGCTGTCGAAGGCGCAATTGTCGGGGCAGGAGAGCCAGCCCTGGTCCGAGGTGGCGCGGTGATAGCGCGCGCCGGCATCCTGGCCCGGCTTGCCGGCGAGGAGGAAGATCTCCCAGCGCGCCTCCAGCCCCGCATGATCCACAGCGGCGGTGCCGGCGCCGGGGGGGATGATTTCCAACACATGGCCATGCGCATTGCGCGGGCGGGGGTTGGGGCCATTGGCGGTGGTGCGGCTCTCATTATTGGTGAGCATCACATAGACGCGGCCGGTGGCCGGGTTGGTCTCCACATCCTCCGGCCGGTCCATCGGTGTGGCGCCCAGCAGGTCGGCCGCGCGGCGGGTCTCGATCAGCACATCGCCCTGGTTGTGGAAATTATTGGCGGGGGTGAGCGGGCCCTCGCCATGGGTGAGCGGCAGCCAGCGCAGGGTGCCATTATCCTCGAATTTGGCGACGTAGAGCGTGCCCTCATCGAGCAGGTCGCGATTGGCGCTCAGCTCATTGGGGTTCCAGGGGCGGGCGGTGACGAATTTATAGACGTAATCATTGCGCTCATCATCGCCCATATAGATCACCACGCGGCCATCGGGTGCTACGGCATGGGTGCAGCCCTCATGCTTGAAGCGGCCGAGTGCGGTGCGCTTGATGGGGGTGGAATTGGGGTCGAAAGGGTCGATCTCCACGATCCAGCCGAAGCGGTTGGGTTCATTGGGCTCCCGGTCGAGCGAGAAGCGCGGCACATGTGCCGCCCAATTATAGACTGGCTGGCGGGGGATGCCGTAGCGGCGATAGGCCTGGGCCTGTTCGCCATTGGCGGCCGCTTCGCCGGAGAAATAGGCGTTGAAATTCTCCTCGGTGGTCAGCACCGTGCCCCAGGGGGTATTGCCGCCGGCGCATTGGTTCAGCATGCCCAGCACCCTTGTGCCGGTGGCGTCACTGCCGGTGCGCATGCGCGGATGGCCGGCGGCGGGGCCGGAGAGGCGCATGGGTGTTTCGGCGGTGATGCGGCGGTTGAGCGGGCCGGCGGGCAGGGTTTGCCAGCGGCCATCCATCCGGCGGATTTCGACCAGGCTGCCGCCATGCGCCATCATTTCCACCGCCACCTGCTCGGCCGTGGTGCGGCGATTGGAGACGGGCCTGCCATCGGTGCTGGGGAACATGATGGGGGTTGAGGTGTATTCATGGTTCACCCAGAGCAGCCCGTGATCGGAGCTATTGCTGCCGCGGGGCAGGGGGATGAAGTCCAGGAAGTCATTGTTGAAGCCGAATTGCAGGGCCTGGGCCTGGGCGGTCTGGCGCATCGGGTCGAAGGCGGGGGCTTGGGGCAGCACCGGGTCGCCCCAGCGGATGACGTGTTGAATCTCATAGCCCTCGGCCACCGCATCGGTTTGCGCCATCTGGTGGTGCAATTCGGGGAAGGTGAGGGTGCTGGGGCCGCCGGTCATTGGGATTTCGGCGGTTTGCAGGCGTGATTGGGAGATTTGCGCCGTGGCATCCTCGATCAGTTGATCGGCCAGGGCGGCGGTAGCACCTGCCCCGGCCAGGCCGCGCAGCGCCGCGCGGCGCGACAGCCGGGCGGCCACCACCTCGGCGATCGGTGCGCGGGGGCTGGGATTGCTGCCGATATCTTCGATCTCGTCGCTCATGCTAGTGTCCTGTTTTGGTATAATATTGCTAATGCTTGGTATCGGGTTGTGCGGTGAAGTTTGGGTGACGGTTGTATGGGTGGGCGCGACACTCGTCGATCAATGAGAAAGCCGCTGGAGCGCCATGGATGTGAAAGGCTTTTGCCTGGGGCCAATAGCACTGGCCAAGCCTGTTTTGGAGCTTCCCTTCTAGCGGAAATCACGCGTGGCCACGCGAATGCTGCCGCGCTGGCCGGGTGCGCCGCCGCCGCGCGCCTCATCGCCACGGGTCAATGGCAGGGGGAAATTCTCGCCGCGCAGGCCCACGCTGTCGAGCAGCGGCGTGAGGTCGGAGAGTTCCTCGGCGATGAGGTGGAGCGTGCCGCCCTCATGTTGCACCTGGCCGCGCACCGCCATCATCCGGGCCGAGAGGATGAGGCGGCGTTGCTGCTCGAACAGCGCCGGCCAGACGATGATATTGGCGACCCCGGTTTCATCCTCGAGCGTGATGAACATCACGCCCTTGGCACTGCCGGGCTTTTGCCGCACCAGGACGAGGCCGCCGATGGTGGCGCGGCGGCCATTGCGCAGGCGGGCGAGGCCGCCATTGGGCAGCATGCCACGCGCCGCCATCTCGGCGCGCAGAAAGGCCACGGGGTGACGGCGCAGCGAGAGGCCGGTGCTGCGGTAATCCTGCACCACCTGGCCGCCCTCGGGCATGGCGGGCAGCGTGACCGGGGCATCGGTGATGGGGGCGGCGGCAAAGAGCGGCAGGGGCGCGTCCTCGAGTGCGCGGATGGCCCAGAGCGCATCACGCCGGTTGAGGCCGAGGCCGAGAAAACCATCCGCCTCGGCCAGCCGCACCAGGGCGGCGGCGGGAATGGCCGTGCGGCGATGCAGATCGGCCGGTGAGGCATAGGGCCGGCGGCGCCCTGCTACCAAACGCTGAGCATGGCCGAAATCCAGCCCGCGGGCCATGCGCAGGCCCAGGCGAATGGCCGGGCCTTCGATCGTGCAATCCCATTGGCTGTGGTTGATGCAGACCGGGCGCACCTCCACGCCATGCTCTTTCGCGTCCCGCACCAACTGCGCCGGGGCATAGAAGCCCATGGGCTGGCTGTTCAGCAGGGCGGCACAGAACACCGCCGGGTGGTGGCATTTCAGCCAGGCGCTGGCATAGGCGATAAGCGCGAAGCTGGCGGCGTGGCTTTCCGGAAATCCATAGGAGCCAAAGCCCTCGATCTGCGAGAAGGTGCGGGCGGCGAATTCCGCCTCATAGCCATGGGCCACCATGCCGGCGATCAGCTTGTCGCGGAAATGGGTGACGCCGCCGGTCATTTTGAAGGTGGCCATGGCGCGGCGGAGCTGGTCAGCCTCGCCAGCGGAAAATCCGGCGCAGACGATGGCGACCTGCATGGCCTGCTCCTGGAACAGCGGCACGCCCAGCGTCTTGCCCAGCACGCGGCGGAGCGCTTCGGTGGGGAAGGTGACCGGCTCGCGGCCCTCTCGCCGGCGCAGATAGGGGTGCACCATATCGCCCTGGATTGGCCCGGGGCGAACAATGGCCACCTGAATGACCAGATCATAAAAGGTGCGGGGCTGCATGCGCGGCAGCATGGACATCTGCGCCCGGCTTTCGATCTGGAAGGTGCCCACCGTGTCGGCCCGGGCGATCATGCGGTAGGTCTGGGCATCCTCGGGCGGGATGGAGGCCATGTCGATGCGCAGGCCATGATGTTGTTCCAGCAGGGAAAAACAGCGGCGCAGGCAGCCCAGCATGCCCAGGCCCAGCACATCCACCTTCATCATCTTCAGGCTATCGGCGTCATCCTTGTCCCATTCGATCACCTGGCGCTCGGCCATGGCGGCGGGGGCGATGGGGACGAGGTCATCGAGCCTGTCGCGGGTCAGCACAAAGCCGCCGGGATGGGTGCCGAGCTGGCGGGGGAAGCCGATGAGCTGGCGGGCGAGGTCGAGCGTCAGCCGCAGCCGGCGGTCTGCCATGTTGAGGTTGAGCGCTGCGGCGTGCTCCTCCTCCACCCCCTCATCGCTCCAGGCCCAGACCTGGGCGGCCAGGGCGGCGGTCACATCCTCGGGCAGGCCCATGGCCTTGCCGACATCGCGCACCGCACCGCGGGCGCGAAAGCGCATCACCGTGCAGCACAGCGCCGCCCGCTCGCGCCCGTAATGCTCATAGATCCATTGGATCACCTCCTCGCGCCGCTCATGCTCGAAATCGACATCGATATCGGGTGGCTCGCGCCGTTCGGCGGAGACGAAGCGCTCGAAGAGCAGGCCCGAGCGCGTGGGGTCAATGCTGGTGATGCCCAGCACGTAGCACACCGCCGAATTGGCCGCCGAACCGCGGCCCTGGCAAAGAATCCCCTGGCCGCGGGCATAGCGCACGATGGTGTTCACGGTGAGAAAATATGGCGCGTAATCCAGCTGCGCGATGAGGCGGAGTTCGTGGTGGAGTTGGGCGCGGGTGGGCTCATCCAGGCCTTGTGGGTAGCGGGCGGCGGCACCCGCCCAGGTCAGGCGTTCCAGCGTGGCCTGGGCGGATTCGCCGGGGTGTTCGGCCTCATCGGGGTATTGGTATTGCAATTGGCCGAGGTCGAATTGGCAGCGCGAGACGATCTCCAGGCTGCGGGCCACCGCCTCGGGGTGGCGGGCGAAGAGGCGGGCGGTCTCGCAGGGCGGCAGCAGGTGGCGGCCGGCATGGCGTTCCAGCCGCGCGCCGGCGGTATCGATGCTGCAACCCTGCCGGATACAGGTGACGACATCCTGCAAAATCCGCCGCCCGGCGACATGGTAGAGCACATTGCCGGTGGCCAGGCTGGCCACGCGCGCGGCCTGCGCGGCATCGGCCAGCCGGGCGAGGCGGAGGGCATCGCCGGGGCGGTGGTGCAGGGTGAGGGCGAGATAGGCGCGGTCACCGAAGGTCTCGCGCAGCCGTGGCAGATCGAGGTTTTCGCCTGGCAATTGGATGGCGATGAGGCCGCGGGCATCGATATCCTGCCAGGAGAGCGAAAACCCCCGATGGCCGCCGCGCGCGCGGCCGAGGGTGAGCAGCCGGCACAGCCGCGACCAGGCCGGCCTGTCCTGCGGGTAGAGCAGCAGCGGCGGCGCATCCGTCAGGTCAACATGGCAGCCGGCCACCAGCCGCACCCCGCTCTCGCGCGACGCCTCCCAGGCGCGGACCATGCCGGCGAGCGAATTGCGGTCCACCACGCCCAGGGCCGGAATGGCCAATTCCGCCGCGCGGGCAAAAAGCTCGGCCGGGTGGCTGGCGCCGCGCAGGAAGGAGTAATTTGTGGTGACCTGGAGTTCGGCATAGCTCACCGCGGGATATGCTCCGTGGTGCTGGGGGCGGCGAGATCGGGCCGCTTCATCAGCACGAAGCCACTGGCGCGCAGGTGGCGCACCAGCCGTTCGGCGGTGACGCGGGCCATGGCGGTATCGGCGTCATGCACCCGCCGGCGGCCCTCATAGCGCAGGCCATGCGCCAGGGTGGCGGCGATTTCCTCCTCGGAGGCGGGGCGAAGCGTGTCGGTCATTCAGAACAGCCCATGCAGAAACCAGCGCAGATCGCCCGTCGCCGCGTCCTGGCCATCGCCGCGGCGGAACAGCCAGTAGCGGCGGCCGGCCTCATCCTCGACCTGCCAGTAATCGCGCAGCGCCGTGGTTTCGGCCTCATGCCGCCACCATTCGCCGGCGATGCGCTCGGGGCCATCGGCGCGGCGGATGCGGCGGCGCTGGCGCTGCCAGGTGAAGGCGGCGGGCGGGCCATCGGGCAGGGCGGCGATGGCCTCGACCGGGAAGGGGGGGGTGAAGACGCGCACCGGGCGTGGCCAATCCAGCGGCCAGCCGGCAGGCGGGGCGGTGAGGGGCGGCACGCGGCGGGCCGAACGCTCCGGCACATCGGAAGGTGTCGGCGCCATGCGAAACACCCGCCCCTCGCCCAGCCGGTTGCTCAGCCGGTCCACCAGGGCGGCGATATCGCCGGGCGGCGCCTCGCCAAAACCCACGCCGGATTGTTGTGGCCGCAAGGGCTCGGCCAGGGGCACCACCAGGCGCATCGCCTCGATGCCGAAGCCTGGGGCCACTATGTCGAGTTTCTCGCACAGCATGCGGGCGAGGTGCAGCGGCGCGCGGGAGGGTTTTGCGGTGCCCACCCGCAGCGATTGCACGCTGCCATCGACGCGTTCGAAATGCACATCGAGGATGCGCGCGCCGCGGTCGATGCGGGCGAGTTCGTCGCAAAGCGCCGCCACCAGGCGCTGGATGGCGATGGCCAGCGCCTCGGCGGTCAGCAGGGGTTCGAGGAAGCTGGCGCGCTGGCGCAGCACCGCCTCGGGCAGCCAGGGGGTGATGGGCTCGCCCTGTAGGGCCGCGTCCAGCGCCCGATGCGGGGCGGTGCCGAAGCGGCGGGTGAGGGCGGCGCGGGGCATGTCGGCCAATTGGCTGATGCGCTCCAGCCCCAGCAGGGCCAGGCCTTGCACCATGTCTGGCGGGAGGTGGAGTGCGGCCAGGGGCAATGCCGCCAGGGCCACGGCCTCCCCCCCCTCGGGCACGATGCTGGTGCCCTGGCCAAAGCGGGCCAGGGCCCAGGCCGCGCCTGGGGTGCCGGCCAGCGCGGCGCGGGCGGCGTAACCGGCGGCCTGCAATTCGCTCAGCAGGTTTGCCAGCAGCGCGGCCTCGCCGCCCCAGAGATGGGCGCAGCCGGTCACATCCAGCAGCAGGCCGGCCTCGGCGGGGGCGGCCAGCAGGGGGGTGTAGCGCAGGCACCAGGCGCCGAGCGCCTCCAGCGCCGCTTGGTCTGCCTGGGGGGCGGCCTCATGCACGACCAGGCCGGGCAGCCGGGCCTCGGCCTCGGCCAGCGGCATGCCGGGGCGGATGCCCAGCGCCTGGGCTGCCGCATTGGCGGCGTCCACCACCTGGCGGCGGCCATTATGCGCGCGGGTGACCAGGGGGCCTTCGGTGAGGCCCTGGGTATCAGGCGCGGCGGCGCATTTTGGTGCGGCCAGCGGGCGGTATGAGCGCGGGTGCATATTCCGGCTCGGGTTCATATTCGTATTCAAGCTCGGCCACTGTTGTGGCTGAGGCGGCGGCGCCAGCCGATCGGTCGATAATGTTGGCAACCACACCGAGATGACCCGTCGCATTGCAAGCCTCCACATCCCATTCACCGGGCTCGGCGCCCCGGGCGCGCACCAATTCCAGCCGCCATCGCGCCCGGGCCAGGCCGGGCACGCGGCGCGAGGGGGGGGCGCTGGGCAGCGCTGCCACCCGCCAGCGTGTATGGGCCGAGCAGGGTTCCTCCAGCGCCGGGTCATCCGGCCGGCGGCTGCGGCGCAGGATGAAGGCCAGCCCACCGCCACGCTCGGCCGCCAGGCTCAGCCGGCGGGAGGCGCTGAGCGAAAGCCGGCCTGTCACCTCGCCCACCACACCGGCCAAGGCCGGCTCGCGCAGGCCCTCCTCCATCACCTGCAGCACCGCCTCCGTCCGCCCAGCCTCGGCATAGAGCAGCCGGTCCGGCGGCAGGCCGGCCATGGCGAGGCCGGGGGCGAAGAGGTCACACCGCTCCATCGCCCATAGGATGGGCCCGCCGAGGCGCGCCATGCAGCCGGCGATG
>Ga0114972_10001709_pt1 | contig 16440 bp, 18 predicted proteins | sample M_140807_EF_Meta_FD_87354 | JGI IMG/M metagenome (GOLD analysis project Ga0114972, IMG submission 87354) | Freshwater microbial communities from Lake Montjoie, Canada to study carbon cycling - M_140807_EF_MetaG | ecosystem: Environmental > Aquatic > Freshwater > Lake | place: Lake Montjoie... | reverse complement strand
CCCCCGCCTCCCCCCCCCCCCCCCCCCCCCCCGTGCCTTGGGCGCCCCTTTTTTCCCCCCGGGGGGGGGGGGGGGGGCATACCCCTCTCCCCCGCCGCCACCCGGGACTCGGTGGTGGGGGTGGATGCCCTCCTAGTGCAAAATCTGGGGGGGGGGCTAGTGAGTGTGCTCTCCCCTGGGATTTGGCTCCGCCACTTCTAGCCCTACCCCCAGCCTTACTTTGGGGGCGAGTCCATCAAGCACTTCCACGAGTTCATTGTCTGGGAGCCCCACGCAGACTCCAACGGCGTCATTGAGTAGGGGCAGCACCCCCTCCACCTCCTCCACTGCCACTCTGAGTGCCTCCCCTACAGGCACCCCCAGCCCCACACTCTCCACGGGGGCCTCCCCTTCCACTACATCCTCTCGCGCCATCAGCCCCTCCTCCTTTTCTCCCCCCACCACCCTTTCTCTGGGCGCCAGCCCCTCCACCACACCCTCTTACACTGGTGGTGGCGGTGGCAGTGACAGCAGCAGCAGCAGTGGCAGCGGCAGCGTCAGGCTCAGCACAATCAGATCTAGCACCGCCACCACCACCCCATCCTCCACCCTAGGTGGAGGGCTGGAATCAGGGGCGGTGGCGGCAGGGGCAGCAGTGGCACCTGGCAGTGGTGGCATACTGGGGGGGTCGGGGCTGTCCTTGTTTTTCATGGGTACAGGGGGCATTCTTGGACTTTCAGTGGTGGCAGGGGGGCTGTGGATGACGGTGCAGAGGCGAAGAAGGCGTGGGGGTGAGGACACCCTCCCACTCTCCTCCTTCTCCTCTACCCCCTCCTCCCTTAACTCTTCCAAGGCACGAGGGCGAGCTCAAGGCAAGTTGGGGAAGGCTGGCCCCTTGAAATCACCACTCAAGCACAGCTATGCAGAGGTGACTGCCCGTCAAGGCAAGGACCCAAAGGGGTACACAGACAACCCCCTCTTCTCTTCAAAGCGCAAATGAGACATGGGTGGAGCAGCAGCACAAGAAGTTTTTACAGTGGCAGACCCACCCCACACAGAAAGGGGTGAGAAGTCTGCCTGCCCTAGCCATCTGTACACGACTATTGATCGTGTACAAGGGCGGCATCTGTACACGACTATTGATCGTGTACAAGGGCGGCTAAACAGCTTCCCCCCTACTTTTGCGACACCCCATTCGAAGTATGGGGGGGGGTTGTTCGCCCGCCTGTTACAGGCCTCTGGTGAGCCTTCTTTTTGGTTAAGTAGGACAAGGACAGAGGACTTGTATTTTTTTAACACGGGTGAATGAAAGATATCTGTATCTGCTTCACCACCCTCCGTTCTCAAGCTATTATCATATTATCTGGGCTTATTACACGGTACAACGTTTACTGGAGGGACCTAATCGATGCCATGGTTATTTCTCTCGTCAAGGAGGTTGCAGGGACACTCCTATGGAATACCGACCATAGGGGACCCGGCCACCTCCGAGCCCCTGTCAACGGGGTCGGACATAGCTCTAGTGAAGCTATGGACGAGGAGCCATCAGGGTTAGGGTTAGGGTTAGGATTCGTTAGCATGTACAATTACCGGGGACAAGCACCAATTACCCTATTACCCTAACCCTAATCCTGGATGTTATCCGAGAGCTGTGTGAGCGTGGGGCCAAAGTTGATGCAAGCCGCTTTTTTTATAGGGAGGAATCCTTAAATTTCTAAATAAGATCGTGAATTTTTTAGCAATATTCCCATCTTCAAAAGTTCGTCCAGGTGGTTCAAATGGGGAAGGGATAGAGTATAGTAAACAATGGCTGCTAGAATGGGCATGACTGCGAGGGAGACACTTTGAGCGAGAAGAAGATTTCCCAAAATAGCAGCCTGTTCGTCCAGTACAATCATAACGGCACCCCTCAGGGCTGGTTCCACGAGTTGATGAAGTGAGGCATCCAATCTCCACGCCAAGGAGGGCTGATCGAGTAGGGGTGGGGGACATGGCCAGGGAAGTCCTCGGGAATCAGTGGAGGGTGGATACACGGAAATATTCCCAGTCAAAAGGAAGGAAGCGGACTCCAACCCTCCAATCTTCAAAAGCAGGTTTCTTTTTCGCAACATAGCAGGTACAGACTGCGCGTGCGTCCTCAAAAGACCCACAACTCCGTCATACCCGTACCCAAAAAACACCCCAGAGCTAGGTGCCCCGGCTGGAACACCCCCTGTGCAGTCCAAAATGGGGAGGCCCAGAGCTGCATCGTCTGCCCCAGCCCAGGCTCTCACCCGCCCAGAGCCCCCCCAGATACTCACAAAGTTGCAGGCAGAGGTGAGAAGAATAGAGGTAAGTGTGGGGGCATTCAAGGCGAGGGAAGGAGAAAGAGCTGCATTCAGAGACTGTTCCAGAGAACGAACTGCCGTAGTGGCAAGGTCTTCGGCCGAAGCTAGGGAGGAAGTGTTGCAAGATGGAGTATAATTGGATGGGGAGAAACGGAGTGAAGAGGTGAGGCCATCTGTTAGGGTGATAAGGGCTGAATTCGCAGGTGATATAAGAGAGCCACGAATGGAAGCAAGGGTGGACGCAAGGGAAGAAGCCTTGGAAGCCCTCTCTAACTCTCCCATGGAAAACCACAGCAGCCCAGTATTATAGCAAAGAAGGATGAAGAGTGGGAAAAGGACACGGAGAGTGAGAGACAGGGAGAAGCACGCTGTGCAGAAGGGGGGTGGTCTTGGAAATTTTTTGAACCCGGATGTACCATCCTCAGAGTCCTCCATAAAGTCACGCTCCACATTTTCAGTGGGGCGAGCCCAAACAATAACCTGGTTGGTTTCTTTTCCGGAGAGCCCCGCACCAATACGAAGAAGCGAATGAAAAAGCCTGACATCTCCCTCGATCGCCCTTCCAAATGCAACAAAAGTCTGTTTGATATGGGACAGATGCGACCGCGCCCTAAAAAAAGCCCTCTCCGAGTCTCCTAAGGCAGACCCTTCCTTTGATGCACCCGAAACAAGACCCTCCAAAAGACCCTCAACCTGCATCACAACTAAATAAGTGGGCACCAAAAGAAATCCCACGGCTACACCTAAAGGAACAAAAAGACACAGAAAAAGGAAAATCCTCGCCCAAAAGTGCACGGTGATCCCCTCCTTTCGTGCCCTCTCCCCTACAAGCTCCGTCGCCAGACGCGAACTCACATTGAACAACCCCCCATTTTGTACAAGAAAAAAGGCAGCCGTGGGAGAGCCCCAGAGAGAGAAATTACTGGAAAGGGGGCCCAAAGTTGCCAGGGAGGCAGCCGCCCCAGCAAACTGAATCACAGCGGCGTCAAAGCTAGCAGAAAAGGAGTATGGAAAAACCCCATCCCCAACACCTTCTTCCAGAGCCACCATGGAAATCGCGCTTTGAGACGTGTACAGGGCGCCCTCTTCCGGAGTGCCTCGGTCCCGAACTGTAGAAAAAAGTCCTCTGTGCAGCACGCCAAGGGCCTCAGCGTCTGATGCAAGACCCCTGAGAGAGGAGTTAAATGTTAAACCACCAACTGCAGCAGACGAGGGTCTAACCAACCCAGAAGAAAGCCTGGCAGCAACGACCACACGGCGGACTAAGCGCTCCATGAGAACATGTCTATCCCCACTGGAAAGAATTTCTCTGCTAGACTCTGCAAAGAGAAAGCCAAGCCACTGCGTAACACCAATGGCAGCCGCGTATAGCAGAACTGGTACTGAGAGTATAAGTCGGGCACGCAATCGAAGGGGGGAATAAAAAGCCTCGCGGGTATGTTTTGCCCCCCCACCAAACGCTACACTTTTATTCGAACCACTTATATGTTTCAATGGCACAGAGGATGAAGCATTTTCAGATGATTTATAATGGGAAACCCCGTGGAGAGCAGAGCTGAGAGCCTTCAAAAGATCCACGCCCTCGCTGAGTTGGGAAGATTGGCCGTCGGAATCCTCCAAGCCATAAGACTCAGCGCGATTATGGGAGCGAGCAAACGAAAATCGACCAGCTTTATAAGGTGAGGAATGAAGCTCCCCTAACCCACCTACTCTTATAACCTCAAACCCTCGCACCTCCAATCCAGCCTCTGTAAACAAAAAACTCCCACCAATCAAATCACCCAATACCCCCACAGAGTAGCAGCCCTTTGCGCACAGCATGGCATGAGAATGGGGTGAAATAGAGGAAAGATAGTTAATGGCGTTCACAGCATCTCTGTTAGAGTAGGAGAGCTCTCGCAGGGAAGACATAAGCAAATCTTTGGTGTGTGACTTTACCCCATTGGAAGCTAAAACAAGATTCCACAGGTTCCCCATTCTTACCATTGTCTTCACTGTATTTGACGCTGCTTCCCTTGAGAGTTTTTCAACCTGGACTACCTGTAAGGGCGTGGGTTTAAGGATACGATGCCCTTCCTCCTTTCCCCCCCCTTTCATAATTTCCTCGACCCCCTCGTGCTCCAGTTCCTGAAGAGCCTGAACCAGAAGAATACGCACATCCACAGCTGCATCCTTCGTAAGGCCCGCATTGAGAAGAGTAAAAATAACCTTTCTTGCAGAAGGGAAAGGTTCTGTAGGGGGGGGGCAGGAAGAAAAAAAGTCCTCTGCAGATTCCTCCTCAGTCGCTGAGGGTTTTTTTTGTGCACCCATTTCTACCTCCCCTGGGTGCCCAGAAATTCCACTCACCGCTATATTTGTGACATAATCAGGGTTAGTATCGCCGCGCTTTCTAAGCCTCCCCACACCTCGCCTCTCACAGTCTGCATGGACCTCTCTAAGAAAAATGGCGTAGTCCACTATTTGCGTCACTCGAGGATACCCTTTAATGAAATTTGCGTGGAGGCAGTCCATCAAGGAGCTTGAAGGAAAAAGATCACGATTACCCCGCATGAGGATGAAAGAAGCACGGGTCAGGGCTAAGTCCATGGGATCGGATGCTTGTGCTTCGAGGGACGGCGCCAGAATGTTTGGGGCAACTGGGGAAACTCGCGGAGCTCTTGTGTTTTTAAACAAGGCATTCATTTGACTTCGAGCCATAACCTCCACATCTGTCGGGTACTTAGGGAAAAAAGCATGAGGGCTAGTTGGGTCAAGCTCGGCCCGAGAGAGTCGAGAGGACACGAGGGCAAATGTGGCTGCTACTGCCCCAGGGAGGCCAATAAAATAAGCCATGGCCACTAAAGGGGAGTACTCGGGGGAGAGGATCACGGCGGGTAAGGAAAGCAGTGAAGTGTAGAAAAATGCGGCACCGAGGCAAGCCTGGAGCTTGTTCCTCCAGGGGTCAATGTCGGGAAGGAACCGAGTGTAGAGATAGAAAAAGAGCCCCCCTGCTGTAAGAGTGAAGCCCAGTAAAACGCCCACAGGGGTATCCTTTGCATTTGAGAACACGAGAGCAAGAATTGCTCGCAAAGCAATCATGACGAGCTCCACTCGACCAAGGGAGTGGCGGTCGTAGCACCCAGACATATCGTTGTAACGACGATTGAAGGTAACCGCAGATACTACAAGGGAGAACAAAAGAAAGGCAAGAAGAAGAAACGCTGTGAGCAAACGTATGACCTGATAGGGGAAATCTGTACATCGCAGACTCGTGTTCTGCCAGAAATCTGCGGTAACAGTTCCGCAAGGGAAAACGCTAGCCATCCTTTCCACCAAAGTTATTTGAAGAACTACGATGTAGCTTCCCGTGAAACGAAGCACTTTAAGGGGGACCACAGAATTAAACTTTCCGGTGGCGAACCCGTGGATTGTAGAAACCCCACAAAACACAAAAATAGCCATCAACGCCCACACAATGGCCACAACAGCAGGACCAAGGGATAAATTGAGTGACACCAGCGCTGTAAATGGATTCCGAAACGAGAGACCCGCAAGCAACCACTGAAAAGCGGGATTTTTTCCCCAACCAAGAAGTGGATACAAAGCATAGCTATAGAACTGACAAAAGTCGTAAAATACGCCAAATAGGTGAGCTGGAAAGGAGGGGACACCCTGGCCCTCTTTCTTTCCTTCACGGGCCATGGCGCTCAAGGTCCCCTGAAGACCCGTCTTCAAAGACACTACGAATTTATCAAATGCGGTCTTCCGGGTACCCTTCAAAAAATTAATGTAGCCCCTTACCTCATTCTTATTTTCCATCAAAATTTACAAGGTAGGTTGATCTCGCCAAAGGAGGCGGCGAAAGGAGGCAGCCAAAGGAGGCGGCAAAAGGAGGCGGAAAGGGAGTGGTAATCCTTTATCCCTTTTCGGAGGCCACAGTGCGGGATGAGAGTAGAACCGTTGGGGTCAGGGTTCTTTTTTTTCTCTTTTTTTTATAGGACCTCCCTAACCTAGACCCAAAACCGTTTGTTCTTTTTACTTAACACCAGCGGCAATAACCAAAGATGGAATCATCCGAAATTATTTCATCGGAGGTAGATTTGCATTCAAATGTTGCATCTGAGGAACGTGAAGGATTCCTTCCACGACTTCGAAGGGCCGTATTTGATTCATTCATTTCTCTTTCTCAGCAGCACTCGTCTATATCCCGCGCCCTAACTCTTATATTTCATTTGTTTGGGTTTTTCCAGCTCATTTTGTTCCCTCTGTCCCCTTTACTCTATTGGAGGCTCAAAGGGAGTGAGGGAAACGCCGTTTGGGGGTTTCAGGGTTTTCTGACGGCTATTGCCTTGAGCCCTTGGCAAGATAGAGCAACCAGCAACAGCGGGTATTCGCCAGTCATTATGTTTTGTGTCGCTGCTGTATTTAGTGGTTTGATAGTTGTTTTGTTTTGTTTGATGTTGCTGTTTAAGTACAAGGGTGTAGGGCGATTTCAGGGTCAAATTCTAAGTACCCTTCTACATGTTGGTTTGACGGCGGGTACTGTTCCCATTTTTTCTAACCTAGTTAGCCCACTTTATTGCCGTACTTCATGGGGTGGTTTCGTGTGTTGGGGTGGTGCCCATCTTGCCGCTACTTTTTTTGGTGTTATTTTAACTATTATTTCATTGGCTGTTCTTTTACTTGCTGCACTTCTCTTTAAGAGCCCTACCTTGGATCTAAAGCTGAACCCAACTCTCATGGCGCATGGTCGAGGTCAGGCAGCACAGCTTCTGGTGCGCGCGGGATTGTCGATATTTTTCGTGGTTGGAACGGAAGCATCCCCATGGGCGCATGCATTGGTCAATCTTATCGGTGCCTGCTCACTCCTTGGTCTTCAACTTATTTTCTTAGAGTTTTTTGACCAAACTATAAACCGAACTCTCTGCGCTCTCCACGCAATGCTCCTTGCGGGCTGTGTCGCGTGTATCCTTAGTGTGGGCATGGCGAATTCCTCCCAGGCGGTGTCCAACATTACTTCTGCATCGCTTGTCTGGGTCTTTCTTACGCCGATGGCTGCGCAAGCGGGTTGGTCTGCCGCAGTAGGCCGTTGGAATTGGATGGGTATAACGAAGGACCTTAGCAACGCTTATATTGTGGAACTGAGGGTTAGGTACCTACTTACTGAGGGTAAAATTCAGGGTGGGGGGCTCCTCTTGGGCGGCGCTGGGGCTGCAGGAGGAAGTGGTTCAAAAATATTTCCCCATGAAGAGGAGCTACATCCCAGCGCCCCACATTTCCCTAGCTCCAAAGAGGGAGGGCACGGACATGGGTCCGGGGGGGATATTTCCCTTTGTCCTGTGGTTGGGGCTAACCCTAAACCTGTTTTTGAGGGGAGGAGCACCGGGTCGAAGACCCACCTCTCCCCTCTCCCCACTGTCGATGGGGGGGACTACAGTCGTCCCTTTTCGTCGGTGTTGAAGTCTGTGGATAGTCTACTTCTGGAGGCTTCTATGAGTCTTAGTGGCTCCCCCCTTCTGCATATTTTCCAATCTGTGGTTGCTCGTGGAGTGAGGAAAAATGTTCACTTAGAGCGAATGCACCTTCGTGCTGCCAGCGTGAATGCTGACGCCTCGACTCTAGATATACATTTTTTTGTGGAGCAACGTCTCTCCGCTCTGAAGGAGGACGACCACAGGAGTAGCCGAGGTAGGATGACAGTAGAGTTGAGACTTCACTTTGAAACCCTCCAATCGGCAGCCGAGGCGAAGGTGGGTCGATGTCGCTCTCTCATTTTAGCCTTCTGGAGCGTTCTTTGCGATAAACACCCAGATCTTGCCGCGCTTTCCTTAGCTGGGCGGCAGATTCAAGAGGCTCTGGGGGATGCTGAGGCAACATTTAAAGACCTTCTCACGATGGCGCCCACTTCTGTCCCCGTTCTACGGGCCTTTGCCGCATTTAACCTAGAATTAGCCAACAACCCTGGGCTAGCCGCGGAGCTTTTGAGTGACGCGGATAATTTGGAGGAAGAAACTTCTAAAGCGCAGACGGGGGGGGGTGACATGGAGATTATTCTTGGTGCCCCCTCTGAAATCGATCTTACGGCTGAAGGCGTGGCGCTTTTGAGGGTTAATGCAAGAGCCACAGATGGTATGGGGGTGGGCTCGATTATTCACGCAAATATCAGCGCCCTGAAACTTTTTGGCTACGTGGGGAACAAACGGGAGTTGTTCAATCGTGATATGTCCATTCTCTTACCAGAGCCCATTGCCTCTGTGCATGGTCAGTTTCTAGATAAATTTAACAGGGACGGCGTCCAGGTCATGACGGGTAGCTGTAAAACCATGTTTGGGGTTCACCGCTCGGGGCATATTTTTCCCATGCGGCTCTATGTTTATAGCACAGGGGACATGTGGGCATGCGCTTTGGAGGAAGTCCCTGCCCTGGGGTGTTCATTTCTTTTTGTTTCGGGCTCCCCGGGCTTTCCCGTGTTGGCTGCTTGCCGCTCCTCCATCTCAACCCTGGGTTTGTCCTCCACCTCCCTCCGTGGTGGTGGGGTGTCCCTGACCTCTTACATTTCTGACGCAAACTCTGTGCTCCCATCTTTGATTGCATCTGGGCTGGGTGGAGGACTAGTTCTGATAAGGCGTAGGGGCGCGGCGGCCGCTCAAGGGAAACGACGGGCGGACAACCTCTTGTTACGCGTGAAAGCTCAAGAGGTCAGGCTACCCCAACTTGATGCCCCTCTCTATATTCTTCGAATGAGGCACTGTAGCAACGCTGAATTTGAGGAGGCTTCCTCTGTCTCCGCTAATGTTCTTGGTCTTTCTCCCGGCGAATCGCTTCCAGAGTCGTATATCACCTCCCCGTCTTTGAGCGCCTTTCGAGCGAATGACAAAGCTAAGGGGGAGGGGGAAGGCGAGGATGAGGAGGGAGGCAGCAACGATGCAAATTCTGTCAGTGCTGTGGGTAGTCATAGGGGTAGCGAGAACATGGAGGGGGCTATCCTACAAAACTCGGAGCCTTATCCCATCGCTGAACCCGATGATGATTCAGAACCCCCCTCCAATGCAAAAAAACCAACTGTACAGTGGGCCCCCTCACCTAATTCCCAGTTTTCTCCTGGTGGTGAAAAAAAGGTTGAAGAGGATGACCATCCGCCGAAACCCCCGCGTAACCCCCCCCCTCCTTTTTTGCGGCCCACAGAAAACACGCTCACTTCCTCCCTGAGGCAGAGATCAACCAGCAGTCGCTCCATTTTACCCCTTGATAATCCTCCTTTGGATCAACACGAAAAACAGGGAGTGTTGGAGGATGGTGAAGGAGTAGGGGAGGATAAAACAAAGGGGAAACTCTCTGGAAGTGGTTTTGGTGGACTCTTGAGCTCAATGGCGTCATCCACTCCCAAGTTTGGGCGGTCTGGTGCAAGCGTGATGAGCGGAAATAGTTCAAACTCAAAGTTTAGTCGGATGTCAGCAGCGGAGATTGTTCGAAAGGGTGTGGCCCTTCGTTCCTCCAAAATGGAAGCATCCCTCCTTCGTCTTCGAAATAGTGTCATAGTCACTTTTCTCATCGCTGCGCTTATCAATATTCTTAGCTACATCGTCACCAAGTTCGCTTTCGATTTACTTGTTTTGAATTTCAAAACTGTGGTGGACTCTGCTGAAAGAGCTATCCTGGTCCAAAGGGGGGTTGAGCAGGTTCAGCTTCAGGTGTTTTCAAGTAAGTGGCGTTTTCCCATGCGCTCCCCTAATGCCCTTGCCATTCACACCCTCCCACCTACCCCTACTGCTGCCCACCACGGGCTAACCCTTACCCTCAGACTACATGACCCCCCCACTGTATGACTTCGCCTCAAACATTGATTTTGATTTTTCAAATGAGCGTATAAGGACTTCCGTGAATAGTGTGGAAGCGTTAAACAACAAACTCTATCTTCAAGCGGATTCAACTGGGGGTGAAATTAAAGACTTTTACCTTCGTCCGATTTGGAGTGTGTCTGAGCTAGTCCTTGGGTCGTACAAGAACCGCGACACCTTTTCCACTACCAGCAGGAACATATCAATCATGAACTTCCTGGTCGATTATGTGGCGAAACAAAGAACGTTTTGGTGGTACCCAATAGCCCAAGTGCAGCCCAGCGACCTCGACACGTGGTGGATTGAGAACAATGGGGCAACGACCCTCATGAATGCCCTCAATGCCACCCTTTACCTCGCTTCCAGTGCCAATGAGAGCACCTCTTCACTCGTAACTCTCTCAAACTACATTGTCCTTGGTGTCGCCCTGATTGTTTTTACACTTGTAGCCTTAGTGGCTATTATTCCAGCAGTGGGAAAAGTTCTCAAGGAACAGAACGGAATTTATGAGGTGTTCGCTGAAGTCCCTGTCCGCATCGTTCGTCATTTAAGGGACAGTCTAGCCACGAAAATCCTAACGCTTAAACAGGCTGAGGAAGCTGAAGGGGAGGACCATGCCCTAGACGTAGCGGACTGGGAGAATTCGTCCACGCCACTTACAGTTCAGGGACTGGGTGGTACGGAACACATCAATGTAAACGAGCCTTTTGCTGAGCCGAAAGAAAGGCGCTTCTCACCCCTTTTCTGCTGCCTGTACAAACGAGAATCGAGCGGGGGGACTTCAAGGAGAGCGTATAGAAAAGTTGCCAACAGTTCGGCCGCTCTGACCGTACGGATGCTGTGGCCCGTTCTTTTTTTTTGTGCCTTTTTTTGCCTCACCTTTTGGTGGCACGAGGTTGTAAACATCAACGCTACTTATTTTCGGAGTGAAGTACTTTGGGGGGCTGAACTTCAGGTTCTCATGCCCTCTGTCTCCTACTCTCTTCGTGAGTCGGGTTCTTCGTTTCCACTTTCCGCTTACTAGTGTCAACCCTCTTTTTCTTTACCCACAACCATTCACACCCCCCCTTTTACACACTTACTCGTCAGGGAACGCCCTGGTGTACAACTCCTCAAATACGTGGGTTCCAACATGGCTGAATCTTTCCTCCTCTCAGTTGGAGTTGGCCTCAACTTTAGTGGACGCCCTTAGCTACGGTAGCGTTGACCGACACCTTCGCCCTGCCTTGTCCTCCTCCAACTCTGCCTACCGTATCCTTCTTGAGAATGGCTGCGTGCAAAATGCAGTGGATGCTGCCACGTGTGCCAATTACGGGACACGCCCCTGCAACTATTTCTACCCCTACAACTTTTGCTACAAGCCCCCATCCAATGTTGACATTAATTACCCCGTGTTTTATTACGGCATTGTGGGGACCGGTCTTCTTCCTGCCTTACGTCAATACGTACTGCTTGCTCGGAACCTCATTAAAGATCGGGCAGCGGCACTCGCCAGTGGGGTTCCTCTTCCACGTATCGACCTCACTGCACCTCCTTTCTCTTTTGTGGATCAGCTGGGGAGACTTTATCTCCCTGCTGGTCTCGAAGCCCTCAGCCAAGGGCGTGTGGATGAGGACACTAAGTATCTTACAAACTTTGGGGACCTCAATCTCTTGGCCACGCTGCTCTGTATTCTGACGCTCCTACTTTTCTATGTTTGCACGTATAGACCCTTATTCGCGAAACTCGATAAAGATATTAAGGACACCCGTGGACTTCTTCTTCTTCTCCCCGAAGAGGCTGCCCGACTTGTCCCCGCTGTCCTTAACGCTGGGAAAAAGTTGCTCGTATCGAGAGATTAGGATGGAAGGGGTACTTGCTATATTTACCTATAAACGCCACGAAGAGGTTTCGAGAGTCAGTATGTTCCCCCACTTTGTCCCGCCGCGATTTTTTAAAAAGCGAGCGGAGGAGGGAGAAAATATGGCACACTAGTCTACTGAGAACCATCATATCAACGGAATCCCTCAAAAGGGGGGTTTCTCAACTTGGGTTCAGGTGGGTCCTACTGAGTGGGGGCGCAGGGCCTACTTTCACCGGGATTTCCCTCGGATCCCGGTAAAGGGGGGGTTTCAGGGGGTGGCTCACCTGGATTTCCGCCTTCAAGCCTTCCTGTGGGCGTTGGACCCCCTGCACCCTTCGGTTTGCCATCGTGAATCCACTAGGGAGGGGTGCCTGCCAGTGGGGGCCAAAGTGATCCCTGTGAACGTAGGGGTGGGGGCAGTGGGGGGTGGTGGCCCTAGTGGTGGCGGTGCCGGGGTATGCGGAAGAAACCGAATAAAATTCTTTGCGGAGCCTCCGCAATATGGAAAAACGGTGATACATGTAAGCTGCCTCCCTTCCTCTGCCCGGGCACATAAGTAATCCCATCCCCAAGCGATTAGAGGCATGTTATACATTTGTTTTGCTTCCCTTTTTTTAGCCTCCACGCAATCGTCATTTAGCTCTTCGCCCACATACTCGATAACTAATGCCCCGACTTTTTCACCTTCCTCTACGCACACGAATTCACTCACCCCGACGCTTACTCTGATAACAGCTCGTTCAACCCAAAGTTTTTATGATACTTTATCTCCTTCCAATAGTATAGCGGCGTCTCCTTCCTTATTTTCTCCTTCGTCGAATGGTAGTCCTTCGGGGTTGTCCCCATCGCCACTCTTTTCCCCATCCACGCAAGAATCGAATTCTAGATTTGAATCTGCGTCTGCCGTACTTTCGCCAAGTATTTTTTCTTCCCCCACGGTCGTTGCTAGTCTCACCCCCATCTCTACCCAAAGCCCCACAGCTACCAACACGCTCCCCACTGCTTTCTGGAGCATTTCAGTGTCACCCACAGAGACTTATTGCACAAGTTCCACGTCGTCCCCTTCAGCCACACTCCCCACTTCCATCACGTCCCTTTCTACTGCGCCAACCCCATCTAACTCCCCAACAACCACCCTAACCGCGACCACCTCTCTGTCTTTATCGTCGACTCTGACTCCACTTTCTAGTGTGACCCAAGATGGCCAAACAGAAACGCCCACAGCTTCCAAATACTCTTCATTGACAGCACTGCCGTCGTTTTCCCCCCCCCAATCCTTTTCTACAACGCTCTCACCGAACGGTACAGCTTCAATGGGCTATTCCCTTACCCCAATCCTTTCTTCCTCGGTCACCCCTATCTTCTCTTTTTCCCCTGCGCTCTTCACTGTGTCCCCCTTAAGGACTCCCTCGCCTTTAGCTTCACTTTCATCAAACTCTACTTTCACACCCCTGTTTACCCCTACAGCAACACACACAAACTCCGACTCCAGTTCGCCAACCCCTTCAAGAACCAGTAGTAAAACTCCCTCCCCCACGCTTTCCCTCGGTGCTACCCCGTCAAATTCCCCAACACTTACTCCAACATCTAGTCGAACCGCTACGGGAACCCCCTCCTCCACTCCCAGTCCCACTAGGTCACCCACTCCAACACCATCCTTCACTGCTACACTTTCCATAGGTTCTACTCCCTCCGTTTCTCCAACCCTTACCCCCTCTCCCTCACCCTCTCCCTCACCTACTTCCTCCGTCACCCCCACACGCACTCCCACGGTATCTCCAACACCCTCACTTTCTACGGGATCCACGCCTTCTCAAAGTCCTTCCCCTTCTCTGTACCCCAGTGAGAGCAACTCAAACCTACCGAGTCCCACGAACTCACCCACACCCTCAAGCACAAATTCGGAATACGGGGGTACATTTTCTCCCACACCCTCTCTTTCATCTTCTAAAACTTCCATAAAATCTCCTGTCCTCACCCTTACCCTAAAGGTTTACACCCCGGGTTCTGTCGATGAGGCTTCCTTAGTGGGTCTAGATTTAGTTTTTTTGGAATGGCTTGGCTTCCCTCCTCTCTCTCTTCCTTCCTCCCATGCGCCCTTTTACACTACGACCATGGACACCTCTACTGGACTATCTGCCACGTATTTTTCGGGGTACTCCTTTTCTTTTACTTTGTCGGGAGTGGGTATGGGTCGAATTCTCGGCGGCGCTTTCCGTGGTTTAGGGTTCGCGGCGCTTGACTTTTCTACTTTACTAGATGCCTCAGAAGCTATGCTGGCAATGAAATTTAGCGACGGAAGTCTTCCTCAACTTATCGCACTAAGTGGCCTGCCTACGTCCATCGGCTACGACACACCCGACTCTTTCATGAATGCAATCATCAAGGAACCCCTCGTGTATGCTCTTCCTCCTTCAATCACCCCATTTCCTGTCCCAGCTATACCTTCTGCAAGCCAAACCAACACAGGGACCCCATCGCAAAGAGCTTCTGCGAGAGTCATAACAGTGGGCGATCCTGCGGGGGCGTCTTTCGCTGCATCTACAGGTTATATTGCCGGGGTAACTGTGGCAGCTGTACTTGCATCCCTGCTCTTTTTTTCCGCCTCCTTTGCCCTGGGCGTCTTTGTGTATAAGTGGCATTTGAACAAGATTGACGAAATGTCGCAGAAACAATCAGATGCAAGCGGGAATTCGCAAAGTGAACGACTCGCAATACGCGACACAAGTTGGGAAGCAAGGGTTTCTCAGAGGACTCAGCGCTCGCTTTCGGATCCATACGCCGACCTCTAGCGCCCTTTAGTTTTTGTTTATATTATAGCGTAATTTCAGTTTAACAGTTTTTATACAAGGGGTAATGGCGAGCCTTTTGTCAAGGCAAGAATGATCTCTGAGGAAGTATTCATCTTAAACGCCAGCATCAGAGTTTCAGACATACTAGCGGACTCTGGATGGGCCTTTACTAAAGCTGAAGTCGCCTCAACGCAGGGTCGACCACTTTTCAACAAAACGTGTAAAGGAATACCTAACGGCACTCCGTCAAGGGAAACATGCCCAGGGTTTATGCGAGCTGCCTCCGGGAAACGCAAAGCAAGGTGGTAAACGGCAAGAGGGGAGTACAGAGCTGCAAAATGGAGTGGGTATACATCAGGGTGCGACTTGGCAGGCGTTGAGACAGACTGTGGCCAGGACGCGACCAACGCCTCAACAATGTCTATGGGGGAGGACACTTTGAGGGCTAAAAAAAGCGCGTGGTACTCCCAGGAACCCAATCTACAAGTTCTCTCACATGTTTCCTGGCCTTGCAATTGGAGAATGAATCGCACAACTTCGATGGATGCTTTCCCCATTAAAGCACAAGCTAATGGACTAAAACCCTTCTCTGCATCAACAGTGAGAGACACGGGGTAGCTATTTGCAAGGAATTGTATGGTATCAAGGGGTGCACCCATGAGAAGTGCAATATGTAAAGGAAGAAGCCCGTCAAAGGGTTGGGCCAAGGGATGTGTCTGAGTTCCCAGGAAGGATGACGATTTTGAGAGAAGGCTAGCGAGAAGGGTGGAGGGGGCCGCCCGTGAAGCAGCAAGGTGGATGAGTGGCTCGCCGTGGGGCCCCCGGACAGATTGAGGAGAGGCAACGCTTAGATGTGGGACGAGCGGGTCTTCCAGAAGCTTCATCGCAAGAGAAAAATCTCGGGACGTCAAAGCATGAACAAGTGTGGGTGACGCAGGAGATAAGGAACCACTTGATGGGGATGCCGCTGAAAAGGGGTTGTGTATAGAGATTTTGACACCCCCATTCATTAATGGAGAGGTGGCGGGTGAGCTATTAAGCGAGTTTACCGAGAGTGGGGTGGGCTCTGGAGATAACCTGAGGTGAGAAACAGACAAAGGAGTGGGTGTTCGAATGGCGCGAGGCGGCGAAGTTGATTGCAATGTTTCGCTTTCGCTCACAACAAAGATTTCACCCTGCAAAGAGGGGCTGGGTACAATACTGCTCGACCCGTTAGTGGGAGAGTCTGATGGAATGTGAGTGGTATTAAATGACGTTTTTGGAGAGGATGGGTGTGGGGGTTTCGGGGGTTCCTGAAAAAGAAGTAGACTTCGAGCACGGGAGAGTAGATCTTGGATAGGGACTACTTTTGGGGAGGGGTTTGGCGATGTTGGGATACTGGTTGAGGAAATAGTAAAATAGGACTTAGTGTTGGAGGAGCCAGCTTTGTTTTCGGGTAGAACTAATCTCGAGGATTTATTCCTTGAAGAGAACACCGAAAAACTAGCAGAAGGGGATGAGGATTTTATTATTGAGGGATCTGCTGGGTGTGGAGACTCAGATCCGCTTGACTTTGGGCTTGAATGTACAGTAAACTCTTTTGTCATTGATATAAGAATGGGGCTGATTGGTGTCAAAGATTCATCTGAATTACGAGATTCTAATATAACGGCGCGTGATGGTGTGGACTCTGGAAGCAAATG
>Ga0114972_10001708_pt1 | contig 16456 bp, 15 predicted proteins | sample M_140807_EF_Meta_FD_87354 | JGI IMG/M metagenome (GOLD analysis project Ga0114972, IMG submission 87354) | Freshwater microbial communities from Lake Montjoie, Canada to study carbon cycling - M_140807_EF_MetaG | ecosystem: Environmental > Aquatic > Freshwater > Lake | place: Lake Montjoie... | reverse complement strand
TCTGGATGTTCCGGTCCAGACTGCACACATGGGTGAGCTGATCTCGAAGACGCTGCCGTTGGCGTTCGGTGCGGCGATCAGTCCGACGGTGCTGGCGCTCGCGCTGCTGGTGCTGTCGTCGACGCGGCGGCCGGTCGCCCGCGGTGCCGCGTACCTGGGCGGCGTGCTGCTCATGTTCGGCGTGCTCACCGTCGTCGGGTTGGCGGTGACGAACCACGCCACCGGAGCAGGGTCGTCGCTCAATCCGGTCACACGGGCGATCGACGGAACGATCGGGTTCCTGCTGCTGCTGCTCGCAGTGCGCACGGTGGTCCGGGTCGTGACGATCGACCGCGATCACCCGGAGACCGTGACGCAGCCGGCGCGACCGGAGCGGTACACGAGCCTGTGGGCCGCCTTCGTGCTCGGCATCGCGATGATGATGTCGAACTTCTCGACGATTCTCCTGTGCCTCCCGGCGATGCGCGAGATCTCGAGTTCGCCGGTGTCCGTCGCGGACAAGGCCGTCGTCGTCGTGATGGTGTTCGTGATCGCGTCACTCCCCGCCACCCTGCCGTTCCTGGTACGAATCGCGGCGCCGGGACCGTCGGCACGGTGGTTCGCGGCGTTGCACCGGGTGGTGACGCGCTACCAGCGGCAGATCGGCATCGTCATCGAGGTCGTTTTCGGCGTGTACCTGCTGGTCAAGGCGCTCTGATCGGTCACGCGCGCCCTCCTCATGTGCGCCGTCCTCATATGCGCAGTCCTCACGCGCACCGTTCTTCCGCGCTCAGTCGTCGTTCGTGGGCCGCTGGCGTTGCTGCTTGGTCTGGCTGCGCTGTCGTTTCGCCTGGACACGGCGCTGTTGTGACCCGCGGGTCGGCCGGGTCGGTGTGCGCGATCGCCGCACGGCGAGTGCGTTGCGCAGCCGCGCCGCCAGCCGTTGTCGGGCCAGGGCACGGTTCCGGGTCTGCGATCGTTCCTGGTCGACCGAGATCCGGATCTCGGTGCCGAGTCGTTCGATCAGTCGCGACCGCTCGAACGTCCGCAGGCCGCCGCAGGTCGCCAGATCCAGCCGGATCTCGACTCGGGTGGACGCCTTGTTGGCGTGCTGACCTCCGGGACCGCCGGACGGGGTGAACCGTTCGTGGAGGTCGGCGGCGGGGATCGTCACCGACGCAGTGACGACGAGGTCTTCGCTCGGATGTCCCACACCGGCAGGGTACCGTCGGGCGGTGCACGCCCTCGATCGACTTCCGCCCGCGGCCCGCGCCTATCTGGACCTGCTCGGTCGGTGTCTGACCCGCGAGGCCTTCCTGGATCAGGAGTGGTGGGACGCGGACCTGCGCGACTGGCCCGGTGACGTCGACGAGCTGCGCGCCGCGCTCCGCGAACGGCAGTGGCGGCTCGTGCGTCGCGGCGATCCAGCCGCACGCGCTGAGGGCCGCGACTGGCCGCCCACCGCCGAGACCATGATCGGCACCGCTCGACTCGCCAACGTCGTGGACTGTTGCGTCACGGCACTGCTCGACGACGTGCCGGGCGACTTCATCGAGACCGGTGTGTGGCGAGGCGGCACCACGATCCTGATGCGCGGGATCCTCGAGGCGCTCGGCGATGACCGCCGCAGTGTCTGGGTCGCGGACTCATTCGAGGGGTTGCCGGTGCCCGACGCCGAGGCGTACCCGGCCGACGAGGGGCTCGACTGGTCCGACGTCCGGGTGCTCCAGGTCGACGCGGACGCCGTGCGGGAGAACTTCCGGCGGTACGGGTTGCTCGATGACCGGGTCCGGTTCCTCGAGGGCTGGTTCGCCGACACCCTCCCCGACGCCCCGATCGACCAGCTCGCGGTACTCCGCCTCGACGGTGACCTCTACGGGTCGACGATGGACTCGCTCGTCGCGCTCGAGCCCAAGGTGTCATCGGGCGGGTTCGTGATCGTCGACGACTACGGCGGCTGGCCGCCGTGTCGGGCGGCGGTGGACGACTACCGGCGTGACCGTGGGATCGACGCCCCGATCACCACGGTCGACTGGACCGGGATCTGGTGGCGCAAGCCGTGAGCTCGCCGGGGGCGGACGGGTGTTGAGGGGGCCGACCCGGCCCCTCCCCTCCCGGAGAGCCGAGTCGAACCCAGGTCCTCACCATCCGAAACCTCTCCGACCGTCTCATGTTCCCGGTCGGATCCGTTCATGACCAGTGGGGACGAGTCCCCAGTCGGTCGATCAACCCACGTTGTCGTCGCCTGAGGATCCGCCCGGCTCGGCACCGGTGTCATCGGAGTCACCGCTCCTGCCGTCCGGCGGGCTGTCGTCCAGCAGGCTGCGTCGGTGCGGCATGTCCTTGCCGAGGTTGGTCACGGTCAGGGCCACGACCGTGACCAGGAAGATCTGACCGAACATGCCCTCGCACATGGCGAGCATCTGACCGACCGGCGTGCCCGGGGTGTAGTCGCCGTAGCCGACGGTCGCCATCGTGATGAAGCTGAAGTACTGGAACGTCTGGGTGGTCGCCGGTGGATCGCCGGCGAAGAACGGTTGCGAGCCGACGAGATCGATCAGGCGGTAGAGACTGCCGAAGAAGATCCCGATCTGCAGATAGGCGGTGAGCGCGCCGGCGAGGGTGTCGAGCGTGACGCGGGGGCGGAGCAGCAGTCGCAGCACCACGACAGTGGGTGTCACGATCAGCAGGAGCGTGAAGAGGGACGTCGCCAGGATCTGCGCCGCTGAGCTCCGACCGGGTGCGGTGATGGCGTGCGCCCCGGCGGCCGTGATCGTCGAGAAGATGATGGCGACCGTCGCGGTCTTGCGGAGTGCTCCGTGGGCACCGGTGCGGATCAGTGCCAGGAGCGCTGACGTTCCGACGAGGAAGGCCAGGATCACGCGGCCCCACGGGTTGTCGCCCAGGACCGGCGTGAGCACGATCGCGAGGATCGTCAGCCCGAGAACGGGAGCGATCGTCTCCTGATCCGACGGTGTCTGGAGGTACTTCCCCCAGTGCGCTGCGAACCGCCCCGAACCGGCGAGGGCGCCGGAGGCGTCAGCTGGCACCCGAGGCCTGCATCCGGCGGGACTGTGCCGCACCGGCGTGCGTCGAGATGTCGGCGAGGAATCCGAAGACCACCAGCACCCAGCCGAAGCCCTGGATGCCGCCGAGCGGTGCCCACGCGATGGCCCATGCCAGCGTCGTCCACGGGAGCAGGAAGAACCCGAGGATCGGGAACAGCCAGTTGCCGTCGAAGGCGGCGGGGATCCGGTCGGTGAACAACCAGACGAGGAACAGCGCGAGTCTCGGCGACGCCGAGGCGGCGAGAGCGATCAGACAGCCACAACCCATGCAAGCACCCTAGAGGGTCGGCGGCTCGATGCGGCGGCCCGTTCGGGCGGTGTCGACCCGCTCAGGCGGGCGAGGGCAGCTGTTCGCCGACCGTGGCGCCGTCGGTCAGGTCGATGTCGTGGTCGTCGACGATCTGGCCATCGGGCCGAGGTCGCCGCACGCCCCAGATGATGTGCAGCTTCTCGAGCACCACGAGCACGTACCAGGTGAGGTCGATCTCCCACCACTTCAGGCCCTGCCGGGCGACGTGGGCCTGACGGTGATGGTTGTTGTGCCAGCCCTCGCCCATGGACAGCAACGCGAGCACCGGGTTGTTGCGGCTGGTGTCGTCGGTGTCGAACCGCCGAGATCCGAACACGTGGGCGAGCGAGTTGATCATGAACGTCGAGTGCCACAGCAGCACGGTGGAGAGGAAGAAGCCGATGAGGAGTCCCGGGAGACCGCCGATCAGGTAGCAGGCGATCGCGAGCGTCCAGGGTGCGATGAAGTCGTACTTCGAGATGAAGCGGATCTCCGGGAAGACCGCGAAGTCCTTCATGGTGGATGCGGGCTGGTCCTTGGTGTCCTTCGACAGGATCCATCCGACGTGACTCCACCAGAAGCCCTTCAACGGCGTGTGCGGGTCCTCTGCGGTGTCGGTGTACCGGTGGTGGATGCGGTGGTGGCCGGCCCACCAGAGCGGGCCCTTCTGGGCGGCGGTGGCACCACCGAACGCCAGCACGAACTGGAACGCTCGACTGGTCCGGTAGGAGCGGTGCGAGAAGTAGCGGTGGTAACCGGCGGTGATGAAGAACATCCGGCCCCAGTAGGTGACGAGGCACAACACGACGGCGGTCCAGGTCACGCCGGTGAAGATCGCGAGGAACGGGAGCAGGTGGACGGCGAAGAAGGGGATCGAGGAGACCTTCGAGATCCGGCCGTGTGGGAGTCGTTCGGTAGTGATGGGAACCGTCCAGCGTCGAGGAGGAGTGGGGAGAGGAGGGCGTCGCGCCCTCGAGCCGTGTCGATGACTCTAGCCCAGCATGGCTACCGGCGGTAACCCCTGCGTTCTGTGGCAACTGGGTGAACTGTGTCACGAACGTGCGATTCGATGTTACGAAAGGTCGCGATTTCCGCAATACTGTCGCGCGCCCGTCACATGGGCGTTCCGGCTGTCAAGAATCTGAAGGATTTCCCCGCATGTCTGCCCCCGCTCAACGCACGGCTCCGAACCGTTCGATTCGCGTCGTGGTCCTCGCCGCTGCAGTGCTCCTCACGGTCACCGCGGCCGCATGCCAACCGGTGGCTCCGGTCAGCATCCCCGACTTCAACCTCGACGGTCGCGTCACCCAGGACGAGGTCGATCGCCACAACTACGAACAACTCATGGCGTTCTTCCGTGCCGTCGACGCGGCGCGGCGCTCCAATCAGCTGAACTCGTTCCTGGTGTGCGTCCGCCAACACGAGTCGGACCGTGGTCCCTACCCGCATGTGAACGGCTACGCCGCCCAGAACCCGCGCAGCACCGCGTCGGGTGCCTACCAGTTCCTCGACTCGACCTGGCGCAACATCGCGCCGTTCGTCGGTGGCGGTCAGTACGCCCGAGCCAAGGACGCGCCATGGTGGGTGCAGGACGAGGCGGCGTTGTGGATGGTCAACAACGGCTGGCGTTCAGCCTGGAACGGCACGGGCTGCTGAGTCAGCCGATCGCGGTGCCGAAGGCACTGCCGATCACATAGGTCAGCGCCAACGCGGCGCCGCCTCCGATGCCCACTCGGATCGCACCACGCGTCCGACTGGCACCGCCGAGTCCGCCACCGATGGCCCCCAGCGCGATCATCGCGACGCAGGTCGCCACCGTGATCGCGATCGCCCGGATCGACGCCGGCATCAGCGCGGCGGTCAGCAGCGGGATGAGCGCGCCGACGGCGAAGCTCGCCATTGACGACCATGCAGCCTGCCAGGGGCGCGCCGCCATCTCCTCGGTGAGACCGAGTTCGTCCCGGAGATGTGCGGCGAGCGGATCGCTCTCGGTGAGGCTCTCGGCGACCTGTTGTGCGAGCTCGCGTGGGAGGCCTCGGTCGATGTAGATGTTGCGCAGCTCGGCGAGCTCGGCCTCGGGGTCCTCGTCGAGCTCGCGTTGCTCCATCGCCCGGTCGGCGAGCTCGGTGTCGCGCTGCGAGCTCACGGACACGAACTCGCCGATTCCCATCGAGAGGGCACCCGCGGTGAGTCCGGCGACACCGACCGTCAGCAGCTGCGTCCGATCGGCTCCGGCGCCCGCGACGCCGAGCAGCAGCGCACCGGTGGAGAGGATGCCGTCGTTCGCGCCGAGCACCAGCGCCCGCAACCATCCCACTCGATCGGAACGGTGGGTCTCGGTACGACGTTGGGACAGCACGAGCACACGCTACGCCGGAACCCGATCCCGACCGCGTTCACTGCAACGCGCCGACCGGGCGAGGGCGGTCGCGGGTGAGGCGGTACTGTCCCGATCCGTGACATCGATCGACGAGGGAGCGGGCGCCGGAGACCTGGGCACCGACTGGACCCGCGACGGCCTGTCCGCCGGGCAGGTGGCGGCCCGCGTCGCTGACGGTCGGACGAACCACGTCCCGCACGCTCCGACGCGCACCACCGGTCAGATCCTCCGGGCGAACCTGCTCACTCCCGTCAATGCGATCGTCGGCTTCCTGTTCGTCGTCGTCGTCATCGCCAACGGGTTCGGACCCGACGCGCTGTTCGTCGGAGTGATCGTGGCCAACTCGGTGATCGGGACGGTCCAGGAGGTCCGGGCCCGAGCGGCGCTCGACCGGCTGGCCGTCCTCAATACGCCACGCGCCCACGTCGTGCGTGACGGCGTCGAACAGGATCTGGCGGTCGAGGAGGTCGTTGCCGACGACCTCATGGTGCTCGCTCCGGGCGGTCAGGTGGTCGTGGATGGTTCGGTCGTCGACGACACCGGACTCGAGCTCAACGAGTCGCTGCTCACCGGCGAGATCGATCCGGTCCGCAAGCGACCCGGCGATGAGGTGCTCTCGGGGAGTTTCGTGGCGGCCGGTTCCGGACGGTACCGGGCCGAGCGCATCGGTGCCGAGTCGTACGCATCGAAGCTCGCAGGGGACGCACGGAAGTTCACGCTGGTGCACTCCGAACTGCGGACCGGCGTCAACAGCATCCTGAAGTTCCTGATGCTGGCCATCCCGCCGGTGGCGCTGATTCTGCTCTGGCGATCGCTGGCGACGCAGGAGTGGCAGCAGGCGCTGACGGCGGTCGTCGCGGCCTGCGTGGCCATGGTGCCGGACGGACTCGTGCTGCTGACCAGCGTCGCGTTCATGGCCGGGGTCGTGAAGCTCGCCCGCAACAACGCGCTGCTCCGCGAGCTGGCATCGGTGGAGTTGCTGGCACGGGTCGACACGCTCTGTCTCGACAAGACCGGCACGATCACCACCGGTGAGATCGTGTACTCGGGACTGGAACTGCTCGGCACGGACGCGGCCCGCGGCGACGCCAACTCGCTCGACGAGTTGTTGGCGGCGGTCGCCGCCTCTGATCCCGATCCGAACGCGACGCTCCGAGCGATCGGCGAGGCGCATCCCACGTCACCCGGCTGGCCCGTGACCGGCACCGTGCCCTTCTCGTCGGCCCGGAAGTACTCGGCGGCGGCGTTCGGCGAGCACGGCGCCGTGTTCCTGGGTGGCCCCGAGATCCTGGCTCCCGGCGACACCGAGGTCGTCGAGGCGGTCGAGGCCCAGGCGTCGCTCGGTCGCCGCGTGGTGTTGCTCGCGACGTCCGGCGCGCTCGACGGCGACGCGATTCCGTCCGACCTGACGCCACGGGCGCTGATCCTGCTCGAGGACCACATCCGCCCCGACGCGCCCGAGACGCTCGCGTACTTCGCGGCGCAGGGTGTCGACATCAAGGTGATCTCGGGAGACCATCCCGACACCGTCGCCGCTGTCGCCGGCCGGGCGGGCGTCCCGAATGCCGAGGCCAACATGAGCGCCCGGGACCTGCCCGAGGATCCGGCAGCGCTTGCGAGCACTGTCGTGAGCCATGCGGTGTTCGGCCGGGTCACGCCGCAGCAGAAGCGCGCCATGGTCGGCGCGCTGCAGTCCGAGGGCCGCGTCGTCGCCATGACCGGCGACGGCGTCAACGACGTGCTCGCGCTGAAGGACGCCGACATGGGCATCGCCATGGGCGACGGATCCGCCGCCACTCGTGCCGTCGCACAGCTCGTGCTCCTCGACAACCGGTTCTCGGTGCTGCCCGGTGTGCTCGCCGAGGGTCGACGGGTCATCAACAGCGTCGAGCGCGCCGCCAACCTGTTCATCTACGGCACGGTGTACTCGGCGTGCATCGCTCTGGTCATCGCCGCAGCGGGCTCGCAGTACCCGTTCCTGCCGCGGCATCTCACGCTCGTGCGGGCGTTGTCGGTCGGGATTCCCGGCCTCGTCCTCGCGCTCGCCCCGGACAGTCGGCGCGCCCGGACCGGGTTCGTCCACCGGGTGGTCCGGTTCGCCGTGCCCGCCGGCGTGATCGCGGCGATCGCCTCGCTCGTCGTCTACTTCCTGACGTTGACCGGGCCGGGCGCCGACTCCATCGTCGAGGCCCGATCGGCGACCACGATCGCGCTGCTCGGTGTGGGACTCGGGATCCTGTTGCACCTGACGAGATCGTTGCCGCCGTGGCGGTGGGTGCTGGTCAGTGCGATGGCCGCGTCGGTCCTGGTGGTGCTCGCCGTTCCGGGCCTCTCTGAGTTCTTCAAGCTCGACACGCCCGACCGGGCCACGTGGATCGTCATCCTGGTGACGGTGATGGTCGCGTCGCTGGCGGTGCGGTTCATCCCGGTGACGGCGGACAGCCCGGTGCCGGTGCCTGGGCCGGGGGTGGGGCCGGGGCCGGGGCCGATCTGAGTCGATTCGATCGTCAGTCGGCGCGGGACCAGGTGGTCTCGAGCGCCACGACGGCGACCGCCGCGGCGGCGACGAGTGCGCTGATGGTGAACGCGCCGATCGCCGACCGGCTGGTCAGGCCGTCGCCGACACCCACCGGCGGCCGCACCACGCCGATGAGTGCGATCACCAGCGAGGCAGTGTTGAGGGCCACGTGCAGCCAGGTGGGTCGGGCCGATCGTTCGCCGAAGCATCCGCACGACGGCAGCCCGCGACGAACCGCAGCGATGCTGGTGACGGTCACGCCCAGATAGGCGACGGCGAGCAGCGCTGCGGCCGCGCGCCCGCCGACCGTCAGCACGGCGAGGCCGACGACCGTCTCGACCACGCCGAGTGCTCGAGCGAGCCCCGCGCCGACCTCGGCCGACGGCACGAGCGACCTGAGGGCACGTGCCGCCGGTTCGGGGGCGATGAGCTTCGAGGCCCCGGCGGCGAGCAGCACGGCGGCCACCACCCAGGTGAGTGCATCGAGCGCGGACACGTCCGCAGGCTACTGACGTCGTGGCATCGGGCAGTCGGAACACCGGGAGGTCGAGCGGGGTTGGACGGGGCAACTAGATTCCTGCACGCCATCCGGCACGCACACGTCTCCAGAGAGGTCCACTCATGCCGTTCGAACTTCCCGCCCTGCCCTACGCCCAGGATGCACTCGCCCCGCACATCTCGGCCGAGACGCTCGAGTACCACTACGGCAAGCACCACCAGACGTACGTCACGAACCTGAACAAGCTGGTCGAGGGCACCGAGTTCGAGAACGCCCCGCTCGAGGACGTGATCATGAAGTCCGACGGCGGCCTGTTCAACAACTCGGCCCAGGTCTGGAACCACACCTTCTACTGGAACTCGATGAGCCCGAACGGCGGCGGTGTCCCGTCGGGTGCGGTCGGCGACGCCATCAACTCGGCATTCGGTTCGTACGACGACTTCAAGGCGAAGTTCGCCGAGGCCGCGACGACACAGTTCGGCAGCGGTTGGGCCTGGCTGGTCGACAACGGTTCGGGTCTCGAGATCATGAAGACCTCGAACGCCGACCTGCCGATGAAGCACGGTGCCAAGGCGCTCCTGACGATCGACGTGTGGGAGCACGCCTACTACATCGACTTCCGCAACGCTCGGCCGAACTACATCTCGACGTTCCTCGACAGCTTGGTGAACTGGGACTTCGTCGCCGAGAACCTGGGCTGATCAGTTCGTCGACGCCCACGGCCCGGCGGCTGCTCGTCGTCGGGATCGTCAGCCTCATCACGGTGGTCGCCACCGAGGCGATGGCGATCTCGACGGTCATGCCCCTCGTCGAGCAGGACCTCGGCGACATCTGGCTCTACGGCTGGGCGTTCTCCGCGTTCTTCCTCGGTGACCTCATCGGCATCGTCGTGGGCGGGCGCGCCGCCGACCGGGTGCACCCGGTCGGGCCGTTGCTCGTCGGTCTCGGCGTGTTCACCGTCGGTCTCGTGGTCGGCGGTCTCGCACCGTCGATGGCGCTGCTCGTGTGCGGCCGGTTCCTCCAGGGGATCGGTGCGGGGGTGGTGCCGGCCGTGGCGTACGTGTGCGTGGCCCGCGGCTTCGCCGTCGAGGACCGGCCGCGGATCTTCGCCATCATGTCGACCGCCTGGGTCGTCCCGTCGCTCGTCGCGCCACTGTTGGCGTCCGCAGTGGCGACCACGGTGGGTTGGCGCTGGGTGTTCCTCGGACTCGTACCGCTCACGGTCGCCGCCGGACTGCTCGCCGCGGTGTCGCTGCGCGGACTGGACGGGTCGAGTCCCGGCGGCCACGAGCCCACCCCGCTCGTGCGGGTGCTGCTCCTCGTCATCGGCGCCGCCATGGTGCTGAGCGGTCTGGGTTCGGACACCGTCTGGGCGGGGGTGCCACTCGTCCTCGGTGGGCTGGTGCTCGGCGTCCCGGCCCTCCATGCGCTCGTCCCGGCCGGGACCTTCCGCGCCGCGGTCGGTCTGCCCGCGGCAGTGCTGATCCGGGGCGTCCTCACGTGCTCGTTCTTCGCCGCCGATGCCTACCTGTCGCTCGCGGTCACCGCGGTGCGTGGTGCGAGCACGTTCTTCGCCGGTGTCGTGCTGGCGAGTGCGTCGTTCACGTGGACGGCAGGGGCCTGGGCGCAGGCCCGCTTGATGTCGAGCTGGGGGCCGGCGCGACTCGTGCGCGTGGCGGGCGTCGTGCTCGTCGCCGGGCTGGGTCTGATGGTCGTGTCGCTCATCGGTGCGGTGCCGCTGTGGATGTGGGTCGTCGCGTCGTGCGTGGCCGGGCTGGGGATCGGTCTGGGCTATGCGCCGCTGTCATCGGTGGCGCTCGCCGACGCCGAGTCCGGACGGGAGGGCGTGGCGTCGTCCTCGCTGCAGCTCACCGATGTGCTCGGGATGGCGCTCGGCACCGGGATCGGCGGCGTGGTCGTCAGCACCGGCGACCGGCTCGGCGCCGCGACCGGCGTGACGTTGGCCGTGGTGTTCGGCGGGAGTGCGCTGGTCGGTCTCGGTGTCGTGGCGCTCGGCGGGCGGCTCGAGCGATCGGACCGGCTCGTCCGATCAGGCTGACCCGACCGGTCGGCTCGGGTCGTCGACCCGTTCGAGCAGTCGGTCGTAGAGCGCATCGAAGATGCCCACGATGTTGCCCGCCCGTCGACCCAGGTCCTGCACCGGACAACGTCGCCCCACCGCCTCGTTGAGCGCGGTGCGCTGCGGGATGAACGGCCGCCACAACATGCCGCGACCGAGATGTCGGCCCAGTTCGTCGGCCTGCCGGTCGGCCTCGGCCGACACCGACGGCGCCCGGTTGATGACGGTTCCGTACAGGTCGAGCCCGGGGTGCGCGTCGTCGTCGAGCTCGCGGTCGAGCTGCTCGATGGTGTCGATCACCGCGTCTGCACCGCGCAACGACAGTGCCGAGAGCTCGGCGACGAGCAGGACGCCGTCCGCGGCGACCAGCCCGGCGCGAGTGGTCGGGCCGAGGGACGGCGCGCAGTCGATCAGCACGAGTCAGTAGCGGTTGGCCGCCGGTGCGAGCGCGTCCCGGAGGCGGGTCGGCGCCGCGGCCATGCCCGAGTCGGACTCGCGGTCGATCAGGCTGCGGCTCGCCGGCAGCACGTCGACGCCCGCACCCCACCCAGAGGTCACCGTTGCGGCAGCCGCCGTCGCGGCGTCACCGGTTCGCAGCACGTCGCCGATCGCCAGGTGGTCATCGTCGGCCTCGACGCCCATCGCCCAACCGGCGCTGCCCTGCGGGTCGAGGTCGACGACGAGGGTCGAATCACCGCGCCGTTGGGCGGCCGCAGCCAGACCGAGCACGACGGTGGTCTTGCCGACACCGCCCTTCTGGTTCAACACGGCCACCGTCGCCACGGCCTGATCCTTCCATGGACCCTGATCCTTCTGGCGACACGGTCGCGTGACACGCTGTGGGTCATGGACGAACGTGCCGGTAGCGCCTACCTGGTCGTACCCGACGACGGACCCGGCCACGGCGTGCTGGTGCTCCACTCGTGGTGGGGTCTGACCCCGTCGACCAAGGCGGCGGTCGAGGCCCTCGCCGACGCCGGCTACACGGCGCTCGCCCCCAACCTGCTGGGCGGTGAGCTCCCCGATGACGGTGACGCCGCCCGTGACCTGCTCGCCGCCACGGATCCGAATGCCACCGCGGCGCTCATCCTGTCGAGCGTCGTCGCGCTCCGGGCGCACAGCGCTGAGCCGACGGCGCCCGTCGCGGTCGTCGGGTACTCGATGGGGGCGTCATGGGCGTTGTGGCTCGCCACCCGCCAGCCGGACTCCGTCGACGCCGTCGTCGCGTACTACGGAGCCCAGAACATCGACTTCGAGCTGCTGCGAGCGCCCGTGCTGGGTCACTTCGCCGAGCACGATCCGCTCGTCAGCGAGGACGAACTCGTCGAGATGCAGGCCCACCTGATGCTGCTCGACAAGCACATCGAGTTCCACCGCTACGACGACACCGCCCACTTCTTCGCCGAGGACTCACCGGTGCAGGACGCCGATGCCGCGGCGACCGCGCTCGCATGGGGACGCACGCTCGCGTTCCTCACCGAACACGCCCCGCCTCGCCCGGCCTGAGCTGTCTCGTTCAGATCACCAGAGCTGATCTGTCTCGTTCAGATCACCAGAGCTGATCTGTCTGGTTCAGATCACCAGAGCTGATCTGTGTACTGATCCGTTCCGGGGATGGTCGGGATGAACGGTGCCGCCAGACGGACCGTGCCCAGGCCGGAGGCGTCGATGCGGGCCGCGTAGTCCTGGACCCGATCCCATGCCTCGGTCGGTTCGTCGGTGAGGAACAGCAACTGCATGCTGCGGGCCCTCGTGCCGGGACCGGTGCCGAGCTTCATCGGCGCCTTCCCCTCGTCGCCCTTCGGGATGATCGGCCGCCAGTGCTGCACCTGGTCGACGGGCGAGACGCCACCTTCGTCGTCGGCGAACAACGACTCGGCGGCGGACTCGGTGAACCACGCCACCAGATCGCCGTGCGACACGTCCTCGGCCCGGTCGATGTGAACGCTCACGAGTCCTCGGTACGGATGGTCGAGCACCATGTGGGCCGGCACCCCGTCCGGGTCCCGCGGGGTGGCGCCCGTCGTGAAGTACAGCGACGTGTGCGCGTGGTGTCGCTCGTCGAAGCCGCGGTCGTGTTCGTACAGGTCGAACACCTGACGGTTGGCCCAGGCCCAGTGCTCGGCCTCGTGCCCGGCGTGGATGAAGTAGGTCGCCAGGTAGGAGCCGGCGTCGACGGGTTCGGCGACCGCTGCATCGCTGGGCGTGTCGGCGGGGAACCGCAGGTCCTTCAGCTCACGGGTGGCGACCCAGCGGCGGCCGGCGAACAACCACGGGCCGATCATGCAGCCCGAGTAGAAGTGGTCCCGCTCGTACCAGCGGTTGTAGGCCACTTCGTGGCCGACTGACGGGTCGACCAACGTGTAGAGCATCGAGCCGACCTTGACTTCGGGATCTGATCCGCACGGTTCCATGGACAGGACGGTACCGATCGGCCCTCGGGTCAGCCGAATCGCAGCTCGTCGAGCGCCCAGTACGCCCGCAGCGCGGCCACTCGGCCGGCGGCGTCGACCCGGTAGGTGATGACGAGGTCGGTGTGGACGACGCCACCACCGTCCGGCAGCGTCGTCGAGATGGTGCCGACATTCGCGACCTCGTCGCCGGCGGCGTGCGAGCGCTCGATGGTGAAGGTGACGGACTCGTTGGGCGCGACGACGGCGTCGTAGAACGCGGCGATGGCGTCGCGGCCGTGGTGGCCGTTGCCGTCGGGGTCCATCGGTGAGCTGCCGATCGGGTCCTCGACGACGGCGTCGTCGGCGAAGAGCGCGAGCCAGCCGTCGCGGTCGCCCGCCTCGACCGCGAGCATCGACCGCAGCGACGCGTCGCGGGCGGGGTGGGGCGGGAAGTGGTCCGGCAGCGTCGGCACGTCAGGTCGCTCCTGTGGGGACGGAGGTGGGGGTGAACTCGACGGGCATCGACTTGATGCCGTGGATGAACGGTGAGCGCAGGTAGGCGGGCGGCCCCGAGGCGTGGATGTCGGGGATCCACGTGAACAACTCCTCGAACATCACCCGGATCTCTCGCCGGGCCAGGTTGGCCCCCAGACAGAAGTGGGGCCCGCCGGCGCCGAAGCCGACGTGCTCGTTCGGTGCACGGGTGAGGTCGAAGGTGAACGGGTCGTCGAACACGGTGGCGTCGCGATTGGCCGACTCGTACCACATGACCACCTTGTCGCCAGCGGCGATGTCGACCTCGCCGATGCGGGTGTCCTCGGTGGCGGTGCGGCGGAAGTGGATGACGGGCGTGGCCCAGCGCACGATCTCCTCGACCGCGGTGGCGCTCACACCGTCGACGTCGGCCTGCCAGACGGCCCGCTGGTCCGGGTGCTCGGTCAGCAGTCGGATGCCGTGGGTGATGGCGTTGCGCGTCGTCTCGTTGCCGGCGGCGGCCAACAGGATGAAGAAGCTCGCCATCTCCATCGGCTCGAGCGACTCGCCCTCCACCTCGGCGTGCATCAGCGCCGAGACCAGGTCGTCCTGGGGGTTGCGCAGCCGGTCCTCGCCGACTGCCTGGGCGATCTGGGCCATCTCGATGGCCGCACCCATCAGCGCGGCGATGTCGGGCGTCGTCTCGCTGTCGCCCAGGATCATGTTGGTCAGCTCGAAGATGCGCTGCCACAGGTCGCGGGGAATGCCCATCATCTCGCAGATGATCTCGAGCGGCAGCCGGGCGGCGATGTCGGTGACGACGTCGCAGGAGCCCTGTTCGGCGATGTCGGCGACGATCGCCCGGGCCTTGTGCTGCACGTCGGCATCGATGCGGTTCACCATGCGCGGCGTGAACGACCGGTTGACGATCATGCGCAGCCGCGTGTGGCGCGGCGCGTCCATGTTGATCATCGACCCGAAGAACTCGGCGATCTCGACGGGCAGGTCCGGGATGTTCGTGCCCTGACCGGAGCAGAACAGCTCCGGGTGGCGTGACACGTGCATGAGGTCCTCGTGGCGGACGACCGACCAGAAGCCCGGCCCGGGCGGGAACCCTTCGATCTCGGGTTCGGGACCGAACCCGATCGGCGACTCCTCGCGGAGCAGCCGGAAGGCGTCGGCGCGGGCCTCGGCGCCGTTCGCCCACCACTCGATGTCGTTCATGTCGGCGATGACGCGGTCCAGGTTGGCCATGGATCTAAGGTACCGGCCGCCATGCCGTCCGGTCCTGCTCCCGCTCTCCGATGACGGCCGACTGGGCGGTGGCACCATGAGCACGACGGTGGCTCGGCCGACCCGCATCCGCCTCCGCGCGTGGCAGTCCGAGGCGCTCGAGCAGCTCGCCGCCCGGTCCGGCCCGGACTTCCTGACCGTTGCCACCCCCGGTGCCGGCAAGACGACGTTCGCGCTCGCGGCGGCGACGCGGAACCTCTCCGACCACCCGGGACGTCGCCTGATCGTGGTCGCGCCGACGCAGCACCTCAAGCAGCAGTGGGCCGATGCGGCGGCGCGGTTCCGGATCCATCTGGACGCCGACTGGTCACCACGTGGCGGCGACCTGCCCGGTGACGTGCACGGCGTCGTCACGACGTACCAGCAGGTCGCAACGTCCGCCGATGAGCTCGCGTCGCTCTCGACCGGCGCGTTCGTGATTCTCGACGAGGTCCACCACGCAGGCGACGACCGGGCCTGGGGTTCGTCGATCCTCACGGCCTTCGACGGCGCGGCGCAGCGGCTCTCGCTGTCGGGGACGCCGTTCCGGTCGGACTCGAGCGCGATCCCGTTCGTGACGTACCACCTGGACGAGGCGCTGGCCGACTACGAGTACGGCTACGGCGAGGCGCTCGCGGACGGCGGCGTCGTGCGGCCGGTCTACTTCCCTCGGATCAACGGCTTCATGGAGTGGGTGGCGCCGGACGGCCAGATCGTCACGGCGACCTTCGACGACGAACTGGCCCGCGAGCAGGCCAACCAGCGGTTGCGCACCGCGCTCAGTCTCGAGGGTGAGTGGCTGCCGACGGTGCTGCGCCAGGCCGACGAGCGACTGGCCCGACTTCGTGCGGTCGACCCGAATGCCGGTGGTCTGGTGATCGCCACCGACCAGGCCCACGCCCAGGGCGTGGCCGAGGTCATGCGGAAGCGCGGTGTGCGCGCCGTGGTCGCCACCTCGGACGAGGACGACGCGTCGGAACGGATCCGAGCCTTCGGGGAGTCCGATGACGAGTGGATCGTCGCGGTGCGCATGGTGTCCGAGGGGGTCGACATCCCTCGACTCCGCATTGCGGTGTTCGCGACCACCACCACGACCGAGCTGTTCTTCCGCCAGGCGGTCGGCCGTGTGGTCCGCCACACCCGGGGCCTGCGCGACCAGCGCGCGTTCGTGTTCCTGCCGGACGACCCCCGGCTGCGACGCCACGCGTCGGATCTGGCGGCGTCGCGACGGCACAGTCTGCAGCGACGGCAGGCGGCACCCCGGGCCGAGGGCCTCGACGGCGTGGGCGGAGACGACGACGAGCAGCTGAGCCTGTTCGCCGTGATCGGCGCCGTGGCGACCGAGGAGACGTCGATGGGCGTGTTCGCGTCCGCGCCGGAGGCACTCGAGGGTCGCGAACCCGACGGCGTCGAGCTCGTGCTCGAGCCGCCGCCGCTCCCGGGTGGTGGCGTCGTCGGGAGTTGGTCGGACGACGGCGACCGTGACGACGGCGACGATCCGGAC
>Ga0114972_10001707_pt1 | contig 16457 bp, 10 predicted proteins | sample M_140807_EF_Meta_FD_87354 | JGI IMG/M metagenome (GOLD analysis project Ga0114972, IMG submission 87354) | Freshwater microbial communities from Lake Montjoie, Canada to study carbon cycling - M_140807_EF_MetaG | ecosystem: Environmental > Aquatic > Freshwater > Lake | place: Lake Montjoie... | reverse complement strand
CGATTGAAGATGGCGGCCGATGCCGGCTTCGACGGCGTCGATCTCGACCAGGCCGGCGGGATCACCACGAGCCAGGCCCGGGCCGCGGTCCGCGAAAGTGGCGTCTTCGTCCACAACGCCATCAACCACGAGCACTGGGGGAAGCGCCTCACGAGCCCCAATCCCGACGACCGGGCCACCGCCGTCGCCAACCTCGAGCACTGTCTGCGCGTCTCTCATGCCGCCGGTGGCAGCGGGGTGCTGATCGTCGTCGGCCAGGGGGGGGACGGCCCCGAGGGGGAGATCGAGGACCGCTGCCGCAATGAAATGAAGAAGGTGCTGCCGCTAGCGGCCTCGCTCGGCCAGCCGATCCTGATCGAGAACGTCTGGAACCGGATGATGTACGACCACGACGCGCCGCCGGAGCAGGGGCCGGAGCGGTTCATCGCCTTCGTCGACAGCTTCAAGAGCCCGTGGGTGGGGATGTATTACGACATCGGCAACCACTGGAAGTATGGCCAGCCGAAGGATTGGATCCATGCGTTCGGCCATCGCTGCGTGAAGCTCGACATCAAGGGCTTCAGCCGGAAGAAGAACGCCTTCGTCGACATCGTCAGCGCCGACGACGACGTGCCGTGGGGCGAGGTGCGGCAGGCGCTCGCCGACATCGGCTTCGCCGGCTGGGCGACGGCCGAAGTCGGCGGCGGTGAGGTCCCCCGCCTCACCGAGGTCCGCAAGCAGATGGAGCAGGCGCTCTACGGTTAATGGCGTGACGGGACAGCGGAAAATGGCGATGCCTCGCGGAAGAAGTCTTTTCGTGGCCCCTTCGTCATGCCATGCTGAATCCGTCGGCACGGCAGACCCGGAATCCGAGAGGGAGATGAACCGTGGCCTCATCAACGTCGTTGTTCCCCCGGATCACGAGCGTTTGCGGGGTGATCGAGGGGCCGAGTGATCTCCCGGCGACAGGATCGATCGGGGAAGCCTGGTACGAGGAGTCGGCCGGGAAGTTGTGGGTGTGGGATCCTGACGGTATCCGCTGGCGTGAGGTAACACTCTGGCAAGGGCCAAGCCGTCTGGACCCGATCCTCCGTCCACCATCCGGAGCCGATCCGCAACGTGGGGCTTTGTCAGAGGGCCTGCTCCAGGAACGGTTGCGGAAACTCTCGCCGCAGGGAGTTGCCGCTGCCGTCGACTTCATCGATTTTCTCATTGTCAGAGAGAGGCGAGACGCGGCTCGCGTCGACTTCCTGGCCGGCATGGATCGGCAGCGTGCGATCGACCTTCCGCGACTTCCCGACGACGTCATCGACGACTGTTTAAACGCCCTTGTCTAACTCCGCGTCGTTCACATCCTCGTAGCTGGGCAGCTGGCTGTGAATCGATTGCCGAATGAGTGGCAGCAGGGCGTAACCTGCCATAGGCCGAAGCACGGCAGCTGGCTGAACATCGCTGAGAACGAACTCAGCTCCGTCACGAGGCAATGCGTCTCAGCAAGGCGATTCGGCGAGCTGCCAAGATTGCACTTCGAGCTGTCTGCCTGGTCCACGGATGTCAATACGAGGCAACGCGGTGTCGATTAGCAAAAGAAGGTCCACGACGCCCGTGCAAAACTTAAGTTCCTTTACCTGAAGAACAAGTCGTGACGGGGCGCGAGAAGTCATTGACACGTTCCGGAACGTCAACCTGGCAACGACCCGCATGCCGATTTCGATGACGGCCTCAACGCGATCGAGGAATCCCATCTTGTCCGATCAAGAAGTACAAGTTGTACGGATAGTTATAGAATAAGTAGTCGTCCTTGCCGGTTTCGTCTTTAGGTGGTTTGCGGCGAACATCGACACGGACAATGAGGGAGAAGTCCGGGTGGCCTTCCAGTAATGCACGAATGAACTTGCCGTCGGCGCTGAGGCGAGTGCCGGTCAGGACGCCGCGCTCATCGCCATAGGCTGCACTGCGCGACCATGTCTCGCTACGCATCCTGCCTCCGGCTGGTAGCGTCCACGACCTCGCATCGGGATCAGTCACCGGAGTCATGACGTCGAGGATTTCCTGATAAGGGCGAGGACCCGGACTGCTGATCGTGCCGGCCCAAGGGTCATATTCGTCAAGGCCTAAAGGATCACTGCCCGTCGTGACCCAACCGACCATCCTCAACTCTTGGTCATCAACTTCGTCTCCATGGTCGATGTGGTCCGCGGCTGGAAGGTAAATGTTTCCTGGGTTAGGGCTGTTCTGCATTGCAGCCAAGAGCGCACCCGCGTGCTGCGAGGAAACAAGCACGGAACGCACTGACACCGTTTCACCGTTGGCCGAATCTGTGGTCGTCCAATGGCCCCACAGAGCAGTCATACCGTCGTCCGTTGTTAGTTGGTCATCCAGGTACTGTCTATCGACCTGCCAACACCATGAGGCATCAGATCGATCGATGCTCACTGGGGCACCTTTCAAAATCTCGGGATCGCGCCGTTCCGCAAGCCAGCGATCATCACCGCGGGTGAGCAACTGTCCGCTCAACCAGTCATCAAAAGGGTCCTCGTCCTCGTCCGCGCGACGGCAAACCGGCTTAATCTCCAAGAGCTGCCCGGCGACGAGCATCATGGCGTGATAGGACTGATATACGACGACATCCTCCACCTCCGGCATGCTGCTGTGGCTGTATGTTGTCTCTCTTCCTCGAAAGAGCCCGCGCTTGTAACGCCGATCATCTTGACGACGGTGTCCAAGCGACAGTCGACCGCGTAAGACTGCCAGCGCTCGCTGTTCGATGGATTGCTGACTTAGTCCAAAGACACGACCCAAAGGTGCGAACCAGTAGGGGCCGATGTCGATGCCGAAGTAGTACCTGTCGTCGTCGTCCACGGCAACGCCATCCAAGGCTTCGTCGTCAACGATTTCAAAGTTGCGGCGGTCGTAGATCTCCGTGGGCAACGCAGGGCGGTTCGCACCGTTCGCGATGTCGAGCAAGTCCGTTGACAATGCACTGACTTCGTTCAGGCTCCTTAGTGCGCCCGAGGCGAAATGCCGAATGACGACATGCTGCTCTCTTGCCATGGAGTCAAGGAATGTGAGGAACGGAGCGACTGCACGAGGAGCGTCAATCGCGCCTCGCGCCAAAGCAATGCAGAGCCATTGGCGAGCATGCCACTCATAGAACACCAGACCGCGGTCAACGAATGGCTGCGGGTCAGCGCTCATTGCGCGGGTAGCCAGCGCGGACAACAGGGGCTGCCAATCGAGCGCCAGGCAGTTGCGGACGCAGTGGGCGTGTTCCCAGCGTTCCGCGGTAGACGGGCGCGCTAGACCTGCCCACAAGTAGCCAGCCAAGGCCTCCTCGCAAGACGGAGGCGCTATGAGCGAGTCATTCCACGGGCCATCTCCGTCTTCTCCCTCAAGAAGTTCTTCGAGCAAGTCGAAGCCGAAGTTCAACACCTCATCGGCCTCGTCGCTGGTCAAGCGCCCCGCGAGCGGATCCACCAAGTGGAATAGGTCTTCGGCATCGAGCGTGTCGAGCTGCGACAGGTACCCTTTGATGCGGGCCATGGCGACGTCGGTCTCCGAAACGATGCCTTCGGCATAGAGGTCATCAAAGGGACCCTCACGCCCCCAGCCACGGCGTCCCAGACGATTCGGCTCGCTCTCAGCGAGCGACAACACAGCCCTCTTGAGTTCATTGCGGACAGATTGGAGCCTCTTGCTCGGCCCAGGGAGATGCTTGATCATGTCCATGAAGCTGAACACACTGAACTCGTCATCCAACTGGATCGCACGAAGGTATCCCTCGATCTCCGATAGCGTCGCGCGCTGACAGCTTTGCTTATAGAACTCGCGGATGTGCGAGCGATCGCCCCCTTTGATGAGCGATCGCCGTGCCGCGAGGACCGCGGCCGCGTCGCGGCGATCGACTCCGCTGAAAACGGCATCCCAGTCAGGCTTCTGGATCTCTCCGTGCGGGGGCGTCCAGGGCTCTGGAGCTGTCGTCACCGGTGGCATGTCTGACTTAGCTTCAGCTGCCGGAAGCAGCCTGTCCAAATCGGGAAGCGACATCGTCAGCGAGTCTGCAAGCACCTTGAGTTTGCGCCAGGTAGACGCTTCAGAGGCTTGGATGCGGAGGAATCGATACGCGGTCCCCAGCATCAATCGCTTTCGATTGATGTCCGCCTCTGCGTCGATAGCGGCGTTGACGTCGTTGAGGCGTTTCCAGCCGCTCGCGGTTCCGCTCAGGGCGACCGCGGCCATTCTTGGAAGAAGTCGGTGGTCGATCAGCCGGTAGATCGCGATCGGGAATAGCTCACCAGCAAATCCAAACTCTCGATCCCGCCAGCGGCTCAAAACTGCAAGACTGGATGAGGGGCAGAGACCGACCAGCCCCTGGACCAATCGGTGCCAGTCCATGTATTTGTCCCGGGCCATGTGCTCATAGCTGAGCTCTGCGATGCGCGCCAACCGGTACGCGGTTCGAGGCCTCGACTTTCCCAGGTGGTGCGCGGCGTCCGTCAGATCTAGGAACGTTGTCCATCGAGAGAGATGTTCCTCTCCGATCTTGCTGGCAATGTCGATCGCCTTGTCGAAATAGGCAGCCGACTCCGACTTGCTCACGCAGAAGACGGCGCGCGCCAGCTGCTGGAGGTCGTTGACCCGTGTCTCCGCATCGCCGCGCGACGCTACGAGCTGATCGTTCGCTCTGGAGCTGAGTTGTAGTGAGAGGTCGCTTAGCCTTGCTGTTCGTGCAGCCACGCGGCACATACTCGTGAGCGTGCTCGAGTAGATGCGGTCGTTCTTGTCGATCCACTTCAACAGGGCGTCGATCTGATCTGGCTGAATGGAGCCTGCATCGCGCAGGATCTGCACCCACTCGATGGCAGCCACCTTCTCCAGATTAAAAGTCCGCTGGTAGTCCCGTGATGAAGCAGATTGCGTCTGTCCCAGCGCGAGCTCGATCTCGTGATCGAGGTTGGGAGGCTGGCGACCACAAGCGATCTCCGCGGCCAGGATGAACCAGGCCAGGACGCCCCCTGTCACATGCTCCAGCTGAGACGCTTGCAGACCCTTGACAGGACAACTCTTCGTCGCAAACTCCGGTCGGACATCCTTGGGCGCCAGATTAACTAGCTCGATCCGTTTGCCGCGAAGCGCAGCTTCCAAAGCGTAAGCTCGGACGAATATCGCGCGCTCGGCATCGAAATCATGGGACTGGCGAGGCGGATCTGCCGGCAGGTACCGGCGCAGCGTCGCTGCCCAAGCCTCGTCATCGCGCGGAAGGCATTGAAGCGCTTGGGTGATCGCGGACCGAACCCCGTCCAGCACGCTGCTTCCTGATTTCCAAGAGAGATCTTCTTGAGGCAACTTGACCTTGGGGTTGACCAATATGCCCATTAGATGGCGCAGCGACTTTGAAGGCAGCAGATGCGCGACACGAGATGCTTCCGCCGCCAGGCCCAACAGCATCCAAACATCCCCCTCGGCGTGCTCGGCAAGCTCATCAAGCTGTTTGACGTCGCCAACGTCCGCCAATCGTGCAGCCACCAACTTCGTGGTTCTCAATACAGTGAATTTAGGACTCCATCCCTTCATGAAGCGCGCCGCCTCAGCGGGGCCGCGCAATCTGAGGACACCTATGGCAAGCTCGGCGACGTCGGCGTCTTCGATCTTGTTTTCGTTGCGACGTTTGGGTGGCAACCTGCTCCAGGCGATCAACGATTCCCAGGCCATCCTCCACCTGCTGGCGGCCTCGGGGATGAGGTCGCCGTTGCCGGCAAGTAGCACTGCTTCGTACGCATGATGCGAGCCATGGAATCCGCCGCCGAACGTGCGCCTGGAGACCAGTTCTTCGATGCGATCTGACGCAAGCAGCACGCCTGCAATGTCGGTGTTCTCCTGGATGAGCTTGTTCTGGCGAGCCTCTCCAGCGACCTCACCGCCGACCTTTAGCGCGAGCTTGGCGGCAGCAACATGCCGCCCCTGTTGTAGACACGCCCTGAGGGCGAACATTAGCCGTTGAAGAGCAACGTCGCGGCGCTCGAGGGGGTTGTCGGGAAGGTTCTCATTCGAGAGGGCCAGCGCGATCAACTCGTCGGTCCGGTCGGCTGAAAGCAGCAACTGCGGCAACGCCGCCGCGACGTAGGAGCTGGTCGCCGCGAGGGGCTTGAGCTTTGAAAGAAACACGTCAAGCGAGTGCGCATCCGGCTTGAACGTCTCGTTGAACCACGTCTCGGCCGGCTCATCCATAAAGTGCAGGCCCGATTCCTTGACGAACAGCGGCCGCCCGAACTCTGTGGCGAACGTTCGAACGGCGCTCTCGGGAACTCCAGCGATCTGGCCCAAGATAGAAATCGGCACCAGGGGCCGGAGCACTGCGAGACCCTTGCAGATGAGGTCTATCTGATTCGCCTCGGTCGGACCCCACTCGGCTCTCAGTCTGTTAATGGCCTTAGTCAGCAGGCCTCCAATCGCTTGCTGGACTGTCGTGGGTGTCGGCCCCAAGGCCCTGAGCATTTCCCCGATCGGCGGGTTGCCCTCCATGGCCAGCGCTTGAACCCGAGGGTTGTCGCTGCTGAGAAACGCGAACTCCGCTGCCTCAGCCTCCGTCGCGTCGGGGTAGCTCAGCCGAAGGTGCGTGGCGGTCTCAGCCTTCGAGAAAGACTCCAGCTTGATCACTATGGCGTCGAGTGGCGCTCCCAGGTGGTCCTGTCGGTGTGATCGGCATGTGAGTGCGAACCGCACTCCGTCAGGCATGTCCGTGTTGATCAGGTCATGGACAAAGGCACGCTCCCCGATCTCCTGCGCTGCCATGCATGCGTTGTCTGCCGCGTCGATGATGATGCAAAGACTCGCTTGAGGCGTGCGGGCTCGGAGCAGTTCAATGGCTTGCTTGAGCCGAGACACGAAGGCCCGCATGAATTGCTTGGGGTCCGTGCCTTTGGACGGAATCAGCGGCAGGCAAAGCTTCTGTCCCGCGAGCTCGTTCGCGATCTGAACGAGCGCATCGCGAAATCGGTGGCGGAAATTCAGGGCTTGGCGGTAGGTCCCGTCACCGAAACAGTCGTACAGGACCGCCACCGACCCAACAGGCATGGCACGCGCCAGGTGAGCAGATAGCAATGACTTGCCCACACCACCGTCTGCATGGATGACCATTGGGCGCTGCGCGACGAGCAGCGCGGCCAGGATGACTGGCTGCTGCGCTCGGGGAAGCATGTGCTTCGGTTCCGAGATCATCGAGGGCGCCGGCAGGAGATCGCTTTCGCTCACCCGCAGGGCTTGAAGCACGTCGTAGAGCCGAACGGAACGGTCCTTTGCGCCCTCGTCCGTCGCCCGGCGGGTGACCAGTTCCTTCAGTTGGAGCGCGGCCTCGGTATCGGTTTCGGAAAGGTATGCGCTCAGGTCCTGGCTCAGGAGGTTGCGCTGTTGCCATAGATCCGGCTCACCAGCTTCAACCGAAAAGGCGGCAAAGAAGCTCTTTAAGGCGCTGCCAGCTGACGATCCGTACCGTTTGAGCAACGCGTCGATTCGAGGATGCCGCGGTGCCGTCGATCCTGCGGCGAGATCGGCTAGAGCTTCCAGGACATCGTCAGCCATAGGCCGGTTCGTCAGAAAAACGAACCGAATCTTCTTCTCCATAGCATTCAGTCCGAGCGACGCCTCCAGTTCCTTGAAACGTCCAGCGAAGCCTTCGATGGTTCCTTTGAGATCGCTGGCCGTCCAGGGATCGTGCGCGCGCTTGGACGAATGCTTAAGTTGCATATAGCGGATGGCCTCTGCCGCTACGACATCCTCGCTACCATAGTAAAGTGCGACGTCGATCACCTCGTCGCCGACGCTCCTGGACGCATCTCCCTCGTTTAGTGACGCTCCTTCGATGGTTACTGCCACCAGGTTGTCCGCCCCGGTAAGCAATCCGAGGCATTGCCGGGCAGCCCATTGATAGTGGAACTGGTCGCCGCTCCTTGAGGGACCAACAGAAGTTTGTTTCACCATATCTTTGGCGCTCCCTGTGTCCGACTATTGGCGGAGCTTACAAGCGCGGGCTCTCTACTTGCGGCCAGCTCCAAACATCGAATGTTGTAGGGCCGCTTTCGGGAGTTGAGTTTGGAAAAGTGAAGGACCGCACTGCCTGCACTGCTGCCGTAGGGCGCGATCAGCTAGATGACTCCAGCCGAACAGCATTCCCAATCATAGTAATAATCAGAAATGCACTTCGGTGTTTTGCATCGACAGGGCAGCTTCAGTCGAGAGGTTCGCGAAGATGATGAGGACACTATGCCGTTGCACGAGATTCCTGATTGACCTATTTTTAGTGGGTAGAGGGATAGAAACAGGCTGACAAGTGAAGAGAATAGCTCGGCCAACGGCACTTCCGCAACCGTTTTTCGGCTGATGAGTGGCTCGTGAGGCACCTGAGGAACCGCTCAGACTTTTGGGGGCGGCTCACTTAACGCCGGCCTTTCCCCGTGCGGTGGCGATTTGTTGCGTTAGCGCGGAGGCTCTCCGATTCCGGCTTCAGGGAGTCCTTCAGAGGCTGTGGATGTCGATCAGGGGCAGGTCTGCGGGCGAGGCTTGAAAGGCGTCGCGATCGTCGTGTAACTGCGCGGTCTCGCCCCAGTCGGTCGGCGGCCCGCGGGCCGGAGAGATTGGCGGCGATTCGAGCGGTTCGCCCAGGTGCGTGAGGATTTTCCGAATTGGTCCCGGCTTGGGTGTAACGCGATCAGCCAGATGTCGCCGCCGCAATTGGGGCACTTGAGGGGAAAATCCTCCCTCGCCCGCGCCAGCAGTTTCGCCCTGGCAATCCGTGAAGTGTCATGGGAGCGAGGTTTTTCACTTGGGTGGCAACAGCCTTCCGCGGCGTGTGCTCTGCCGGATGCATGTCCACCCGCTGCGGCGTCGCCCCGCGTGCCGACTTTCCTCATGGCGAGCGCCGTCACCGTCCGCCTGAGATTGTGAATCAGCGCAAATACCCCGTGATAGCGATGCCGGTGTTCGGTGGGGGTAACCGTTCACACACCGGAGCGGCAATCCTAGGAAATCGGGCTTTTCTCGAGGAGTGATTGCAGCCAAAAAGTGGAGTGGTTCGCTGTAAATCACCGAAGAGCAGATTTCGAAGTGGCCGTCAGCCGCCCAGGCAGTGGTGCAGTTTTTGTTGGCGAAAGGTTCTGACCGCGAGAAGCGCTTGGAGCTCAGGTGTTTCGACCCGAGGATGAGGTTTTCCAACTGGGAAAAGGACAAGGATGGCTTCGTTCTGGGGCAGATAGAGGAGAATGTTGACGTCGAGCCCGAAGCTCACGGCCGGTCATCCTCCATCGCGTCGACGAGGGCGTCACGGTCGGCCAAGTCGACACGAGCGCCCATCGGTCGGGCGGTCCATTCGAGCGCCTCCGCCCCGCGGCGGTGGTCGCGGCTCCGTCGCGTCGCCAGGGCTGTGGCCAAGAGGTCGGACACGAGTCGACCGAGCGACTTGCCTTCCTGTTGCCCAAGGGTTCGCAATTCGTCGAGAAGGGGCGTATCGATGTCGATGGTGATGCGCATGATACGGAATGATGTCATGGGTCGCCTGCGATGCCCAGCGCATCAGTGACGCGGCTTCACCGCCGCGGCGGGAGCGTGTTGACGTACAGCTTCACGTTGTGGGTCGCGCGGCCGACGGCGACGATGTCGGGATTGCCGTCGCCGGTCAGATCGGCAGCGACGAGATCCTCGACCGTCACGCCGCCGGCATCGATGACGTCGCGCGTCCAGCGGGAGCCGTCGCTGTTCGCCCGGTAGACGGCGAGCGTCGGCCCGTGCCCTTCGACGGCCGACTGATCGCTCGACCCAAACACGATCTCGTCGCCACCGTCGCCGTCGAGATCGATCACTGCCAGGGCATGACCGCGGGCGTAGCCGTCGTCGATCACCGTCCGCCGCCACGGGGCCGAGGGCCCTTCGGACGACGGATGGTAGACCGCCACTGCCGTCCCATGCATCGGCTCGACGGTGACGAGGAACTCGCGGCCACCGGCAAGCGACCCGAGCTTGATCTCGCCGCAGCCGCTCGCGTCGGGGGTGCCACCGGCGATCCCCGTGGCGAGCGTCGCTTTGGCGATTCCGCTCTCGCGATGGCGGATCAGATGAACCCCCTCGCGGCTGGCAGTGAGCGTGTCGATCCGGCCGTCGGCATCGACGTCGGCCTGGGCGTGGTTGTGCATCCGGTTGAGCGAGTCGTCGAGGATCGTCGCCGGCCAGCGCTCGTTCACCGGGTCGGTCGGGACCGTGAACGCCGTCAGCGCCACTCCCGGCTTCCCTTCGGGGGCCGCCAGCGGCGAGACGACAAGCTGGGCCTTGCCCGATCCGAGCACGTCGGCCCAGCGCATCCGGTGGGTGGAGTGAAGGGGGCCGAGATCAACAACCTTCCACGGCTCGTCGAGCGTCGCCCCGCGACGGAGCCAATGGACGCTGCCGGTCTTCGGCCAGGAGGCCCCGAGGGCGAAATCGACCTTGCCGTCGCCGTCGATGTCGTGCGGCGCGATGCAGACGTTGTCGCGCGGCGTCTGATCACGGATCACGGTGTGCTTGGGCCACGCGCCTTCGGCGGAGCCGGGATTGCCATACCAGAGGACGGCGTTCTCCGTGACGACGACGATGTCCTGCCGGGCATCGCCATCGACGTCGGCGAGCGTCACCGCGTAGCAGATCTCGCCTGGATGAGGATCAATGACGCGCGCGGCAAAGGCCGGCTCGGCGGCCCGGGCCGGGGCGCCCAAAGCCAAGCCAGCCAGGAGTCCTGCCAGGATCGCCCGCTGTGGCAGCGGGGCGGAGAAGAGGATCGCGGCAGGGGAGCGGCGCATGAAAGACCTCGGGCGTGAAGAAAGAAAGCTCCCCGAGAATACCCCCGGTCGCTCAGGCGAGCTCGGGGAGCGGGGCGTGGTGGTCGGTGATGTACTGCGGCCGGCCGGAGAGATCGTTGACCGTCGAGAGATGATCGATGCCGAGGCGATGGTAGAGGGTGGCGTGCACCTCCTCAAACCGCACCGGCCGGTCCTTGACCTCGCCGGCCACCCGGTCGGTCGAGCCGATCACCTGCCCGGTTCGCAGACCGCCGCCGGCGAGGAGCGCGCAGGTGACGTTTGGCCAGTGATCGCGACCGGCATCCTTGTTGATCTTCGGTGTCCGGCCGAACTCCCCCCACACGATCACCGTCACGTCCTTGTCGAGGCCGCGGCGGTGGATGTCATTGACGAGGGCCGATACGCCCTGATCGAGCTGCGGGATGTTCTCGCGGCAGTTGGCGAAGTTGTTTCCGTGGTAGTCCCAGAAGCTGTAGCTGAGCGTCACGCAGCGCACCCCCGCCTCGACGAGGCGGCGGGCGGCGAGGAACTGCTGCATGAGCCGCGGGGCGCCGTCGCCTTGGTGCTTCTCGGTGCCGTAGCCGTATTCGTCGCGCACCGACTGCGGCTCCTTCGAGACATCGAGTGCCTCGGCTAGGGCGCTCGAGGTGAGGACGCCGAAGGCCTGCTGCTGGAAGGCGTCCATCCCGTCCATCATGCCGGTGCGGTCGGCCGTGCGGTTGAAGGAGTCGAGGGCGCGGACGAGGCCGCCCCGGTCGCCGAGCCGGTCGAGGGTGAGGCCGGAGAGGACGAGGTCGCCGGCACCGTCGCCGTTGGGCTGGAAGGGGGTGCAGGAGGGGCCGAGGTAGCCGGGCTTGCCGGAGTTATAGGGGCGGTGCTGCATCCGCGGCGAGAGCCCGACATACGGCGGCGCCGCCGGGCGGGCGGCCCCCTTGAGCTTGGCCACGACCGAGCCGAACTCCGGATGACCTCCCGGCGGCTGCCGCTGATGGCTGCGGCCGGTGAGGCACTGGAAGGAGTAGTGGTCGCCGGTGGCACCGACGAGCGAGCGGATGACGGCGAACTTGTCCATCATTTTCGCCATCCTCGGCATCAACTCGCAGACCTCGATGCCGGGGACATTCGTGGCTATGGGTGAGAACTCGCCGCGGACTTCACTCGGCGCATCGGGCTTGAGATCGACCATGTCCTGATGGGGCGGGCCCCCCGGCAGGTAGATCATGATCACGGCCTTCTGGCTCGCCGCCGATCCGGTCGCCTGCTCGGCCCGGAGGACATCAGCGAGCGTCAGCCCGGGGCCGGCCGTGCCGAGCGCTGCGAGCCCACCGATGCGGAGGAACTGCCGGCGGCTGCCCCGGTCGCAGAACCGGCCGGAGGGAGTGCCCGGGATCGTGAGCATGGTGGGAATCCTGTCGTGGACGCGAGGGTGTCGGTGGGGCCGGGTGTCGGTGGCGAGCGGTTGCGGGCGTGACGTGTTAAGGTCAGTTCAGCCCAGTTCAGCTCAACTCAGGCAGCGGCGTGGGGTTGTCGAGGAGATACTGCGGGCGACCGGTGTGATCGCGGAGCGAGGCCTCGGCCGGATCGATGCCGAGGTGGCGATAGAGCGTGGCGAGCACTTCGGCAAAGTGGACGGGGCGGTCGACGATCTCGCCGCCGAGCCGGTCGGTGGCGCCGATCACCTGCCCGGTGCGGAAGCCGCCGCCGGCGAGGAGTCCACCGCCGACCTGCGGCCAGTGGTCGCGCCCGGCGTCTTTGTTGATCAGCGGCGTGCGCCCGAACTCCCCCCAGGCGACGACGGCCACGTCCTTGTCGAGGCCGCGGGCGTGGAGATCCTCGATGAGCGCCGAGAGCCCCTGATCGAATTGCGGCAGGTGGGTGTCGCGCATGCCGTTGAAGTTGTCGGAGTGGAAGTCCCAGCGGCCAAAGTTGAGCGTCACGACGCGGGCCCCGGCCTCGACGAGCCGGCGGGCGACGAGGAAGTGCTCGAGATTCCGCGGGGCGCCGTCGCCGAACCGATTGGGATCCCCCTTGCCGTAGCGTTCGCGCACCGCCGCAGGCTCATCGGAGACGTCGAGCGCCTTGGCGAGCCGGGAGCTGGTGAGGATGTCGAAGGCGCTCCTCGTGAGCGAATCCATGCCGTCGAGGGCGCGCGTGGCGTCGATGTCGCGCCGCAGCCGATCGACGTCACCGAGCAGACTGCGCCGGTCGGCGAGGCGGGCCTGGGTGAGGTCTTTGAGCACGATGTCGGTGCTCGAGGCGCCATTGGGGCGGAAGGCGGCGTGCGACACCCCGAGGAAGCCGGGGAGCCCCGGCGAGCCGTAGGGAGGATGGCCGGCGTCGGGGGAGAGGCCGACGAAGGCCGGCACCGCCTGGTCGACGCTGCCGAGAAGTTTGCTCGTCACCGCCCCCATGCTCGGCCAGCCGCCGGGGGGCTGGTTGCGGACGGTGCGGCCGGTGTAGCAGATGAAGGAGTCGTGATTGCCGTCGGGGGAGCCGTGGACACTCCGCAGCGGGACGCACTTGTCCATGATCCGGGCGAGCCTCGGCATGTGCTCGCAGATCTCGATGCCGGGAACGTTGGTCGCGATCGGCTTGAACTCCCCGCGGATCTCCGCCGGGGCGTTCATCTTCAGGTCGTACATGTCTTGGTGGCCCGGGGCCCCGCACATGTAGATCATGATCACCGACTTGTGCGTCCGGCGGCCGGAGGCCTGCTCGGCGGCGAGGATCCGCGGTAGCGAGAGGCCGCCCACGGAGAGGGTGCCGATGCGGAGCATGTCGCGCCGGGAGAGGCCATCGCAAAACCGGGCACCCCGGCCACTTTTCGGATCGACGATCGAGAGCATCGCGTGTTCCTCCAGCCCCGCCTCGGCAGGGCAGCCCGGCCCCGGCCGACCTGCCCCGTTTTCTGGCCTTAGCCCCAGTCCATCCACCGCACCCAACTTTACCGCACCAACCTTGTCGGCACGAACGGCACCCGGACTCTCCTCTCCGCGCGGTATCTGGCAGCGGCCTGACCGCTTCCGTTCAAGCTAAGCCATGTGTGCCCATGGGTTTAGGTCGATCGAGGGGAAATTGGGCCAGGGCCGGGGGAAAAAGGGATTCAAGCGGGGTTTCCCGGGGTAGAATCCGAGGACATTCAAGGGGGGCCAACCATGCTCACGATCCGCGGCGGTCAGAAGCGTTTTTGCGACGGGGTCAGCCGGCGCGATTTCCTCGCCATCGGTGGCCTGTCGTTCGGCATGGGGGGGCTCTCGCTCGGCGGGCTCCACCGCCTCGAAGCGGCCCAGGCTGCGGCCGGCGCGGGCTCGAAGCTGGCCCACAAGTCGGTCATCAACATCTTTCTCGGCGGTGGGCCGCCGCATCAGGATCTGTGGGATCTCAAGCCCGATGCCCCGAGCGAAGTTCGGGGGGAGTTCAAGCCGATCTCGACGAATGTCCCCGGGATCCAGATCTGCGAGGTCTTTCCCCGCCTCGCAAAGCGCACCGACAAGTGCGCCATCATCCGCTCGATCGTCGGCTGCGACGGAGCCCACGCCGCCTTCCAGACCAACACCGGCTGGACGGAGGCAAGCCTGCGAACGCTGGGGGGCCGCCCGTCCCTCGGTGCCGCGGTCGCCAAGATCCAGGGGCCGGTCGACAAGGCCGTGCCGCCGTTTGTGGGGCTGGCCGCCAAAACGCAACACGGCCCCTGGTCCGACTCGGGGACGGCCGGTTTCCTCGGCCCCGCCTTCGGCCCCTTCCGGCCCGACGGCCCCGACATGGCCAACATGCAGCTCAAGGATGTCTCCCTGGAGCGCCTCTCCGACCGGCGCAGCCTGCTTTCGAGCGTCGACAAGCTCCGCCGTGATGTCGACGCCAGTGGCACGCTCAACGGAATGGATGCCTTCGAGCAGCGGGCGTTTGACGTCCTCACCGGCTCGAAGCTCCTCGACGCCCTCGACATCTCCAAGGAAGACCCGGCCGTCCGCGCCGCCTACGGCGACGGCAAGCCGTATCAATTCCAGTACGACGGCGCCCCGACCTGCAACGACCATCTCCTCGTCGCCCGCCGGCTCGTCGAGGCGGGGGTGCGGGTCGTCAGCCTCTCCTTCGGCCGCTGGGATAGCCACGGCGGCAACTTCGCCATGGTGCGCGACCATGGTCCGAAGCTCGATCAGGCGCTCTCGGCGCTGATCGACGATCTCGAGAGCCGGGGGATGCTCGGCGACGTCTCGATCGTGGTGTGGGGGGAGTTTGGCCGGACGCCGAAGATCAACAAGGATGCTGGCCGCGACCACTGGCCGCAGGTGAGCACGGCGCTCCTCGCCGGCGGCGGGATGCGGACCGGGCAGGTGATCGGGGCCACCAACCGGCTCGGCGAGCATGCCACCGATCGCCCCGTCCATGTCCAGGAAGTACTGGCCACCCTCTATCACAACCTCGGCATCGACACGCAGACCTTCACGGTCGTCGACGCCACCGGCCGGCCGCAGTACCTCGTCGACAAGCCGGCGATCGCCGAATTGCTCTGAGCAGAAAGAGCCTGCCACTCGAACTGGATCTCATGAAAAAGATCCGCGCGAAGAAAACCACCGGCGAGCCATCGGCCACGGTTTCCCCGCAGCAGTCGTCGCAGGACTTCGTGGAAGCGGTCGGCAGGGCGCTGCTGCGATCGGCGCGGACCGCCCGCCGGATCGCTCGCATGTACGGCACGCCGATCTACGTCTGGCGAGACGGGAAAGTCGTGGCGGAGAAGCCCTGACTGCAGGCCCGGCCAAAGAAGCGGCCGAAGAAGCGGCCCAAAAGTGCCTCGGCAGTCGAAAAGCGATATTCGAATTCCTTTGCCACCAGGAGTTTGTGGGTTTTCTGATCACGTCAGTGAACCGGCCAAAAAGGCGGCCATAATAGCCGGATGAGCCAGCCGGTCGTTGGGGGAGGTCTGGCAGGTCGGGCGTCGACCGTTGCGGTCTCCGCGAGATCCACAGGCGGTTCTGTGACGAACTTCCCGAATCGCTGCTGACGATCGGAGACACCGCGACCGGCAGCGAGATTCCTGTCGTGCCGGGAAGTTGGCGGGTGACAGACGTGGCCGTCGGCCGCCATCATGCCGTCAGCCCGGGGGCCGTCGAGCGGTTCATGGGGCGATTCGAGGCCGTCTACGCCCCCTCCTCGAAGCGTTGCTTCTGCGGGGAGAGTTCGAACGTGGCGACGTCGAACGACTGCTGTCGGTCAGCGAACGGACCGCGAGGCGGACAACGTCGTCCCTGCTCGAGGCCGGCGCGCTGGTGGCCGACTCGCCCCGGGCTCCGCTGCGGCTGGGCTTTCCTGTGAAGGCAGCGCACCGCTGGCTGCCGGGGCTGTTTCCTGATCCGCCGACCGGGAGTCGGTGACGGCGCCGCGAAGCGCCGCCCCCGGCGCCCGGCCGGGGCGAGTCGAGCAGGCCGTGAATGACGCGATCCGCCGCAGCTCAGGGCTTCGCCGGGGCTGGGGAGGGCTCGAGGGTGTGGGCGAGCTTGCCGTCGGCCACCGTCCAGATCCGCAGCTTGCCATCCTGGCATCCGGCCGCGAGCCACGCCGGCCCGGCCGCCACGGCCTGAACGAAATCGGCGGCCCCGGGGAACTCGCGGACCGTGCCACCGCTGGCGGCATTGTAGATCCGCACTGTCGGGTCGCCGG
>Ga0114972_10001706_pt1 | contig 16464 bp, 10 predicted proteins | sample M_140807_EF_Meta_FD_87354 | JGI IMG/M metagenome (GOLD analysis project Ga0114972, IMG submission 87354) | Freshwater microbial communities from Lake Montjoie, Canada to study carbon cycling - M_140807_EF_MetaG | ecosystem: Environmental > Aquatic > Freshwater > Lake | place: Lake Montjoie... | reverse complement strand
GAAGAGGGTTTTGTTGACTCTTTTTAATCACAAGGATACCAATACCTTAAAACGAAAAGACATTGTTGATTTTGTAAATTTTGTTTCAACAGATTCAAACAAGGTGAAATTAAGCTACTATGACATGGATTGGTTTGCAACTGTGAAATGTCGAATGAAATTGTATGATAGAAATATGAATGTCACCCTTGTTTTGAAGAATATTGGGAATTCTCAAAGCGGTTATCGTTGGATTATTCAGTCATTAAAGAGTGATTTAAAATTTGAATCAAGTACAACTGTAGATTCACTTAAATTTATTAGCCCAATGAATCATGAATTGGGATTCATGGATTTATATAATGTTTTTAATGACCCAAAATTCATCATGCATTATGTGGGCAAGGAAATGGATTCTGACCAATCGGGTGCAATTTTGTTTTTAATCCAGGCAGGGCTCTTGAAGTATGAAAAGATTGAGTCGGTACGATATCATTTTCTACAGGTCGATGGTTGGACTTTTACAGTTGAAGATTTTAATCGATCGGAAAAAAATTCAGGTTGGTTGATTTCTGACTTAACCCGAAATACAAGTGAACAGAAGGAGCTCTATAAACGAAAGATTTATTTTACGGCTCCTTAATTAAGATTTATTTATAACTTATAATTCACAGTTTTTTATCATATCTCTAAATTCAGTTTTGATTTACAACTTCATGATAGTGGATAAAACAGTTTTCCTTAATGGGCCGTTCTGATTGGTTTAAATTTTTTTCTTTAGTACTTCTGATTTTTATTGGAGGGAATGTTCTGGCTCAAAGTCCCGAAAAAATTACTTTTTATCAGGAAAAGGTTCATCTTAAGTCTGCCGAAAAAATAATTAGAGACTTTTATACTAATCTAAATACTATCCAATATTTAGAAAATAGCCAGAAGCAGGAATTCATTTTGAGTATCATAGATGGATCATTTGTTGATAATAATGTCATTGTTTGTAATGACTTAGATATAACAGGAAGAACCGAAAAGTATAAAAAGATTGAAGACTATCTCGCAGGTATTGACTTGTTATTCCCTAACAGCAGTGTTGAGATTGTTTTGGACAGTTTTATCATCAGTAAAATTTTTTCTTCCAGTTCCGATTCCGCCAATGATAAGTTTTTATTTTTGAAAGGTGAGGTCAAACGAGTTCTTAGCCTTTCTTTCAACGATACTGTTAACAATAGAGATGTGAAAAAATCGTACTCAACCATATTGGATGTTTATGTTAAATTTGGTCGAGGAAAGACTGGGCATAAAATTTACAGCATTAAAGAACATGAAGATAATTTATCTGAGTTTAAACCGGTAACTATTGATTCTGGTCAATCTTCTGAATCATTGGGGGCAGATACTGCTAATTCTCAGCAAGGGAATTTAAACATTAAACCAGGGCAATTTTTTCTCAATTCTGTTCCTCAAGGAGCTACTATTGATTTCCTTGATTATCCCGATTTTGGCAGGAAAGCAACGCCTGTAACTCTTACCTATCCAGCTGGAAAATACAAGGTTCAGTTGACAAAGGATGATTATGATACGATTGTTGACTTTATCTCGTTTTCGGATAAATCTCGAATTTTCAAACTAGTCCCTAATTTTTCTATGGTCAATTTTGATATTTTCCCTGAAAATGCTGAGGTTTTTTTGAATGGTTCTAGAGTTAATGAGTCATACATAAATGGTACCCAAAAAAAGGTTCCTAAAGGGAGGGTTGTGGCGGATATTATCGCTGATCATTATCACAAGAGAAGTATTGAGTTTCAAACTTTACCTGGTTCTGTTTTTACAATCAAAGAAACTCTTAGGCCTAAAAATGGCTTGCTTACCCTTCGGGCAGTAAATTCAGGTGCAGATGGCGCTTCTGTTTTTATTGATAATATTCTCAAAGGTAAACTACCTTTCAGTGATTCACTTCTTGAAGGGCGCTATACCATTAGAGTATCCAAACCAGGGTATCGAAATTATATTAAATCCATAAATATTGAGGAGAACAAACTAGCAGATTTTGATGTCTCACTTTTTTCGGATGTTAAATTAAAAATTATTACCAATCCTTCGAACGCAATTATTTCAATTGATGGGAATGAAATAGGCAATTCGAATTTAACTACAATGGTAAGTATTGGGGTGCATGATATTACTATAAAAAAAGATTTTTATAATGTTAGGAGGGAAAAAATTGTTGTTCAGGATAATTCTAAAGTTCAAGAGTTATCTTTCTATTTAACAGCTTTAACCAATTCTGTTGAGGTAACCTCAAGCCCTGGTAATGCCCTTGTTAGTATTGGTGGAATATCTCAAGGGACAACCCCATTGTTTACTTCTAAGGAGAAAGGAAACTATGGGTTCTCGATAAGAAAGAGTGGATATTTTCCTAGAAAGTTCAGAGGTAAAATTGGCGGTGGACAAAATGTATTTCATCGAAAGCTGTATCCAAAAAATGTTTTTAATGCCAATTTAATATATGGGTTAAACTCTATGGGTGCGGAATTGGGTGGAAATATTTCTTATTTTTCACTCGGTATTGATCTGTTCGGGATGTTTAACAATGATATTCACAAGGCATCTGTTTCCAATGAGGTTGCTCGACTCCAGTTTGACCCTAATTATTTGACTTCAACGAATTTGAAGTATTCCGCCAAGGATACATCCAGCATTGGTATTTGTATTAAGGGTGGGATTGTGTTGTTACAACCATTCATTATGCGCTTGCATGTAGGGGTGGGTCTTCGGTCTTTTCTCTACCATAAAGTTTATCAAGCAACTGACAATGCTGTTGCATACAATGAAGAGAGATTATCCGCTACCAATATTCAGAAAGGTGGTCTATATGTTGGTAAGGAATTTTTCTCTGATGATTTTCAAACTCTGACTTTGGGTATTCAAGTCCCGCTTAGACATCTTAATTTAGGAGCTGATTATTGGGTTAAGACCGAAAAAGGGGGTGGATTTATGTTTCGAATTGGATATAATTTCTTTTCAGGCGGTGGAAATGACCGGCCACAGCGCTTTAGGTGAAGGTTACAAAAAGGTTAACTGTTTGTTCGAGCTCAGTTACATCTATTGGATTTTGCTGGGGTACTAGTCCTGATCCAACTATTGAAAGGTCTTATAGCATTAGCTATACAAGTAGCAATCCTGGTTCGTATAGTAGTGGTGGCAGTTTTGGTTCATTTTCTTGCTCGATGACATGTTTAAGTTTTGGCAAAACCTATTATGTTCGATCTTATGTCACAGTCAAGCTTTCTGGAAATAATAACAGCTTTACGGTTTATGGGAATCAGATTCAGTTTACCTACCACTCAGGGGGCATCTGCACCTCTTCAGATTGAGACCTCATTGATTCCGGCGGGCACTTTTACGATGGGGAGCCCGGTCAGCGAGCTGGAAAGGGATTTAGATGAAGTAAAGCATCAAGTAACATTGAGTGCTTTCCGGATGAGTAAATATGAAATTAGCAATGTGCAGTATGCAACCTTTTTAAATGCGAATAGTATTGGAAGCAATGGATTGTATTCTGCTGGTGGTTATTCAACAGAAACATTAATTTATCCTGATATCAATTGGGGCTTAACATGGACAGGTACGCAATGGCAGCCAGTGGCGGGGAAAGGTAATTTTCCGGTAGTGAAAGTAACCTGGTATGGAGCTCAGGTATTTGCAACTTAAGCAGGTGGACGAGGTGGACGATTGCCTACTGAGGCGGAGTGGGAGTATGTCTGCCGCGGAAATACAACAACTCCATTTAACACTGGCAATTGTTTAAGCAATACTCAGGCGAATTATACTTGGGACATGCCACTCACTGGTTGTACCAACTCAAACACAAACTACCCGGGCCAAACGCGAGCAGTAAACAACTACAGCCCGAATTCTTTTGGATTGTACAATATGCACGGAAATGTGTACGAGTGGTGTGCAGACTGGTTTGACAATTATCCCGCCACGGCTCAGACGAATCCTACGGGCCCTTTTAGCGGTGCATACCGTGTTTTTCGTGGTGGCGGCTGGGACGACAAAGCAGGGTGGTGCCGTTCAGCCTACCGCAACTACCACGTCCCGGCCGTCAATTTTAACAGCGTCGGGTTTCGCATTGCCTTTGTTCCTTAGTGTAACAGGCAACCCTTTTAAGGAAAGTTTAAAAATTATTTATTTCATTTGGTATGTTTCTTAGAATCCTTACCATGGTCGGAATCTAGCTATTTCAATAGCATACTCATATCCCATAAAATTCAACATGATGATTAACTTCGTTTGTCCCAAATGCAAGGAGACTTTTAAGGTAGTTGAAGCAGCTTTTGTCGACATAATCAAGCAGGTGCGGGACCGATAGTTTAATGAGGAATTGCAGACCTGCACGGCAATTGCCGAAAGGGAAAAAGACATGGCCTTAAAGCTGGCGGCAGTTTCGTCGCGGGAGGCAATCTAAAAAGCACATCTTTTCTTAGGACCTCACCTAATTCAGGAGCGACGAATGAAAGCTGTTTTTCGGGTCTTCCGTGCGAACTCGTAAATGTTTACGACTTAATTAGCAGCTACGGATGTTGGTGGCCCTCCGCGGCGAGTTCCAATGATCTTTGGTACCTGAGGCTGATTTATCTTACTGACCGTTCTTTGATGACCACCGTTAGTAAGCAGATTGGCTATAGCGTCCGCTGCCGGAAAGATTGCCTTCGGATTTTATTATGAAGCTATAATGAATTTTAATGTTAAATTGGCAGGTTAATTATTATACAGAATAAAAAGTATTTTTATGTGTAAAAATTTCTTCTCTGTTCTTGCTTTTTGCCTACTATTTGTATCCTGCAAGAAAACAGAAGATTCCGTTACTGAGCTAGCGGATAACTTATTGGTTTTACGTACGGATCAGGTGGTGGATATTACTGGCAACAGCGCTTTAGGCGAGGGTTACATTAAGGTTAATGGTTCGACCTCAGTTTTGGAATACGGATTTTGTTGGAGTACCAGCCCTAATCCCACCATTACTGCTAGTAAAAATATCTATAGTGGCTACCTTAGTTCATTTTCTTGCCCGATTACAGGTTTAAGTCTTGGCACAACCTACTATCTTCGTTCTTACGCCACAATCAACAGGTCGGCAGGAAGTTTTGGTTATTTCACTGCGTACGGAAATCAGGTTCAGTTTACTACTTCGGCTTCAGGCTTGCCAACACTAACTACAAAGGGAGTTTCTGTTTCAGGAGGGACTAGCGCCAGTAGTGGTGGGGAAATTTCCAATACTGGTGGCAGCGCCATCACAGCAAGAGGAGTTTGCTGGAGCACCAATCCCAATCCTACAATTTTACTTAATCCTAAAACAACTAATGGAACCGGAGCCGGAAGCTTCACTAGCGACCTTAATAACCTGATTCCTAATACGCAGTATTATGTGAAGGCTTATGCCACAAATTCTGCGGGAACAGCCTATGGTAATGAATTAAGTTTTTCGATTGGCTTGCCTACAATAAGCACAACTGGAGTTTCATCAATAACTGGTATTTCGGCTGTTAGCGGTGGTAATATTACCAATAGCGGAAGTACATCTGTTACAAGCCGTGGCGTTGTTTGGAGCACGAGTCCAAATCCAACTGTTTTACTAAGTACCAAAACCATTAATGGAGCTGGAAGTGGAAGTTTTACAAGCAACCTTACTAACCTGACTCCTAATACCCAGTATTATGTAAGGGCCTATGCAACCAACAATTCAGGTACAGGCTATGGATCCAATCAAACATTTAATACCCTTTCCAGCTGCAGTGTCCCCTTGCTTAGTACAACCCCCGCATCATCTGTAACTGGCACAACAGCATTCAGTGGAGGAACCAATTTATCCGTTAGTACCGGTTGCAACATAAACGCGAAAGGTGTTTGCTGGAGCACGAGTCCGAATCCAACTGTTTCACTAAGCACCAAAACCAATATTGGAACAGGAAGCGGAAGTTTTACCAGTAATATTACTGGATTAATTGCAGGCACAGTCTATTATGTGCGGGCCTATGCCACCAACAGCGCAGGTACAGGATATGGAACCAATCAGACATTCAATACCCTTTCCAACTGCACTGGCGCACCCTCGCTTAGTACGACCTTTCCAGGATCTGTAACTGGCACAACAGCAATCAGTGGAGGTACAAATATATCCGTAGGAACTGGGTGTACAATAACCGCGAAAGGCGTATGCTGGAGTACGAGTCCAAATCCAACGATTTCACTAACAACCAAGACCAACAATGGTTCCGGCACTTCAGCTTATTTCAGCAATATAAGTGGACTAAGTTCTAATACTACCTATTATGTGCGGGCTTATGCGACCAATTCAGGCGGATTTACGGGATATGGACCAATTTATTCCTTTACCACTTCAGGAACTTCTTCTTCCTTTATTACGATAGGATCCGGGACCAATTCCACCAATTCCATGAGTAATCAAGCTTCTTCATACATTAACCCTTTTTCAACCTACTACGAAGATGCCAAACACCAATATTTGTTAAAGGCATCTGAGATAATTGGATCTGGAGGATCGACTTCTGGCTTTACCATATCAAATATTGGTTTTTACATTTTAGGTAATAGCACTCACCCAATCAATGGACTTACAGTCAAATTAAAAAGCGTTCCTTCTGGAACAACTATGCCAGTAACTAGCGGTTTTTCAACAGTATGGACAGGGAGTTTTTCTTCGGGGCTGCCTGCCGCAATCCCATATTGGACAACCTTTGGTACTGGTTTTACATCGTTTTACTGGAATGGAACAAGCGATCTCGTAGTTGAAATTTGCTTCGATAATTCTTCGTGGACTAATAATTATTCTCACGTTCAGTACTCTACAACAACCTTTATTTCTAATTGGTATCAATGTATTGATGGGGGAACCGGCTGCGCAATTTCGTTATCCGCAACAAATTCAAATGCTTCCCGTCCTAACATCCGTTTACATTATTAAATGCATTTTGTATTAGGATTTTCTGCTTGTGATAAAGAAACCCGATTGATTAGTTTATTTTATATATAACTGAGACTAAAGAAATCCATTCATTATCGTCCTGTTGGAATGTTTATTGCTTTATTCCCCCCCCACTCCCCCACGAAAAAAAAAGCCCCGTCCGGTGAGGACGAGGCCGTGGATTGGAAATTGAATTGGATTAGGCCATGCCGGCGATTTTGGTGTTCAAAAGACCAATCAGCTGCGTATTGAGCGCCACTGTGGCCTCTGAAACCAATATTTCCTGGGCTACTTCCACCAGAATGTCGGCTCCCCTGGTTTTATCCCTGGATTCGAACACGTTTTTCTGGAATTCCAGGCGCAGGATGCGGGTTTCCAGTTTATCCCGTGTGTCCGAGCCTTCGACAAGACTGCCGACCACGTTTTGAAGGCCCGTTAGCTCCGCATTGACTTGAATGAGTCCATTGGCAATGTCTTCCCGGGAGCCCGTGAAGTTCTTGATCCTCTGGTTCAGGTTGGCAATACGAAGTTGCTCCTTGTCATTCTCTTCGACCACCCGGGCCTTAAGAGATTCGGCTACGCTTTTCAGCGTGATGCCATTGATAAATGATTGTAACATATTTTACAAAAGCCTTTTGTTTAGTTAGGCATTGCAAATGTATGGGCTAAAAATTATATGATGCAACATTTATTTTGATTTTTTTATCTGTAAAATATATAAAAACAATAAAAATGAGCCCATATATTTTTAATATATGGTTTTAAAAAATGAAAATTATATTTAAAGTTAGTTTTTAATCAGTTAAAATGTTATGCTCTGTTTAGTTTGGGATAATTTTTGGTATTCATATTCGGAAGATTCCACTTCTGATCGGAGCCGGATGATGCGGAGTCGGATTACCGACAATGCTTCAGGGCCGCAGATCTGCATTTCCACTTTTTTCTCTGCAAGAAGAGAATCGATTTTTAACTCAATCAGCGGATCATGGTCCTGCTGCTTGGCCTTCCAGCTTTGGCAAACCCTTTGAAATACAGCCAGATTGGCGTAGCGAATTTCGAGGGAAGCAAGCTTCTTTTCCATTCGGACCAGTTGGGCCATCTTTTTTTCGATGACCTTCAGGAGATGTGAAAGGCGCTTTTGCTGCTGGTAGGGATGGGATTGTGGGCCCTGGGCCTCTTGTACACCGCTAGCAGATTCAAACTCTATTTCCAGATTGACAAGCAGGCGCTCAAGGGAACTGGGAATTTCCGAACGGCCCTCTAATATAGCAATGTAATTGCGGGTAACACCGGCAAAACGGGCAAGTTCAGATTGAGTAAGGCCATAGCGTAGCCTGAAATTTTTTATCCACGACATGTAAATCCTTCAATAGTTAAAGCGAAGGAAAATAAAATCGAGAAAAATACCAACAGCGTATAAAAATATTTTCGATAGAGAAGCAATGCACAAACACCATTCATTTTCACCGCGATTCTTTGTAGCACTTTGAATATTTATGGAAAATGTGCTACACTTTTTGTGGCATTTTTATTTTTTTTAGAAAATGTGCTACACAAACCGTAGCACATAATTTTTATTTAATAAAAGTGCTACAAAAAGGGAATGAGAAGAATTAGGAATTATTTTGAAAAGCACAACAAGCTGTTCGCTATGAAAAAGAAGATGATGCCAGGGGGAAAATTCTTGAGCTTTTAATAGAGATCCTCAAATTGACTATGGAAGAAATAGAAGTCCATATCAATCATAGCCGATTTAGCGCGAGGATGAATTATGCATCCAAAACACGAAATATTATTATTTCAGCTTGGGTTGAGTTTCTTGATTGAAAAAATATTATAAACCTATTTCTTTCGAGTTACATTTGAATCTATTGTAACCAAAAGTAAAAATGAAAAAGCTTTACACGCTCATAAGTCTTTTTTTTATCCTTGGACTAATTCAAACGGGAGTCGCACAAAACACCATATATGTTCAAGGCCATACCAAGAAAAATGGCACCTATGTTCAGCCCTACTATAAAACATCGCCTAATGCTACCAAGCTGGACAATTTCAGTACCAAGCCAAATATTAATCCTTATACAGGCCAAACAGGAACAATTGTCGTTCCTCAGTCCAATTTATTTTCTCAGCCAAGCTTCATAACACCAAATTCAAATTCCTCCGATTCCGAATACGAAGATGTGGCTACCCAATGTCTTGGAATAACAAGAGCCGGGAATCAGTGTAGACGAATGACTAAAAATGTATCAGGTTATTGCTACCAGCATGAATAAGCAATTATTTATCAATTCAATCAGGCCTTCAATAAAATTGGCCATTCTGGTTTTTTCTCAAATCCTCAGTTCGTGCACACCGGGTAACACAGGGGAAGAAAAAAACTCTCAAATTTCAACCAATATTCAAGCTCCCTTACCTGCTAATACCCAACTTCAGCAAACTCAGCCAAGCACAGGTGTTTATTACTATTCAAATGACGATGACACAGATGAAGAGGAAGAAACCCGACCGGACGGAACTTATCCTGCAACCGTCCACTATTACAACAGAAATACAGGATATTCGGCAGATTATGACCTTGAGGTTGAAGTTGTAGATGGTGAAGCAGAAACAATTTACTGGCCAAATGGGGGTTACTCGGAAATTGGGGCTGATCCAGATAAAGAATATGAGGTAGAAATTGAGGATTAAAATTTACGACTTCTTCTCAACAAAAGGATTGAAGGGGCATTATATCATCAAGCAAATTGTGCAATTGGGCCACCTGGATATTGCATTTTAAAATGTTCAAATAGCATACTTGTTTTAATGCCTATTTCATTTTCCGAGTATGCAGGATAAGGAAGGGATTGAAAAAGGGTATCATTTACAAACCGATAAACTGAGGCTGCAGTTTCAGATTTATCAGACCACATCTCAACTTTCAGTTTTTCCTTCTTTAATTCATTGAGAAGTTGAATAGATATCTTTTTTATTTCATTTTTTTCTTTTTCATCTAAGCTGATACCCTGCCTTAAAATATCAAAAACTGCTTTCTGCTCTTCATTTAAGCCTTCCCGACGCATTTCGGCCTCTCTTTCCGAGAAAGAACCCACAAGCTCAATCAGCTTCCTGAAAGTTTCATTCAGCGTTGCTTCATCTTTCCCCTTGTTGTATGCTTCAATTATTTCTTGATAACGCTGGTAAAAATCAATATTCATTGGATTTGCAGAAAGCATCCTGTTCAGTTGCTGTTCAACTTTATCTTTTAAAACCTGAACCGTGGTCTGCTTATTTTTCATCTTTAAAAAATACCGCTCAAGTTGCTGGAAATCCAGCCCACTTAAATCAATGAGATTGCCCGTATTTTGACCTCCTTCTGCAGCAATTTCAACTATAGAACCATCTACCACATCCTGAATTTTGCGCATTATGTCGGAAACATCAACATTTTTAAATTGCTCGTCAATGGCAGCATAAATGGCATCTACGGCATTTTTTCGGGATGCAAATTCTTTCAGAAGTTTATGGGGTTGTAAGGCCTTATATTTTTTAAAAACCTCTCTCGCCAGTATCTGGAATTTTCTGCGGGTTTCATCATTTGTATTTACAGCATTCTGCCCTCTTTCCAAAGCTGCGATTTTATCAATTCCTACTGAATTAATCAGATCTTCAAGATTATAATTCAGTTCATCCATTAGGAAATTCTCAATTGCAGACAATACCTCCTCCAGCTGGCGGTAAAGTTCATCGCTTGGTTTTAATGGAGGATCCACAATATCTTTTCCACCATTTCCACCATTTCCAGTGTCAGCACCATAAATTGAAAGGGCATCCAATAGGGCAGTGTAAGTTTCTATGTAATCAACGATCAGGCCATTATTTTTTCCTTCGCTGATACGGTTGGCCCTTGCAATTGCCTGCATCAGGGTATGAGATTTCAGTGGTTTATCAAGGTAAAGTGTGGAAAGCGTTGGAACATCAAAGCCTGTAATCCACATGGCACAAACAATTACCAGGCGAAATGGATCGTTTTCATCTTTAAACCGACTCTCGAGATCCTGGCTGTTCATCTTTTCCCGGTGGGGCTCAATGTCCAGATTCCAGTTCCGGAATTTTTGAATTTCATTTTGCTCGGGACTCACTACAACGCATATTTCTGTTGCGCGGATCCACTGCAATTCCCTTTTTTTCTCAAGGGTTTCCTGATCACCAAATTTTGATTTCCGGATTTCTTTTTCAAGGTCATCTGCGTATTGCTTCCACTGAACAGAAATAAGGTCATACATGCGCACAGCAGTGAGCTTATCGAGCGCTATGAACATGCCCTTTCCTTTGTATCCTCGGTTGCAGAAGTGCCACACCGCATCTCTTGCAATCGCTTCCAACCGCTTTTTTGAAGTTAATATTGGATACTCCCTTGCTATTAGCTGCTCAACACGGCTACGCTGGATGTCGTCTAACTCATCGCCTTCTTCATCCAGCACTGCACGAATTTGCGCGTTGATATCAGGATTCTGAAGGCCCAGGTATTCTCCCCTGTTTTCATAAAAAAGTGGAACTGTGGCACCATCATCTACGCTTCGTTTGAAATCATAGCGGGAAACATAATCACCAAAAATTCGGCGGGTGATTTCATCATCCTTAAACAAGGGTGTTCCGGTAAATCCGATGAATGAGGCATTTGGTAATGCATTCCGGAGGTTCATGGCCAGACTTCCCCCCTGCGTCCGATGAGCCTCATCTGAAATTACAATGATGTTGTCCCTTCGGGTAATTTCTTGGTCAAAATTGAATTTATGAATCAGTGTAAAAAGATATCGGTGATCCGAAGCGAGTAAATCTTTTAGATGCCTGCCGCTGTTTGCTCTAAGGGAATCCGCAGAACCAGACCTGACATTTGGCACGGCACCAACCCCAGCGAATGTTCCGTAAATCTGAGTGTCAAGCTCATTTCGGTCAGTCACCACAAGAAAGGTGTAACTACCTCGGAAGGTGTGGTGAATTTTCTGGCAGAAAAAAACCATGGAATAGGATTTTCCGCTCCCTTGGGTGTGCCAGAAAACACCGAGTTTCTGTTTTTCCTCAAGGCTTATTTTTCCTGCCTGATAAAGCAGTTCTTTCTGGCGGATGTTTTCTATTGCTTTATTTACACCGATAAACTGATGATTTCTTGCAATCAGTTTTACCACTTTACCGGCTGAATTGTCGAAAAGGATAAAGTTCTCAAATAAATCAAGAAAGCGGCTTTTCTCACATACACCGACTAAAATCCGGTCCAGGGCAATGGTGCCCTCATCTTCTTCACTAATGCGCTTCCACTCGTGAAAATGTTGGTATTTACCTGTTATGCTGCCTATCCGGCTTCCTATTCCATTGCTCAGAATAACAAAAGCATTGAAATGAAACAGTTCCGGAATAACATCCAGATAATCGCTGAAATTATCTGAATGGGCACTCTCCAGATTTCGATGCGCTGCCTTGAGTTCTATAAATAATAGGGGAATTCCATTTACAAAACCAATGATATCCGGCCTCCGGTCGCGGCTGCTTTTTCCCTTTATCCAAAGCTGCCTTACCGCAGTAAAATCATTATTTTCCGGATGCTCAAAGTCAATAATTTTCAGACGCTTGTTGCGCACATGTTCTCCCTGTTCATTCAGGTAATCAACCGGAATTCCGTTGCGGATGAGATTGTGTTTTTCAAAATTAATTTCTGCAATGCTCTTGCTGCTGCTGAATTCACTTAGCTGCTGAAATGCTTCTTCATAAGCTATTAAAGGCAATCCTGGATTTAAGTCCGTGAGCTTTTGTAGAATCTTCGGCTTTAGTAAAATTTCTTTTTTGCTGTTTCTGCCTAAAGTACCGGCTTCACCGAAAACTTCTGAATTGTAGGCCAGAATGGTTTTCCATTTAAGCTTTTCTTCGAACAGCTGAATGGCCGTCTGTTCTATCAGTTTATCTTCTGAATATTCCCAGGACATGCTATTTATACCGGTAAGTGCAGAATTGAATCATTTCTTGCAAATTTAACCGGCTTTCCGCTAACTACCCTTACCTGCGGATTTTTCTTTAATGCTGCACCAAGCTTTCGCACATCCCAGTCTGGCATTTTCAAGGCCAGAATTAATTCTTTTGCTGTTAAAGGGCCCGATTGCAACAACCGCAGTACTTCCTGTAGCATATCGGTTTTCGCTGCCTGAAAATCCTGCTTTTCTTCACTGAGAATTTCGAAATCAGAGACGGTTTCTTTTTGGTAAACCGTTGGACTTTGTACCGGTTTGCCTTCCTGATCTACCGCAAATGCCCCCATTGCAATGAGTCGGTCATTGGCATTTTTTTCGCCTTTCAAGGGTTGGCGGACGTAAATTTTGCGCTGCCTTTTCAGTCCATCCATCACACCTTCCCAGGTTCCGCCCTTGCTGTCGGATTCTGCTGCGTATATTTCAGTGGCCTGTCCGTAGATGTATGCATTTCTGGCCATGGCCAGACCAACCTCCCAACCGGCTTTTGGAAAAAATGTACTGATCACCAGAAGCTTGCCATTTACAATGGCCTCATAGTGCTTTTTGAATCCGGATTGAAATGTAAGAATGCCTTGTGGAAGAACAATGATGCTTTTACCTCCGGCGGCAAGGGCACTATCCATGGCCTGTTGATCGACCCCCTTAGCATAGCCACTTACCACCACTTTCCCTTCTGAAGCACATTTAGCCGCAACTTTATCGGTAAAATCAAGCGCAGCTGCCCCGGCCTTTCGCGAACCCACAATGGCTACAGCCTCTTCATGCAGCAATTCTATTTTTCCCTTTGCATACAAGAGTGGAGGGCAGCTTTTAACTTTTAGATTTGATTTCAAGGCAGCAGGGAAATCCGGAGAATTGATTGGAATCAGACGGTAACCCTCATTGTGCAGCTGTTCTGCAAGAAAGGCTAGCCGCGGAAAATCCTGTTGCACGAAATCCATAGCCGCTGCTTCTTTTGACTGCATTGGAAAAAGCACTTGTCGGTCTGAAGGAGAAAGTTCAAAATATTCCGACAGTGAAAGTCCTCGTTCCTTCAGGATAATGGAAAGCAATTGATTGGTGCGCTCCGTGGTCCAGCTTGGAAGATGGGCGATGGCTATCCAGTATGTATTTTCAGTAATGTTAGTCATTTTCAACTGTTTCAAATATCTCCGCCAACCGTTCGGGCTATTACCAATGGAGCAATCATCTCAGCTCCCTGATTTGTGAGGTGCAAACCTATTTCCTTTATGGTTACACCGCTGTCGAAAATATCATCAAACAGTAAAACCCTTTTCCCCCGAACGATCCTGGAATCCTGCAAAGTAAACTTCCCCTGAACATTTTCCTTTTTTGTTATGCCGCTCTGAAACATTTTTTGAGGCGAAGTGGGCGCCGATTTAATCAGCTCATGGGAAATTGGAATACCCAGAGTTTTCGATATTTTCTCTGCAAAATTCCTGACCAAATCACCCGATTCGGTGGGTGGTACATACAGAAGTAGATCGAAGCGGATATTTCCATAGTGTTTTCTGAAAGCCTTCAGGCAAAGACGCAACAGCCAGTCGGGGAAATCACCTCCGCCTTCGTATTTAGAATGGCGCAGGGCAGCACCCACATTCGATACGCCATAGTAAGAAGCTGCTACTCCATTCACGATGTTGCTTCTTTGTGTTTCTACTTCGAGCAATGGAAAAAAAGTTTCCCGGAATTCCTGAAGTTTTCGCTTCATCGATTCATCCGGTTGCACCTTCATAAATTCCCGGCGGTCGTTATCGCAAACACTACAATTGCCCGAATGTGCATCACCGAGGTAATCGCAGAGGTACTCCATACGGCAGGATTGAATTTCCGTATATTCAAGCATCCGTTCAAGTTCTGCAGTTTGCGCATCGCGGAGCCGGTCAAAAGCGGAATAATCCAGTTCCGGGGCATCCGGATTGTAAAAGTACTTTTTGCTGGCGCCCTGCTGCTGCACATTCAGGATGCCCTGTTCCACAAGATCAGCCAGAATAATGCCAACCGTGGTTTGCTTGAGGTTGGTTGCCCGGATGATTTCATTTCTGCCCATCAGCACCCTTTTGGTGGCTTTTATTACCCGCTGATAAGTGGCCGAGGCTGGTTTGCTGCCATCAATAAAGGCCCGGGGCAGTGTATCGTCGGTTTCGGGGTTATAGAGTAAAACAACAAATGATTCGCCACCATCCCTGCCTGCACGGCCAATTTCCTGATAGTAGTGAATGGGTGACTGTGGCACCTGCGTATGGATGATAAATCGGATGTCTGGTTTGTCTATGCCCATTCCCAGGGCATTGGTAGAAACCACACAATCAAAACGGCTGGCAATAAAATCAGATTCTACCCTTACCCGGCTTTCAGAATCGAGCCGGCCGCTGTAGGCGGCAGAATTGATGCCAAGAAACTGAAGCCAGTTGGAAAAGACATCTGTATCCACCTGGGTACCGGTGTACACAATACCGGTCTTCCTGAAATTTGGAATGTAACGGGCAAGCCAATAGAATTTTTCATCCTCGCTGGCCACCTGCACCACAAACAAGCGCAGGTTTTTCCGCATCAGCTGGCCGCGTATGGGAATTAACTGACCTCCTACCTGGCGCAGAATATCTTCTTCTACCCGGGGCGTTGCAGTTGCCGTAGTAGCAAGAACTGGAAAATTTTTTGGCAGAAAACGTACCAGATCCACAATGCGGCGGTAGTTGGGCCTGAAACTCTGCCCCCACATGGAAATGCAATGGGCCTCATCGATTACCACCATGGCTATTTTCATTTGTCTTGCCGCGGTAATCCAGGCGGCATTCTCCATACGCTCGGGGGCGATGTAAAGAATATCGAGCTTGTTTTGGGAAGCCTGTTCAATAATCTCTCGGTTTTCGCCGGGCTCCTGGTTTGAATTGATTGCCGCAGCACGGATGCCTTTTTTTTGCATACTCCGGACCTGGTCCCGCATCAAAGCAATAAGTGGAGAAAACACAATGGTGACTCCATCCAGCTGAGTGGCAGGAAACTGAAAGCACAGGGATTTGCCAAAACCGGTTTTCTCGATAAACAAAACCCGGCGGCCGGCCAGCAGGTTTTCAATTACCTTCCACTGCAAATCATGGAAACTGGAAAACCCAAACAGGCGCTGAAGTTGTATTTCGGCTTGCTGTCTGTTCATTTGTCTTAATTATGATTGATTTGATTTTTGTGATTCTGTTGATTTATACTTTTTGTTGGTAAGGCGTTTAAAATTCAAACTGGTTTCCCCAAAATTAACCAACAAGCCAATTTCAAGATTATATGCCTTCAGGTAATTTATGGCTTGAGCAAAATGGACATCCTCTAATTTGCTTATGGCTTTTAACTCTACCGATATATTACCTTCTATTAAAAAATCTACCCTTCTGGTGCCTATTTGTTCTTCTCTATAAAATATAGGCATCTCAAACTCTCTGCTAAATTCAATACCAGCCAACCTCAATTCGATTGCAAGAGCCCGCGGGTAAATTACTTCCT
>Ga0114972_10001704_pt1 | contig 16471 bp, 30 predicted proteins | sample M_140807_EF_Meta_FD_87354 | JGI IMG/M metagenome (GOLD analysis project Ga0114972, IMG submission 87354) | Freshwater microbial communities from Lake Montjoie, Canada to study carbon cycling - M_140807_EF_MetaG | ecosystem: Environmental > Aquatic > Freshwater > Lake | place: Lake Montjoie... | reverse complement strand
CCGGTCAATCCTGCCAAAGCCGGCAAGAAGTAAGGAACGATGATGGAACTGAAACTGCTGAACGAGCAGGGCCAGCCGGCATCGACCGTTGCCGCAGCCGACACCGTGTTCGGCCGCGACTACAACGAGCCGCTGATTCACCAGATCGTGGTGGCCTTCCAGGCCAATGCCCGCAGTGGCAACCGCGCCCAGAAAGATCGCTCGGAAGTGCGCCACTCGACCAAGAAGCCGTTTCGGCAGAAGGGTACGGGTCGTGCACGTGCTGGTATGACTGCCTCGCCGCTGTGGCGTGGGGGTGGCCGGATCTTCCCGAATAAGCCCGACGAGAACTTCACCCAGAAAGTCAATCGCAAGATGTACCGGGCGGGCATGTGCTCGATCCTGTCGCAGCTTGCCCGCGAAGACCGTCTTGCAGTGGTCGACTCGATCTCTGTGACGGCACCCAAGACCAAGCTGCTGGCCGACAAGCTGCGCGGCATGGGTCTGCGGTCTGTGCTGGTGATCACCGATGGGTTTGATGAGAACCTGCAACTGGCGTCGCGCAATCTGCCGAATGTGCTGGTCGTCGAGGCGAATCATGCCGACCCACTGTCGCTGGTTCACTACGACACCGTGCTGATGACCAAGCCGGCACTCGCCAAGGTCCAGGAGATGCTGGGATGAATCAAGAACGACTGATGCAGGTGCTGCTTGCACCCATCGTCTCTGAAAAGAGCACGATGCTGGCCGAGAAGGCCAACCAGGTCGGCTTTCGCGTCATTCAGGACGCGACCAAGCCGGAAATCAAGGCGGCCGTCGAGCTCCTCTTCAAAGTTGAAGTCGAGTCCGTTCAGGTGCTGAACCAGAAGGGCAAGGCCAAGCGCCATGGTCGTTTCATGGGGCGGCGCAGCAACGTGCGCAAGGCGTACGTCAGTCTGAAGCCTGGCCAGGAAATCAATTTCGCGGAGGCCCGGTAAATGGCCGTCGTTAAACTCAAACCGACATCGCCCGGCCGCCGGTCGATGATCAAGGTGGTGACGCCGGGGCTGCACAAGGGCGCGCCGTATGCGCCCTTGCTCGAGCCCCAGACCCGTGGCTCAGGACGTAACAACCTTGGCCACATCACCACCCGCCACCGGGGTGGTGGTCATAAGTCGCATTACCGGATCGTCGATTTCAAGCGTACCAAGGATGGCATTCCTGCCACCGTCGAGCGCATTGAATACGATCCGAATCGCAGTGCCCACCTGGCCCTGCTGTGCTATGCCGATGGCGAGCGTCGCTACATCCTGGCGCCGCGTGGCGTCACGGCTGGCGTCAAGCTGATGTCCGGAGCGGAAGCGCCGATTCGTGCTGGCAATACCCTGCCGATCCGCAATATTCCGGTGGGTTCGACCATTCACTGCATCGAGATGTTGCCTGGCAAGGGTGCGCAGATGGCGCGGTCTGCTGGTGCGTCTGCCCAGTTGCTCGCTCGCGAAGGCATCTACGCTCAGGTGCGTCTGCGTTCAGGTGAGATCCGTCGGGTGCACATCGAGTGCCGCGCCACGCTGGGCGAGGTCGGCAACGAAGAGCACAACCTGCGTCAGATCGGTAAGGCAGGCGCAACCCGCTGGCGCGGTATTCGCCCGACGGTTCGCGGTGTCGCGATGAACCCGGTCGATCACCCCCATGGCGGTGGCGAGGGCAAGACCGGCGAGGGCCGTGTGCCGGTCAATCCCTGGGGTCAGCCGACTAAGGGCTATCGCACACGTCGCAACAAGCGCACGACTTCAATGATCGTGCAGCGCCGCTTCAAGAAATAACGGGTGACCCATGGCACGTTCAGTTAAGAAAGGGCCGTTTGTCGACGACCACCTGATGAAAAAGGTGGATACGGCGCAGGCCATCAAAGACAAGAAGCCGATCAAGACCTGGTCGCGGCGCTCGACGATCCTGCCCGAGTTCATCGGACTGACGATCGCCGTGCACAACGGCAAGCAACATATCCCGGTTTTCGTGAACGAAAACATGGTCGGACACAAGCTCGGCGAATTCGCCCTGACGCGAACCTTCAAAGGCCATGCGGCCGATAAGAAGGCCGCCAAGGGCAAGGGCGCGCGCAAGTAAGGACACGCAGCAATGGAAACCAAAGCCGTTTTGCATGGTGTTCGCCTCTCTGCCCAGAAGGGCAGGCTCGCCGCCGACATGATTCGCGGAAAGCCGGTCGAGCAGGCGCTCAACATTCTGACCTTCTCTCCGAAGAAGTCATCCAAGATCGTCAAGAAGGTGCTCGAGTCGGCAATTGCCAACGCCGAGCACAACGATGGCGCGGATGTCGATGAACTGAAGGTCAAGACCATCCACGTCGAGAAGGCATCTTCGCTTCGCCGATTCGACGCTCGGGCCAAGGGTCGGGGCGTGCAGATCGAAAAGCAGACCTGCCATATCTACGTCACGGTCGGCAACTGACCGCAAGGGAAAGACGATGGGACAAAAGATTCATCCGACCGGATTTCGCCTCGCGGTCAGCCGTAACTGGTCATCGCGCTGGTACGCCAACAGCCGCGATTTTCCGGGCATGCTCAATGAGGACATCAAGGTCCGCACCTATCTGCGCAAGAAACTGCGCAGTGCGTCGGTTGGCCGTGTGCTGATCGAGCGCCCGTCCAAGAATGCGCGCATCACGATTTTCTCGGCCCGTCCGGGTGTGGTGATCGGCAAGAAGGGCGAGGATATCGAGATCCTGAAGGCTGACCTGCAGCGCCTGCTGAAGGTGCCGGTGCATGTGAACATCGAAGAGATTCGCAAGCCCGAGACGGATGCGCAGCTGATCGCCGATTCGATCACGCAGCAGCTCGAGAAGCGGATCATGTTCCGCCGTGCCATGAAGCGTGCGATGCAAAACGCAATGCGCTTGGGCGCCCAGGGCATCAAGATCATGAGCTCGGGCCGCCTGAACGGTGCCGAGATTGCGCGGGTTGAGTGGTACCGCGAAGGGCGTGTGCCGCTTCACACCCTGCGTGCTGACATCGACTACGGCTTCTCGGAGGCCGAGACGACTTACGGGATCATCGGCGTCAAAGTCTGGGTCTACAAGGGTGACACCCTCGGTCGCACCGATCTGGCCGCTGTCGAGAAGGAAGCCGCCCCCGCGCCTGATCGTGAAGATCGCCGGCCACGCCGTCCGGGTGGCCCTGGCCGTCCGGGTGAACGTCGTGGTCCGGGTGGCCCTGGTGGCCCCGGCGGTGGCGGTGGCGGTCGTCGCCCTGCCCAGGCCGACGGCGAGAGCCGTCCTGCCGCGCCCGCTCCGGATGCCACCCGTCCGGCAGTCAAGCGCGTGCGCAAAGTGACTGGCGAAAGCGCTGCTGCCGAAGTCAAGCCCGCTGAGACCAAGGGGCAATAAGGAACCGTCATGCTTCAACCCTCACGTCGCAAGTACCGCAAGGAGCAGAAGGGCCGCAATAAGGGCATTGCGACCCGCGGCACGAATGTCTCCTTCGGTGAATATGGCCTCAAGGCAATCGGTCGCGGTCGCCTGACGGCGCGCCAGATCGAGGCTGCTCGTCGCGCCATGACCCGTCACATCAAGCGGGGTGGCCGCATCTGGATCCGGATTTTTCCGGACAAGCCGATTTCGCAAAAGCCTGCCGAGGTCCGCATGGGCAATGGCAAAGGCAACCCGGAGTACTACGTGGCTGAAATCCAGCCCGGTAAGGTGCTCTATGAAATGGATGGCGTCGAAGAGACGCTGGCCCGCGAAGCATTCGCGCTGGCCGCTGCCAAACTGCCGATCGCAACGGTGTTCGTTGCCCGGCATGTTGGCGCCTGAAGGAAGGAATTGCCATGAAGGCCAGTGAACTGAGGACCCAGGGCAGCGAGGCGCTGGGCAAGGAATTGACTGATCTGTTGCGCGCGCAGTTTTCGCTTCGCATGCAGATCGCGACTCAGCAGTTGAACAACACTGCTGCGCTGCGCAAGGTTCGTCGCGATATCGCCCGCGTGCGCACTGTGATGAATGAAAAGGCCAATGCCAAATGAGTGAAACGACCACCGTCGAGTCGACTGATCAGGGTGCAGAGCGCACGCTGACCGGTCGGGTTGTCAGCAACAAGATGCAAAAGACCGTGACCGTGCTGATTGAGCGGAAGGTCAAGCATCCGCTGTACGGCAAGTACATCACGCGTTCGACCAAGTACCACGCGCACACCGAGGACAACCTCAACGAGGGTGACCTGGTCGAAATCAAGGAGTGCCGGCCGATGTCTCGCACCAAGGCCTGGAAGGTGGTTCGCCTGGTGCAGGGCTCGCGCAGCATTTGATGCACAGAAAAAGATCGCCAGGCACCGATCAGTGCTTGACGATTGTGCGTTTCGGGTTATAATCGCTGTCTTTCGTTTTTTCGGTCCGGTCAGTCCGACCGGGCGCCGTCAAGGCGATTCCATCCCCCGTTCTACGGGACCAAGACTGACCGTTGTGTTGCCTGTTGTGTGCTGAGCAGCTCTGCTCTATTGCGCGCCGCGGCACCGAACGGTTCAAGTTGGGAGTGAGCAATGATTCAGATGCAGTCGACGCTGGACGTCGCCGACAACACCGGCGCTCGTTCAGTGATGTGTATCAAGGTGCTGGGCGGCTCGAAGCGCCGTTATGCCGGCATTGGCGACATCATCAAGGTCTCCGTCAAAGAAGCGCAGCCGCGTGGTCGCGTCAAAAAGGGCGAGATCTACAACGCTGTGGTCGTTCGTACGGCCAAGGGCGTTCGCCGCCAGGACGGTTCGCTGGTCAAGTTTGATGCGAACGCCGCTGTCCTGCTTAACGCCAAGCTCGAGCCGATCGGCACGCGCATCTTCGGCCCGGTGACGCGTGAACTGCGCACCGAGCGCTTCATGAAGATCGTGTCGCTTGCGCCGGAAGTGCTGTAAGGGGTTCTCATGGAAAAAATCCGCAAAGGCGACGACGTGATCGTGATCGCCGGTCGCGACAAGGGCAAGCGAGGCACGGTCTCGGCTCGGGTCGATACCGGTCATCTGCTGGTCGACGGCGTCAACATCGTTAAAAAGCATGCTCGTCCGAACCCGATGAAGGGTGAGACCGGTGGCATCGTCGATAAGACCATGCCCATCGATCAGTCGAACGTGATGTTGTTCAACCCGGCCACTGGCAAGGGTGATCGGGTCGGAATCAAGGTGCTGGAAGACGGCACCAAGGTCCGCGTGTTCCGTTCCAACGGCGAACAGGTCAAGGCCTGAGGTCATACAGGAAAGTCACAGCAATGGCTCGTCTGCAAGAAACCTACCGCGAGAAGATCGTGCCCGAACTGATGAAGCAGTTCGAGTACACCTCGGTCATGCAGGTTCCGCGCATCACCAAGATCACGCTCAATATGGGCGTGGGCGAGGCGATCGCCGACAAGAAACTGATCGAGGCCGCCAGTGGCGACCTCACCAAGATTGCCGGCCAGAAGCCGGTGACCACCAAGGCCCGTAAGGCCATCGCCGGATTCAAGATCCGCGCTGGCTACCCGATCGGCTGCATGGTCACGCTGCGCGGCGATCGTATGTACGAGTTCCTTGATCGTCTCGTCACCGTGGCCCTGCCGCGTGTGCGCGACTTTCGCGGGATCTCTGCTCGCGCCTTCGATGGTCGCGGCAACTACAACATCGGCGTGAAAGAGCAAATCATCTTTCCCGAGATCGAATACGACAAGGTGGACAAGGTGCGCGGGCTGAATATCAGCATCACCACCACCGCCAAGTCCGACGACGAAGCCAAGGCGCTGCTGACCGCGTTCCGCTTCCCGTTCCGCAACTGAGGACCGACACGTGGCCAAGACCTCTCTGATCGAGCGCGAAAAGAAGCGCGAAATGCTGGTGAAGAAGTACGCTCCAAAGCGTGCCGAGCTCAACGCGATCATCAACGACCAGTCCAAGTCGGAAGAAGAGCGCTTTCAGGCTCGCCTGAAGCTGCAACAACTGCCGCGCAACGCCAATCCCACACGGCTGCGCAACCGGTGCGAACTCACCGGTCGGCCCCGCGGCACGTTCCGCAAATTTGGTCTCGGTCGCATCAAGCTGCGCGAGATTGCGATGCGCGGCGAAGTGCCGGGCATGACCAAGGCGAGCTGGTAAGGAGCACAACGATATGAGCATGAGCGACCCGATCGCCGACATGTTCACGCGCATCCGCAACGCGCAGCGCGTCGACAAGCAAACCGTGGCGATGCCCTCGTCCAAACTCAAGGCTGCGATTGCGGCCGTGTTGAAAGATGAGGGTTACATCGATGGCTTCCAGGTCAAGGATGAGGCAGGCAAGCCTCAACTCGAGCTGCAGCTGAAGTATTACGCCGGCCGTCCGGTCATCGAGCGCCTCGAGCGCGTCTCGAAGCCCGGGCTGCGGGTCTATAAAGGCCGTGACAGTCTGCCCCAGGTCCTCAATGGACTGGGCGTGGCGATCGTGACCACATCCAAGGGCGTGATGACCGACCGCCGTGCGCGCCAGACGGGCGTGGGCGGTGAAGTCATCGGCTACGTAGCTTAAGGGAGGGCGGTATGTCACGCGTTGCACGCATGCCGGTCGCGGTGCCTAATGGCACCGACATTCAGATTGCTAATGGCGTCATTACGGCGAAGGGCCCCCTGGGCACCTTGACCCAGATCATCAATCCGCTGGTCGAGATCAAGCGCGACGGCGCGCAGCTCACCTTCGCGGCCGCGAATGATTCGCGCGAATCCAGTGCCATGAGTGGAACCTTCCGCGCCTTGGTTGCCAACATGGTCCAGGGCGTGAGCAAAGGCTTCGAGCGCAAGCTGACGCTGGTCGGCGTGGGTTTCAGGGCTCAGGCACAGGGTGCGTCCCTGAATCTGTCGCTGGGTTTTTCCCATCCGGTGGTCCACTCGATGCCCGAAGGCGTCAAGTGCGAAACCCCGACCCAGACCGAGATACTGATCAAGGGTGCCGACAAGCAGAAGGTCGGCCAGGTCGCGGCTGAAGTCCGCGCATACAAGCCGCCCGAGCCCTACAAGGGCAAGGGTGTGCGCTATGCGGACGAAGTCGTGGTCATCAAGGAAACCAAGAAGAAATAACAGGCAGCAGGACGAACATGGACAAGAAGCAATCCCGTCTGCGCCGATCTCTGCAGACCCGCCACAAAATCGCAGACCTGCGAGTCGACCGTCTTACGGTGTATCGCAGCAATCAGCACATCTACGCCAGCATCATTGCGGCCGATGGTCAGAAGGTGCTCGCATCGGCCTCAACTGTCGAGACCGAAGTGCGCAACCAGTTGGCTGGTCAGTCGGGCGGTGGTGGCAATGCCGCGGCTGCTGCGCTGGTTGGCAAGCGAATCGCCGAGAAGGCGCTGGCAGCCGGCATTCAGTCAGTGGCCTTCGATCGCGCTGGCTTCCGCTTTCATGGTCGGGTCAAGACGCTGGCCGATGCGGCCCGCGAAGCCGGCCTGAAGTTCTGACGCCGCGGACATAGGACAAACGACGATGGCAAAGATCCAGGCACGTGTCGGCGCTGAGCAGCGTGACGATGGTTTGAAAGAAAAGATGATCGCGGTCAATCGTGTGACCAAGGTCGTCAAGGGTGGTCGCATTCTGGGCTTCGCAGCCCTGACCGTGGTTGGTGACGGCGATGGTCGGATCGGCATGGGTAAGGGCAAGTCCCGCGAAGTGCCGGTTGCTGTGCAAAAGGCCATGGATGAAGCACGCCGCAAGATGATTCGGGTGGCCCTGCGTAATGGCACCCTGCAGCATCCGCTGACCGGTCAGCACGGTGCAGCACGCGTGTTCATTGCGCCCGCAGCCGAAGGTACCGGCATCATCGCCGGCGGCCCGATGCGAGCAATGTTCGAGGTGATGGGTGTCACCAACGTGGTGGCCAAGAGCCATGGCTCGAGCAATCCCTACAACATGGTCCGCGCCACCCTGAATGCGTTCTCGCGCCAGAGCACGCCGGCCGAAATTGCTGCCAAGCGCGGCAAGACCATTGAGGAGATCCTCGGCTGAACGCCGGGGAGAGCACCATGAGCAAGAAAACCCTGAAGGTCACGCTGGTCCGCAGCCCGATCGGCACGCGCGAGTCGCATCGTCAGACGGTGCTCGGGCTCGGACTGAAGAAACTGAACCAGACTCGCGAACTCGAGGACACCCCCGCAGTTCGCGGCATGATCACCAAGGTCTCGTACCTGGTGAAGGTCGAGGCTTGAGATGAAACTGAATGATCTGTCGCCCGCCGAGGGCAGCAACCAGCCGCGCAAGCGTGTCGGTCGTGGTATCGGTTCCGGCTTGGGCAAGACGGCCGGTCGCGGCCACAAGGGCCAGAAGTCGCGTTCGGGTGGCTTCCACAAGGTCGGCTTTGAGGGCGGTCAGATGCCGCTGCAGCGCCGTCTGCCCAAGCGCGGCTTCAAGTCGCTGGCAGCTGGCACGGTGGCTGAAGTTCGCCTGTCTGACCTGCAAAAGATGAATGCCGAAGAGATCGATCTGCTGACGCTGAAGGCGGCTGGCGTGATCTCACAGCTGTCGCTCACCGCTCGCGTGATTCTGTCGGGCAGCCTCGATCGCAAGGTGTCCTTGCGCGGCATCGTGGCGACCAAGGGTGCAAAGGCTGCGATCGAAGCGGCCGGCGGCTCGGTCGCCTGACCGATTCAGCGCCAGACACAGGAAGGCTTCGAGTGGCTAAAGCGTCGACAGCGGTGATCAAGCAGGGTGGCAAGTACGGCGACTTGAAGCGCCGTCTCGTCTTCCTGCTGCTCGCGCTGATCGTCTATCGCATTGGTGCTCACATTCCGGTACCGGGTATCGATCCGGACCAGCTCGCTCAGTTGTTCAAAGAACAGTCGGGCGGTGTGCTCGGTCTGTTCAACCTGTTTTCGGGCGGAGCGCTGTCGCGCTTCACGGTGTTTGCGCTGGGCATCATGCCGTACATCTCGGCATCGATCATCATGCAGCTGCTCGGCGTGGTCGTGCCCCAGCTCGAAGCTCTCAAGAAGGAAGGCGAAGCCGGCCGTCGCAAGACCACTCAGTACACCCGCTGGTTCACGCTGGCTTTGGCCACCTTTCAGGCGTTCGGTATCAGCATGGCGCTGGAAGCTCAGCCCGGTCTGGTGATCGATCCCGGCATCATGTTCCGCTTCACAGCGGCTGTGTCGCTGGTCACCGGTACCATGTTCCTGATGTGGCTGGGTGAGCAGATCACCGAGCGCGGTCTGGGTAACGGCATTTCAATCATCATTTTCGCGGGTATCGCAGCCGGATTGCCGGGCGCCATCGCCGGCATGGGTGAGCTGGTCCGCAATGGCTCGATGAGCCCGTTTGTTGCGCTGATCATCGTTGCGCTGGTGGTGCTGGTCACCGCCTTCGTGGTCTTCGTCGAGCGCGGGCAACGCCGAATCACGATCAACTACGCAAAGCGCCAGGTCGGCAACAAGGTTTATGGTGGTCAGAGCTCGTACCTGCCGCTGAAACTGAACATGGCGGGCGTCATTCCACCGATCTTCGCCTCATCGATCATCCTGTTTCCCGCAACGGCTGCCCAGTGGTTCACCTCGGGCGATTCGAGCAATCCGGTGATCCGGTTCATCAAGGACCTGGCCGCCACCTTATCCCCAGGCCAGCCGGTCTACATCGCGCTGTATGCCTTGGCGATTATCTTTTTCTGCTTCTTTTATACCGCTCTGGTCTTCAACAGCCGAGAGACGGCCGACAACCTGAAAAAGAGTGGTGCCTTTGTTCCGGGAATTCGACCGGGCGAGCAGACGGCGAAGTATGTCGACAAGATCCTGATGCGCTTGACGCTGGCGGGTGCTGTGTACATCACGCTGGTGTGCCTGCTGCCTGAATTTCTGGTGTTGCGCTGGAATGTTCCGTTTTATTTCGGTGGCACATCACTGCTGATCATTGTGGTGGTCACCATGGATTTCATGTCTCAGGTGCAGGCCTACCTGATGTCGCACCAGTACGAGAGCCTCTTGAAGAAAACCAACTTCAAGGGCGCGGGCACACCGCCCATTCGTTGAGCCATAAGGGAACCGGATGTCGAAAGACGATGTGATCCAGATGCAGGGCGAGGTGATGGAGAACCTCCCCAACGCGACCTTTCGCGTGAAGCTGGAGAACGGGCATGTTGTGTTGGGGCATATCTCCGGAAAGATGCGGATGCACTACATCCGCATCCTGCCGGGCGACAAAGTGACTGTGGAGCTGACGCCGTATGACCTGTCCCGAGCACGGATCGTGTTCAGGGCCAAGTGATCAGCGTTTCGGGTCCGGACGGGCAGGGTAGTAGTAGGGCATCGCGCGCGGTCAAGCGCACAGAGGAATGACATGAAGGTATTGGCAAGCGTCAAGAAGATCTGCCGCAAGTGCAAGATCATCAAGCGTAACGGCGTGGTCCGCGTGATCTGCGCCGATCCGCGTCACAAGCAGCGTCAAGGCTGAAGAGGATTCGCATGGCACGTATTGCGGGCATCAACATCCCCGACCGTCAGCACGCCGAGATCGGCCTGACGGCGATTTTCGGCATCGGCCGCCCTCGCGCTCGCGCAATTTGCGAAGCGGCAGGCGTTCCTCTGACCAAAAAGGTCAAGGACCTGAGCGACGCCGAGCTCGAGAAACTGCGCGACCAGATCAACCGCTTCACCATCGAGGGCGACCTGCGCCGCGAGGTGACGATGTCGATCAAGCGTCTCATGGACCTGGGCTGCTATCGCGGTGTGCGTCATCGCCGTGGCTTGCCACTTCGCGGACAGCGCACAAAGACCAATGCCCGGACTCGCAAGGGTCCGCGCAAGGCCGGCATTGCGCTTAAGAAATAAACCGAACACACGGACAGATCGAACATGGCCACACAGAAGCAGGGCTCCTCGCAGGGCAACCGGGTCCGCAAGAAGGTCAAGAAGAACGTCTCGGACGGCATTGCGCACGTCCATGCCTCGTTCAACAACACCATCATCACGATCACCGATCGGCAGGGCAACGCCCTTTCGTGGGCAACCTCGGGTGGTGCGGGCTTCAAGGGCTCGCGCAAATCCACGCCGTTTGCTGCACAGGTTGCTGCCGAGACCGCGGGTCGTGCCGCTCAGGAACAGGGTATTCGCAATCTCGACGTGCGCATCAAGGGCCCCGGCCCGGGTCGCGAGTCGTCGGTGCGGGCTCTCAACGCCCTGGGTATCAAGATCATGTCGATTGCCGACGTGACACCGGTGCCGCACAACGGCTGCCGGCCGCCTAAGAAGCGTCGCATCTGATTCGACGCTGAAAAGCCCACCGTTCGCCCCATCGGTTTCGATGCACAGGGCGGACTAACCGCAGCACTGTCTGCGTAAGCAAGAGAGAGAACACGTGGCACGTTATACCGGACCCAAAGCCAAGCTGTCCCGCCGCGAAGGGACAGACCTTTTTCTTAAGAGCGCCCGCCGCTCGCTGGCCGACAAGTGCAAGCTCGACAGCAAGCCGGGCCAGCACGGACGGACCTCAGGTTCCCGCACCTCCGATTACGGCCTTCAGCTTCGCGAAAAGCAGAAGGTCAAGCGGATGTACGGCGTGCTCGAGCGCCAGTTCCGCCGCTATTTCGCCGAAGCGGAGCGTCGCCGTGGCAATACCGGTGCGAATCTGCTCGCGCTGTTGGAGTGCCGCCTCGACAACGTCGTGTATCGGATGGGTTTGGCCTCGACCCGCGCTGAAGCGCGTCAGCTGGTCAGCCACAAGGCGATCGCAATCAATGGTCAGACGGTCAACATTCCGTCGGCACAGGTGCGTCCCAACGATGTGGTCACCATCCGTGAAAAGGCCAAGAAGCAGGTGCGCGTTCAGGACTCGCTGAGCCTGGCCGAGCAAAGCGGCTTTCCCGCCTGGGTCTCGGTGGACAAAGCCAAGATGGAAGGCATTTTCAAGTCCGTGCCCGAGCGGTCGGATATTGCTGCCGACATCAACGAAAGCCTGATCGTCGAGTTGTACTCGCGCTAATCGAGGGACCTATTTACATGCAGACTGCTTTGTTGAAGCCCCGTATCGTCGAGGTCGAGCAACTCGGTCCCTCCCACGCTCGCGTGGTCATGGAACCGTTCGAGCGTGGCTATGGCCACACCCTCGGCAACGCCTTGCGTCGCGTGCTGCTGTCTTCGATGATCGGCTATGCGCCGACCGAAGTGCAGATCACCGGTGTCGTGCACGAGTACTCGACCATCGACGGATTGCGCGAGGACGTCGTCGACTTGCTCCTGAACCTCAAGGGCATCGTCTTCAAGCTCCACAATCGCGATGACGTGTTTCTGACCCTGCGCAAAGACAGCGCAGGTCCGGTGCTCGCATCAGACATCGACCTTCCGCACGATGTCGAACTGGTCAATGCCGGCCACGTGATTGCCAACCTGACCCAGGGCGGCAAGCTCGACATGCAGATCAAGGTCGAGAAGGGCCGTGGCTATGTGCCCGGAACGCTGCGCAATCTGTCCGACTCCAAGGCAATCGGTCGCATCGTGCTCGATGCCTCGTTCTCGCCCGTCCGGCGGGTCAGCTATGCGGTCGAAAGTGCCCGAGTCGAGAACCGGACCGACCTCGACAAGCTCCTGATCGATGTCGAAACCAATGGTGTGATTTCACCTGAGGAAGCGGTTCGTCAGGCAGCTCGCATCCTGGTCGAGCAGTTGTCGGTGTTTGCTGCACTGGAAGGTGCTGAGCCGGTGAGCGATCTGATCGGCGGCGGGTTGACGCCTGGCCTGATCGGTGGACCGAGCCTGCTCGGCCGTTCGGCTCAGATCGACCCGATCCTGCTTCGTCCGGTCGACGATCTCGAATTGACCGTGCGTTCGGCCAACTGCCTGAAAGCTGAAAACATCTTCTACATTGGCGACCTGATCCAGCGTACCGAGAACGAATTGCTCAAGACCCCGAACCTGGGTCGCAAGTCGCTCAACGAGATCAAGGAAGTGCTCGCCTCCCGCGGGCTCACGCTCGGGATGCGCCTCGAAAACTGGCCGCCGGCCGGTCTCGATCGGCCCTGATCGTACTGCCGGATATCAAGGAATCTGAATCATGCGTCACCGTCACGGACTTCGAAAACTCAACCGCACCAGCAGCCACCGCGAGGCGATGCTGCGCAACATGACCGTCTCTCTGCTGCGGCACGAGATGATCAAGACCACTCTGCCCAAGGCCAAGGAATTGCGCCGGGTGGTCGAGCCGATCATCACCCTGGGCAAGAAGCCTTCGCTGGCCAATCGCCGACTGGCCTTCGACCGCCTGCGCGATCGCGATATCGTGGTCAAGGTCTTCAATGAGCTTGGCCCGCGCTACGCCAAGCGCAATGGCGGCTACCTCCGTATCCTGAAATTCGGCTTCCGGATTGGCGACAATGCGCCGATGGCGCTGGTCGAGTTGATGGATCGTCCAGAGACAGTCGAGCCGGTCGCAGGCGAGTCGGCCGCAAGCTGATTTGCCTGATGGTTCCCTGTGCTGGGGGCCATGAGTCGCAACTGTCGGACGGAAGTGCGGCGCTCCTTGAGCGCCGCGTTTCATTTGGGAGGCAGGGATGCAGTCGGTTCTGAGCATCGAGGGGCTGGTCAAGACCTTCGGCGCACATCGTGCGGTTGACGGTGTGGGCTTTTCGGTTGCTCCAGGCACATGCTTCGGGCTGCTGGGCCCGAACGGGGCAGGCAAGAGCACCACGCTCAAACTGGCGCTCGGCTTGATGGAGCCGGATGCGGGACGGATCGAGTTGCTGGGCGAGCCGATTCCGGCCCGCGCACGCGAAGCTCGTGCCCGGGTGGGTGTGGTCCCGCAGAACGACCCACTCGATCCGGACTTTACCGTGGCGGAAAACCTGCTGGTATTCGGTCGGTATTTCGGGCAGTCCGACGCGGTCACGCGCAGTCGAATCGATGCGCTGCTTGATTTCGCGCAACTGGGCAACAAGCGCAACGCGCGAATCCAGACACTCTCCGGTGGCATGAAGCGGCGGCTCACCATGGCCCGTGCGCTGATCAACGATCCGCAGGTGCTGTTTCTGGATGAACCGACCACCGGCCTCGATCCGCAGGCCCGGCACCTGATCTGGGAGCGCTTGAAGCGCCTGCTCGCACAGGGCAAGACGATCGTGTTGACCACCCATTTCATGGATGAAGCCGAGCGGCTGTGCGACCGGCTTGCGATTGTCGATAACGGACGACCGATCGCGGAGGCCGCGCCGGCACAGCTGATCGCCACCGAGATCGAGCCTCATGTGATCGAGGTCCATGGCCGAGGTCGCGCTGACTGGGCGCGTGAAGCGCCCGGCCTGGGCTGCGACCGGATCGAGACGGTTGGCGAGACCACGTTTGCATACTGCCGTGACGCCGGGCCTGCCCTGGCATCTCTGCAGCAGCACACTGATCTGCGGACCCTGCATCGACCGGCAAATCTCGAGGATGTCTTTCTCAAGCTCACCGGTCGTGATCTGCGCGACTAAGGCCATGACCGCGCACTGGAGCAGCAGATGATGCAGACCCAAGCACAGTCGCAGACTGCAATCGATCGATCGGCAGCGGCCAGGCGTTTCGCCCTGCCCGCACTGAGCCGTCGATTGATTCCTGTTTTGCGCCGGCATGCCATGGTGTGGCGCAAGCTGGCAGTGCCCAGCCTGCTGGCCAATGTGGCCGATCCGCTGATCACCCTGGTGGCATTCGGCTACGGCCTGGGTGCCCTGTTGTCCGAGGTGCAGGGCGTGCCGTACATCGTATTTCTCGCTGGAGGCTCGGTGTGCATGAGCACGATGATGGCTGCCAGCTTCGAGTCCCTGTATTCCGCGTTTTCGCGGATGCATGTTCAGCGGACCTGGGAGTCCCTGCTCAATGCGCCCCTGCTGCTCGACGATGTGCTCGCGGCCGAATGGATCTGGGCCGCGCTCAAGGGGTGCCTGTCGGGTATTGCAATCATTGCGGTCGCCATGGCCCTGGGCATCTCGCGGTCGCCGACGCTGATCGCTGTACTGCCGGTGATCCTGCTCACCGGCCTGGCGTTCGCTGCCATCGGGCTGTGCGTCAACGCCCTGGCTCAGGGCTACGACTTCTTTTCGTACTACTTCACCCTGGTACTGACCCCGATGAGCTTTCTATCCGGGGTCTACTTCCCGCTCTCGCAGCTACCGGCCTGGCTGCAACCGGTGTGCGAGCTACTGCCCCTGACCGCAGCGGTCCAGCTGGCCCGACCGCTGTTTCTGGGCCAGTGGCCCGACCAGGTGCTCTGGCCGGTCGCCGTGCTGCTGGCCTACGCACTCGGCGGCTTTTACATCGCCGCCGTCCTCACCCGCCGTCGCTTCGCTGTCTGACACACACCAGATTCGCGCTCAGCCTTGCTTGAGCCAGCGGGCTGCATCCAGCGCGTAGTAGGTCAGCACACCGTCGGCTCCGGCGCGCTTCATGCACAGCAGCGCCTCGAGCGCGACCGTGCGCTCGTCGAGCCAGCCATTGGCCACCGCAGCCTTGATCATCGCGTACTCGCCGCTGACCTGATAGACGAAGGTCGGCACGCGGAAGGTGTCTTTGACCCGGCGCACGATGTCCAGATACGGCATGCCCGGCTTGACCATCACCATATCGGCGCCTTCCTGCAGATCGAGCGCCACTTCGCGCAGCGCCTCATCGCTGTTGGCCGCATCCATCTGGTAGGTCTTCTTGTCACTCTTGCCCAGGTTCTTGGCCGACCCGACCGCATCCCGGAAGGGGCCGTAAAAGCCCGAGGCGTATTTGGCCGAGTAGGCCATGATCCGGGTGTGGATGTGGCCTGCAGATTCCAGCGATTGCCGGATCGCGCCTACCCGCCCGTCCATCATGTCCGACGGCGCGAGGATATCGACGCCGGCCTCAGCCTGAACCAGCGCCTGCTTGCGAAGGATTGCGACGGTTTCTTCGTTGATCACGTAGCCGTCTTCATCGATGACGCCATCCTGGCCGTGGCTTGTGAACGGGTCGAGTGCCACATCGGTCAGCACGCCCAGGTCGGGAAAGCGCTGCTTGACCGCCCGAACCGCGCGCGGCACCAGTCCGTTCGGGTCGGTCGCGATGATGCCGTCTGGTGTTTTGAGGGTGGGCTCGATCACCGGGAAGATCGCCAGTACTGGCACGCCGAGCTGAGAGCACTGCTCAGCCAGTCCGAGCAGGCTCGCGATGCTGTGGCGCTCAACCCCGGGCATGGACGGCACAGTATGGTTCGGGCCATTTCCGTCCTGGACAAAACAGGGGTAGATCAGGTCATTGACCGACAGAGCATGTTCCGCAACCAGGCGCCGTGTGAAGGCATCGCGACGCAAGCGCCTCGGGCGTTGCACTGGAAATCCTTGTTCTATTTGAGGAAAATTGGACATCACATGTCTCCATCGGTGGAAATCATCAGAAATCTGAAACGGCTGTCAGAAAAAGCTTGAAGTTTTTTTGTGGGCGTTTATCATGGACAACAGATGGTCGTCAGACTGTCTCCCGCTTCTCCTCCCTGAGCGGGTGCCTGCGATTCATTTCAAGGCAATTCGCCCCGGTGCATGT
>Ga0114972_10001703_pt1 | contig 16475 bp, 18 predicted proteins | sample M_140807_EF_Meta_FD_87354 | JGI IMG/M metagenome (GOLD analysis project Ga0114972, IMG submission 87354) | Freshwater microbial communities from Lake Montjoie, Canada to study carbon cycling - M_140807_EF_MetaG | ecosystem: Environmental > Aquatic > Freshwater > Lake | place: Lake Montjoie... | reverse complement strand
AATGACGAAGGCCCCGACCGAAGCCGGGGCCTTCGTGCAGATCATGCGATCGGCAGGTTCAGCGAGCCTTGAGGGCCTCGATGAGCTGCGGAAGGATCTTGTGCACATCGCCAACGATGCCGAGATCGCTCACCGAGAAGATCGGCGCTTCAGCATCCTTGTTGATGGCGATGATGTTCTTCGAGCCCTTCATGCCCACCATGTGCTGGGTGGCGCCGGAGATACCAGCGGCGATGTAGACCGTGGGCTTCACAACCTTGCCGGTCTGGCCGACCTGGTAGCTGTAGGGGACCCAGCCGGCATCGACGATGGCTCGTGATGCACCGGGAGCGGCAGCAAGAAGCTTGGCGAGATCCTCGACCATGACGTAGCTGGCGGCCTCACCGAGACCGCGGCCGCCGGAGACGACGATGGCGGCTTCGTCGAGCGACGGGCCTTCCCGCTCCTCGACGTGGCGGTTGGTGATGACTGCGCCGCCGCTCTTACCGGAGTCGGGAACCGCAATGGTCTCGACGGCAGCAGCAGCGCCACCAGCGGACTCAGGAGCGAAGGACTTCGGACGCACGAGCACGAGATGCGGACCGGCAGCGGTGAAGGTGGTCTTCACGTTGGTGCTGCCGCCGAATACCGGCTCGGTGGTGACGAGCTTGTCGCCGTCGACCTCGAGGTCAACGTTGTTGGTGATGACCGTGCGATCGAGCTTGGCCGAGAGACGACCGGCGATGTCGCGACCGACGTAGCTGGTAGCGGCGACGATGGCGTCGGGAGCATTGCCACCCTCGACCAATGCAGCAATGGCGTTGGCCACGGGGACACCCGGCAGGGCGCCGGCGAGATCGCCGGTGGTGTACACCTTGCTGGCGCCGTACTCACCGAGCTGAGCGGCGATGGCGTCGGCGTCGCCGCCGGCGTAGATGGCCTCGACCGTGGTTGCGAGTTCGCGGACCTTGGTGAGGATTTCAAGTGTGGTGGTTGCGACCTTGCCATCAGAGGCTTCGGCCAACACCCAGATCTTCGAGAGTGTCATGTCAGTTCCTCCTACAGGACCTTGAGATTGTCGAGAAAGGCAACGATCTTCTCGAAGGCGGTGCCGTCATCTTCGATGACTTCACCGGACTCACGAGCGGGGGCTTCTTCGATGGCGACGATCTGCTGACCGGCGCCGGCCCAACCGACCTGACCGTCGAGGCCGAGGTCGGCCACGGTGAGGGTGTCGACGGGCTTGGACTTGGCGGCCATGATGCCCTTGAACGACGGGTAGCGGGGCTCGACCACACCGGCGGTGACTGACACCAGCGCGGGCATCGGGCACTCGACATCGTCAAAGCCGTCTTCGGTCTGGCGCTGCACCTTGAGGGTGGAGCCGTTGATCTCGATCTGCTTGGCGAAGGTGACCGACGGAAGGTCGAGCAGACCAGCGATCTGCTCGGGCACCGTGCCGGTGTAACCATCGCTTGATTCGGTGGCGGTGAGCACGAGATCGGCGCCTTCGACGCGGGCGATGGCCTTGGCCAGCACCTTGGCGGTTCCGAGGGCATCGGTTCCGGCGAGGGCGTCATCGCTCACGAGGATGGCCTTGGCGGCACCCATCGCGAGTGCGGTGCGAAGACCGGACACCTCGCCGTTGGGAGCCATGGAGACGAGGGTGACCTCGCCGCCGCCGGCTGCCGTGACGAGCTGGAGGGCCATCTCGACACCGTACGAGTCGGACTCGTCGAGGATGAGCTTCCCATCGCGCTTGAGGGTTTTGGTGGTGGGATCCAACGCACCCGGGTCTGCCGGGTCCGGGATCTGCTTGACACAGACGACAACGTTCATGGTCAGAGAGTCTTGAGCACGAACTGCGCTCGCACCAAATCATCGATTCAGACCCTTGGGCCGCATCATCAGCCCGACCGTTCCCACGTCCGCTCCGCTACGGTCCATCCTCCTGTGAACCTCATGCTCATCGTCAACCCCTCGGCGTCCTCGGTGACTGCCCGCAGTCGGGTCCTGATCAATAAGGCGCTCAGCGCTGATCATCAGGTAACCCTGTGCGAAACCACTCGGCGCGGCCATGCCACCCGCCTCGCCCAGGGCGCCGCAGCCGAGGGATACGACGCCGTGGTCGTGCTGGGCGGTGATGGAACCCTCAACGAAGCGGCCAACGGTCTGGCCGGTTCAACCACTGCGCTCGCCACTCTCCCGGGAGGAAGCACCAACGTCTTCGCCCGTACCCTCGGCCTTCCCGATGATCCACTCGACGCGACGGTCGTGATCCTCGAAGCACTCGCCGAACGATCCATTCGGCGGGTGGGTCTCGGTTCGGTCAACGGTCGTCATTTCCTGTTCCATGTCGGCATCGGGTTCGACGCTGCAGTCGTGGCCGATGTCGAGAGCCGCGGTTCACTCAAACGATGGGCCAATCACGTGCTGTTCGGTTGGTCGGCATTCATGACCTGGCTGCGCGGTTACGAGCGGCGTGTCGCCCGTTTCGGCGTCCGGGTCGACCACTCCCCCACGATCGATGATGGCGTCTTCACGGTGTGTTTGAACACCAATCCCTATTCGTTCGTCGGAACCCGACCGTTCAACGTCGACACGCACGCATCACTCGACACGGCACTGAGCATCGTCACTGTGCGCTCGCTCGATCTGCTCCCGACCCTGGCACTCGTCGGTTCCGCGCTCGGGTCCGGCGATGCACTGCGTCGAAGCCGCAATGTCTCACTGCATCAGGATGCGCACCATGCCGTGGTCGAGGGCTACGGACCGTTTCCGCATCAGGTCGACGGTGACTACCTCGGCGAGGTCGAACGACTGGAGATCACCTACGAACCGGAGATCCTGTCGCTGGTCATCCCGCGCTGATCAGTTGACGGCACCGGTCCGGCAGGTTCGTGATGATTCCGTCGACACCCATCTCGACCAGTTGGAGGATGCGGTCGGCATCGTCGACCGTCCAGACGTTCACGGCGAGACCCCGCGCATGCGCAGCATCCACCATCGGCGGGCTGACCATTCGGTTCCAGGGGTTGATGGCGACATGTCCGGCCTCAACCATCCTGTCGAGGATGTCGTCGACCAGTGGATCGTTCATCGTGAGGAAACCGGTACCCAGTTCAGGGGCGAGAACGCGCACCGCCTCGATGATCTCCCAGTCGAATGAGGTGATCAGGAAGCGGTTCGGATCGGCGATCGAGCGGAGCAGGGCAACCGTGTCGGCGATGAGTGCCGGACGCAGGTGGAGCGGACCATCGCCTTTGATCTCGACATTGACCCCCAACCGACCGCACGCGGCGATGGAATCGGAAAGGGTCGGCACCCAGTCCGGCAGGTCCTCGAGACGGAGTGCATCGAGTGGACGTCCGTCCGGGAGGGTCGGATCATGATGGACGACCAAGGAGCCGTCGGCGAGCGCATGGACGTCGAGTTCGACCCAATCCGCTCCGAGCGGGGCGGCCGCAGCGAACGCCTGCAAGGTGTTGCCGGGTGGATGGAGAGCCGAAGCTCCGCGGTGCGCGACGACGAGGGCCATAGGGCATGAGGGTAGGTCAGCGCCAATCCAGACCCGACAATCCCCCTTCTGCGGGTGTGACATTCGTCACTTTGACCCCCAGAGATGCCATATGCCCCTTGCAAGGACCGCACCGTCCGTAACTATCTTCGGAGAATCCCTTGCGCGGGTAACGGCCCGAAACTATTTTTTCGGTTCCCAGCCACACGAGACCTCCTACAGGTTCGGTGGCATGCGAAATCCTCCGCCTCAGGAACCCCCGTTCCGGATGCGGACCGAATCCTTGGAGGAACCGTGGCCCTCACCACGTCCAGTGCCCTTACCCTGTCCGCCGCCCCCGATGCATGGCGCGCCACGTCGGCCTGCCGCGACACCGACCCGGATCTGTTCTTCCCGATCGGCACCACCGGACCGGCCATCGAGCAGATCGAGTCGGCCAAAGCCGTCTGCGATACGTGCGACGTGAAGGACATGTGCCTCGACTTCGCCCTCACCACCAATCAGGACTCCGGTATCTGGGGAGGCACCTCCGAGGAGGAGCGCCGCAAGATCCGTCGTCAGTGGCTCGCCGCCCGCCGACGCGCCTCCTGAACCAACCCGTGTCGATGCAGTTCCCCTAGACGGAACTGTTCCCGAAACACCGGCAGGATCAGCAGCACCGACAGGACCAGCAGTACAGACGGCCTCCCATCGGGAGGTCGTCGTCGCGTCCGGGCTCGAACGGCACACCGGAAGCGAGCGATCAGAGTTGCACGGGTACTGAAATCCGAACTTCAGTCCCGGGGAATGTGGCGACCCCGGGGCCGGCAGCGAACGCGATCGATCCGCGCAGTTCGGTGGTGACAAGGGTGCGCACGATCGAAAGTCCGAGTCCCGTACTGGACTGCACCGTGAACCCGGGCGGTGGCCCGACTCCGGTATCGCTCACCACCACGGAGAGTCGGTCGTCCACATTGGCCATCGAAACCCGCACGACGGCCTCATGCGGTGGCGGAGTGGGAAATGCATGATCGACCACGTTCTGCAGTAATTCGGCGAGCACCACGGCCATGGATGTGGCGATCGGTGACGGGAGGATGCCGCCGTCACCGGTGACGACGAAGCGGATGGGTCGTTCGCTCGAGACCAGACCTTCCTCGACCATACGCACCAGTGGTCGGACGATCTCGAGGAACGGAACGTCATCCCCCGCCGCATGCGAGAGGGTCTCATGCACCAACGCGATGGAACGGATGCGTCGGACCGACTCCTCGATCGCACCTTTCGCCTCATCGGTCGAGAGGCGGCGACCCTGGAGTCGCAGCAGTGCCGAGATGGTCTGGAGGTTGTTCTTGACCCGGTGATGGATCTCACGGATCGTTGCGTCCTTCGAGAGCAGGAGACGATCCCGGCGCCGCAGTTCCGAGATATCGCGCAGCAGGATCAACGCACCGGTGACGACGCCGTCGGCGATGAGCGGTGTGAATCGCATCAGGACCGTGACCGCCGGTCCGACCTCGAGTTCCTCGGTGGTCGGTCGCTTCGTTGCGAACATGGCATGCACCGCTGCCTCGGGTAGCCCGAGTTCCGAGAATCGTCGGCCCTCGGAGTTCGAGTGGACCCCGATCCGGTTGAGTGCCGACACCGCATTCGGTGACGCGTAGACCACGGACATGTCAGCACCGAGCACGATGGCTCCATCGCCGACGCGCGGAGCATCATCGGTGGTGTCATCGTCACCGGTGAACGGGAAGACACCGGCGGCGATCATGGTGGCGAATCGGTCGAAGACATCGAGGTAGGTGCGCTCGAGTTCGCCCGGCTCGCGCATATCGCGCTCGGCGGTCTCCTTGGCCAGTACGGCGATCACCCGGCCGCTCCGGATGACCGGGATACAGGTCTCGCGGACGATCGATGGCCCCGAATCACTGGTGGCTTCGCCCTCCACCGCGGTGGCTTCCATCAATGCACGCATCACCGTGGGTCGCTCCCCGGAATGCAGGATGCGCCCGACCCAGTCGCGGCGATAGAGGGTCTGACTCGTCGAGGGTCGAACCTGACCGAGCACGACGATTCCGGCACCGTTCCCTGCTCCGCCTCCCGGACTGTCACCGGGGTAGGGGTCGGGGCCGAGCTCGGCGGAGGCCGGACGGCGCTCGGCGAACAGCATGAGGTCCGAGAAGCTCAGATCAGCGAGCAGTCCCCAAGAAGCCACCAGTCGCTGCAGATGGTCGATCTCCGAATCAGCGAGATCGGTATGTTCACGGGCGAGATCTGTGAGGCTGGCCATGGAATGTGACGCCCCGCTCGCCCCGGATCAGCCGGCGCTGAAGCCGATACGACGCTCGCTGTCGGAGCGTCCGAGTTCGATGTACGCAATCTTCGCTGAGGGCACGCCGATGTCGCGACCCGATCGATCGGTGAGCCACAGCACACCCTCGGTCAGAGCGAGCGCAGCATCGATCGAGGCACGAACTGCTGCACGGTCGGCGTCGGCCGGCAGTTCGATGTCGATCTCCTTGGGGGTGTGCAACACACCAATACGAACGTCCACGGGATCCTCCTGGGAATCATCTCGGCCCGGTGGCCGAGGGTCATGCTAGGTGCGAACCATCGGAACATTCGCGAGTCGGCGTGTCCGATGGGTTTGTCGCCGGATCAGCCCAGCAGTTTGAGGCCGGGATTTGCCCGGCGGGTCGGTGCCAGGGTGACGTCGATGTACTCGGCCAGAGCGCGCACCGCTGCTCCTGCTTCGCTCTCGGGATCGACCGCCACGATGGGATCACCGGTATCGGAACCCTTGCGCAGGGCAATCGAAAGTGGGATCTGGGCGATGAGCGGAACGTCGAGATCGGCAGCGAGTCGGGCACCGCCACCCTCGCCGAACAGTTCGTAGCGCGTGCCATCGTCGCCGGTGAACCATGACATGTTCTCGATGATCCCCTTCACTTCAATCTGCACCTTCTTGGCCATATAGGCCGCTCGTTGCGCCACCTTCTGCGCAGCTTCCTGCGGCGTGGTGACCACGTACATCTCGGAGCGCGGGAGGTACTGGGCGACCGAGAGGGCGACGTCGCCCGTGCCCGGCGGGAGGTCGACGACGAGGAAGTCGGGTTCGTCCCAGAACACATCGGTGAGGAACTGCTCGAGCGCCTTGTGGAGCATCGGGCCGCGCCACATGACCGGCTGGTCCTCCTCGACGAAGAAACCCATCGAGATGCAGCTCACTCCGTGGGTCTGCGGTGGAACGAGCATGTCGTCGATGACCACGGGCGTGTGTTCGACACCGAGCATGCGCGGGATGGAGAACCCCCAGACATCGGCATCGACGATGGCGACCTTCTTGCCCCGCTGGGCAAGCGCAATGGCGAGATTCGCCGAGACCGAGGACTTACCCACGCCGCCCTTGCCGGAAGCGATGAGTAGCACGCGGGTGCGGCTCATCGGATCCGCGAACGGGATCTTGCGGCCCTCGGAGTGACCATGGGTCGGGTTCGATCCGGCGGTGGACCCGGGATCACCGATCAGCATCTCGCGAACTGCCGCACGCTCCTCATCGGTCATGACGGTGAAGTCGAGATCGACCCGATCGATGCCATCAAGCGCCACCACGGCGTCGCTCACGCGGGTCTGGATCTCGTTGCGCAACGGGCAGCCGGCCACAGTGAGGGCGATGCGCACTGCGACGACCGCGCCATCAATCGCCACGCCCCGGACCATGCCCAGATCGACGATGCTGCGATGGAGCTCGGGGTCCTCAACGGGGCGCAAAGCTTCGATGACATCGTTTTCGGTGACCGGCATGGGGGCTCTTTCGGGGGAGGGGGGAATTTCTCCTACGGCGGTAGGTAGAATACCGCCGTGGACCAGCCCAGCCTCACGTCGACGGAGTTCTCCTCTGTCGTCACTGCCATCACCTCGGCATTCGGCGACCCCACCCGTCGTGAGATCTACCTGCTGGCCCGCGATTCCGACGATGGGGTCACAGCGACCGAAGTTGCCAAGGCATTCGACCTCCATCCCAATGTGGCCCGTCACCATCTCGACAAACTCACTGCCGGTGGGTATCTGCAGGTCGCGGTCTCCCGCCCCGGCACTGGCGCCGGACGCCCCTCCAAGCGCTACACGGCCACCACCATGGGCGATCACCTCGATCTGCCGGTTCGTCACGATGACGTACTTGTCACCCTGCTCGGTCGTGCCCTCGATCTCCTGCCGCGCGATCAGGCCGAAGCCATGGCGGAGGAGGTCGGTATCGAATACGGCCGGATCATGGCCCAGAGCCTGGGCTACGACGGCGATCATCAACGGTCGTTCCGGTCGGCGCTCCATACCGTGGCCGACGCCCTGACCGCCCACGGGTTCGCGGCACATGCCGAGAAGCGGAACGATGAACTGCGCATCGTGTCCGAACATTGCCCGTTCGGCGATGCGGTGTTGGCCAATCCGGTCATCTGCGCCGTCGACCGCGGAATGATGAAGGGCATGGTGATGGCGCTCTACGGCTCGGAGGCCACGCTGGCCACCGAATCCTCGATACCCATGGGCGACACCATCTGCGTGACAGCAGTCGAAGCCTGAGCAACTGATGGCCCGCCATCTGCTCGATCACGCGTCAACATCACCGCTGCGGCCAGTGGCGGCCGAAACCCTCGATCTCTGGAACGATCTCGCCGCCCGCGGTGAACTCGGTGATCCCTCGAGAATCCACGCGGAAGGGATGCAGGCTCGCGTTGCTCTGGAGACCGCTCGCGAGCAGGTCGCCGGTCTCGTGGGCGCACGGTCCCGCGAGATCATCTTCACCAGTGGATCCACCGAATCCATCGCCACCGCCACATGGGGAGCAGTTCGTCGCAGCGGCGAGCGCGGCCACCAGCCGCACATCGTGCTCAGTGCCGTGGAGCACTCGGCTGTGCGGCGCTCGTCCGAACAATTCGCCGGAGCTCTCGGAGGGAGCGTGACCACTGTCGGGGTCGACACCACCGGACGCGTCGATGTCGATGAACTGCTGGCCGCAGTCGATCCCGCCACATCACTCGTGCACCTCCAGTGGGGCAACCACGAGGTCGGCACCCTCCAACCCGTGGCCGAAGTGACGGCCCGGTGCCGAGAACTCGGGGTTCTCGTCCATATCGATGCATCACACGCCGTTGGTCAGGTACCCGTCGATTTCAGCGGCGTCGGTGCTGATCTGCTGTCGTTCAGTGGACATCGATTCGGTGCCCCGAGCGGAACAGGTGTGCTGGTCGTTCGACGCGGCCTCCGACTCGAACCGCTGCTTCAGGGCAGCGACCAGGAACGAGGACGACGAGCCGGACTCGAGCCACTCATCGCAATCCTCGGACTCGGAGCAGTGGCCGGTGTTCTCGATCCGCTTCGTCTCGAACGCGAGGAGAACCAGGCTCGCGGCCTCATCGGGGCCATCGCGAACCTCGCCGGCGACATCGATGACATGGCAGTCCTGGGCGACCCCGATCCCGATCATCGACTCCCCCACATCGCCTGCTTCACCGTGGGAGGCGTGGAGCCCCAGGCTGTACTTCTTGGCCTCGATCAGCGCGGGATCGCTGCGCACTCCGGAAGCGCGTGCGCGTCTGAAGAGATCGAACCGTCGCCGGTGCTCGAGGCGATGGGAGCCGATGCGCATCGTTCGCTGCGCTTCTCTGTGGGTTGGAGTTCCAGCGGCGCTGACGTGGAAGCACTCGGCCGGGAACTCGGCCCGATCATCCAATCGCTGCGCCAACTCGCCCGCTGATCTGCACGCCCCCGACAGTTCGCTAACTTGCCCTCGTGACAATCTTCCTCACCCGCCATGCGCATGCCGGCAAGCGCTCCGCTTGGGAAGGGGATGATTCCCAGCGGCCACTCTCTGCCCGTGGAATCGATCAGGCACAGGACCTTGCCGTATTCCTCGACGGCGAGGCCCCACGACGGCTGGTCTCCAGTCCCTTCATCCGCTGCATGCAGACCCTCGAACCACTCGGCTCGCGAATCGAACTCGACGTGGAGTCGGAGCCGGCATTCGCCGAAGGGGCAGCTCTCGACCGGGCGCTGTCGGCGTTGCTCGAACTTGACGAGGTGAACGGCGTGGCCTGCAGTCACGGCGACCTGATCCCTCCCCTGCTCCGGGAACTGCGCGAACTCGGGATGGTGACCGACGGACCACTGCTGGATCAGAAGGGCTCGCTCTGGATCATCGAGACCGTCGGAGGGCGACCCACGTTCGGGACCTACCGGGCCCCGAAGTTCTGAGCATCGACCTCCACCGGAAACGCTCCGCCACCGGAAACGCGCGACCACCGACCACCGACCGCACACGAGCGCTGGACACAACGGGCACGCGAGATCGGCTCAGCGCAGACCGGCCTCGACGTCGGTTCGCACACTCGTGATCATGTTCGTCATGTACGGCGGGATGGCGTTCATATCGACTGCATCGAGATCAGCCTTCGCCGCGGCGAACTGCTTCGCGTTGCGTTCGAGGATGGCGCGGAACACCCGGGCATCGGAATACGTGGGATCCACGGCGATGGCGCGATTCAAGTAGTCGAGTGCCTGAGCATCGAGTTGTTCCGCCTGTGCGGACTGGCTGTTCACGGCGATCGTGTGCAGCACCCAGCCCCGGTACGTGAGCGCCTCGGCATTGGCCGGTGAGAGTTCGAGTGCTCGGTCATACGCGGTGACTGCGCTCTCGAAGTACTTGAGGGCTTTCGCTCCATCGCCCGCTTGCAGCGCTGCGCTGGCCTGACCGGTGGCGCTCTGTGCCTGCAGGATCAGATTGGCGCTGTCCTGGCGTGCATCGCCGGTGAGCCCCTGACCCGGTGCCCGGGTACCGGCATTGCGGAACACCACCCAGCCTGCTCCCATGGCGAGCACGCCCACGAGTGTGAGCGTGACGAGTGTGCGAGCCCATGACCTCGGGGTCTTCGAGGCGTCCAGCAGTTCGTGCCGATCGGCGATCGCCCGAAGAACATCGGCAGCACGGGACGTGTAGGCGTCCTTCAGCGATTCGTAATCCGCATCGTCGACATCGTCGGCGTCGTGTTCACGTTCGAGATCAGCCAGCGAGTCGAGCAGGAAGTCGCGTTCTTCCTCGAGCGCCGCGAGGACATCGGGATCGAGTTGTCGACGGGTGGTCCGAGGTGCACGTGCGGACCCAGTGGGGACTGAGCCAACAGCTTCGGTTCGGCTCCCATCGGCTGCGCGCTGTGCTCGCCGGGCAGCGGTGCCGCGGGGCGTCGGAGCGCTCGGCTGGGTCATCGCGAGTTTCCTTCGCCGTGTTCGTCATCGATCGGCTCCGCCTCGACATGTTCGTTCGGCGTATCGCCAGCCATTGCTGAGGCAACGAGCTCCCGATCCGCATCGGTTGCCCGTTCGTTGGGGGCAACGCTCCAACGCCGGAACGCTATGCCAAGCCCGGCAATGGCCAACGCCAGAGCCACAACGGGAAGGATCCACACAAGTGCGTTGATCCCGCTCGCTGATGGGGTGAGCAGGATGGCCTCGCCGTACTTGGCGGCGTAATAGCTGCGGATCTGCTCATCGGTCTGGCCCTGCTGCACCTGTTCGGCGATCTCCTTGCGGATCTCGAGCGAGGCCGGCGCATTCGACACCGCAACCGATTCGCCGGCACAGACCGGACACTTGATGGTGAACGAGATGTTGTTGACCCGATCAGCCGCGGTGGGGGCACTTCGCGATGTGAAGGTGGCGAGCGAGAGCACGGCAATGACGACGACCACCAACACGACCCACGGGCCCCAGACCCGCAGTGGCGAGGAAGCGGTTGTCGAACGAGCGCCGCTGCCGGCGGTGGGATCGGCACTCATGCGCCGTCTCCTGCGCCGGTGACCGACATGCCGCCGTTGGCATCGATGACGGCATCGAGTTCGGCAGCGGTCACGCCACCGAAGAAGCCCTGCACCACCAGACCACTCGGCGCCACGATGTACGACTCGGGCACACGAGTGACCCCGTAGTCGAGGGCGACACGACCCGTGTCGTTGGAAATGACCGGCCAGGTGGCGCCCGATTTGGCGAAATAGGCGCGGATCGATTCGGGATCGTCGCTGTAGGCGAGGCTCACCACCGAGACGGGATCATCGGCGTGTTCGGTGACGAAGGTCTGGATCTGGGGATCCTCGAGTCGACATTCCGTGCACCAGGTCGCGAAGAAGTTGACCACGACCCACTCACCGCGATGACGGGAAAGTTCATAGGTACTGCCGTCGAGCGTGACTCCCGAGAAGTTCGGGGCCGCCTGTCCGACGATCTGACTGGCGATGGGTTTGCTCGATCCCCGCGTGGCGAGGAGCGCAACGAGCGCAACGATGACCACGCCCACCGCGATCGACGCGATTCGGATCCCCCGACGAGATCTCATGGCACCAGCGGTTCGGTGGAGCCAGTACCCGCCAACGAGGCAAGGGGTGTCGCCGACGGAACAGGCGCGGCTCCGGCGATCGTGGGGGCCGAGACGGGATCGAGCGGATTGCGCCGACGCCCGGGGAACACGGCAAGCAAGGTGCCGAGGGCCATGACCCCGCCGCCGATCCAGAGCCAGATGATGAGGGGCTGAACGGTGACACGAAGGGTCAGGACCGGAGCGTCAGTTCCTTTGATGTCGATGACTGACAGCGCCACATCGTCAGTCAAGGTGGACCGGACCGACGGGGTGCCGATGGTCTGCGAACCGTTGGCGAACTTGTTGAGCGAGGGAGCCCAGGGGCCGGTGCCATCAATGCGAACGAGTGCCTGCTGCACGCTCTTGGCCGACTCCTGCTTCAGGTTCGTGCCCTCGAAGGTGAGCGTGTGTCCGCTGAACTCTGCGCTCTGTCCCACCTGCAGGGTGAACTCGGCCTGGCGGACATAACTGCTGCTGGCCGCAAACGCCACGGCAATGATGACGACACCGAGGTGCACGACCATGCCGCCGTTGGCGCGTCCGACGAGTCCACGCAATCCCTGTCGACGTGCGGCCAACACCAGTTGTCGGCCTGCCGAACCGCCGGCGAACCCACCGAGACCGAAGGCGATGACCGGGGCGAGCCCACGGGCACCCAGCACCACTGACAACACCATGGATCCGACACCGATCCAGGCCGGCCACAGCAACCGATGACGCAGCAGTTCGCCGCTGGCCTTGCGCCAGGGCAACACGGGCGCGATCGCCATGAGGAAGAGCAGTGAAAGACCGATCGGCATGGTCATGCGGCTGAAATACGGCACGCCGATGGAGATGCGATCGTTGTTGAGCGCTTCGACGATGAGTGGGAACACCGTGCCGATGAGGATCACGAACGCGAACGCACCGAAAAGCACGTTATTGGCGAGGAATGCGCCTTCACGAGAGATCGGCGAATCGATGCGACCGGGTGAACGGAGCCGATCGCCGCGCCATCCGATGAGGACCACGGTGGCCAGCACGATCACGGCGAAGAACGCGAGCAAGAACGGACCGATGGTCGAGGACGTGAATGCGTGCACCGATTCGAGCACACCGGACCTTGTGATGAATGTGCCAAGGATGGTGAGCGAGAACGTGGCGCACAGCAAGGAGATGTTCCACACGCGCAACATGCCGCGTCGCTCCTGCACGAGCACCGAATGCAGATACGCGGTTCCGGTGAGCCAGGGCATGAACGAGGCATTCTCGACCGGGTCCCAAGCCCAGTAACCACCCCAACCCAGAACCTCGTAACTCCACCATGCACCGAGAATGATGCCGACGGTGAGGAATCCCCATGCGATGAGGGTCCAGCGGCGGGTGGCGAGTAGCCAGCCCTCCCCCACCCGGCCGGTGACGAGCGCAGCGATGGCAAAGGCGAACGGCACGGTGAAGCCCACGTAGCCGAGGTAGAGCATCGGCGGATGGAACGCCATGAGCGGATGGTTCTGGAGCAACGGATTTGGACCAGGGCCGTCGAACCCCGGGGGCGGCGAGAAATTGCGGAACGGATTCGCCGGACCGGCCATCAAGTAGAAGAAGAACAGTGCCACCAGCAACATGGTGAACAGCGCCCAGCCGACGAGTGGGTCGGCGAGACGACGGCGGAACTTGATCACCACCGCCATGAGATACCCGCCAAGGATCATCGACCAAAGGATGATTGACCCCTCGAGCGCTCCCCACAGCGTGGCGAAGTTGTAGAGCGCCGGGGTTTTCGTGGACCCATTGTCGGCGACGAACTTCACGGTGAAGTCGCGGGTGATCAGCGCCCGCTCCATGGCGATGAATGCCACGACTCCACCCAGGAGAACCAGTGCGGCGTAGACCCGTGAGAGACGAATGAGATCGGGTCGGCGACGGATGAGTCCGTAGCCCACGGTGATGGCACCGAGGAACGCAGCGGCCAGACCGAGTGTGACGCCGGCGCGACCGAGAGCGACGTTCATGGGGCGCACACCGGGGCATCGACTACGGGCACATTCCCGCCCTCTTCGGCCTGATTCAGCCGGTCGGCCTCGGTGGCCTTATAGACCTCGGAGTGCTTCACGATCATGAGGTTCGAATCGAAGGTGGTGGAGCCGCTGTCGGCGAAGTGCCCCTCGAGCAGCACCGCCTCGTTCTCCTTGAACATCTCAGGCGGATCACCCATGTGGTGGACAGGGATTTCGACCCCGTTGAACGTGACGGCGAAGGCCACACCATCACCGGTACGTTCGATGGTGCAGGGGGCAACAGTGCCCTGCAGTCGGAATCGTTTCGTACCGAGCGAATCCTTCTGGGCGACTGCCTCATCGACGTTTCGGTAGAAGGTCGACGCGCTACCGAGGGCCTTGACCACAAGGAACCCACCGAACACGACGAGCACCACGAGTGCCAGATAGGTGGGAAGTCGGCGTCGGCGACGACGAGGTGACGCCTCGGAGGTGCGCGGGGTCAGCTCCATCGACGCTTCTCCGGCGGAACCTGCTTGGAGATCGAACGGCCCCGCAGGATCGTGCGGACCGAATACCCACCGAGTCCGCCGAACACGATGACCCATGCGGCGATGACATAGCCCCAGTTCCCGCTCATGACCTGTCTCCTTCAGCCCGGCGTTCGGCGATGGCCGCATCGAGTCCCGCGTCATCGAGTTGATCCTCGAGCCAGGCGAGACGGAACCGATGGATGAGTAGCCACGCGAACACGAGACCGATGGCGATGAAGCCGATGAAGAGGGAGAACAACATCAGGCCCTCGATCTTGGCCCCCACGCCGTTGGCGAGCAGCGTGGGCTTCTGATGAAGGGTGCGCCACCACTGCACCGACTGGCGCACAATGATGACGTTGGGCACCAGCAACAATCCGATGATGGCGGATCGCTTGGTGCGCACATCGTGATCGGCGGGCAGTCGGCGCACGGCGAGGTATCCGAGCAGCAGGAGCAGCAACATGGTTGTCGAGGTGAGTCGGGCATCCCAGACCCAGTAGACGCCCCATGTCGGACGGCCCCAGATCATGCCCGTGACCAGCACGATGGCAGTGAACACGGTGGCGATCTCGGCGCTGGCGTAGGCCACGAGCTCCCACCATGCGGAGCGTCGCCACAGGAACATCGCCGAACCGATGGTGGTGAGGAAACAGCCGATGTAGGCGAACGTGGCCGATGGGACATGCACGTAGAGGATGCGGACAACCTCACCCTGCGATGCATCCGGTGGGCTGAGTATGAGGCCGAACAGGGCGAGCACCGCCAAGCTGAGGATGGCGAGCACACCGAGGACCCGGGTGGCGCGGGAGCCGGTCGAATCCAGACCCTCGGGTGCGGCGTCGAGCTGGGTGGTCAAGATTCCTCCAGGAGGGGACCGAAGCCGAAGATCCCGGCCACGACGTAGAGCGATGCGAAGATGCTCATCAGCCCGACCCACGGCCAGCCCTCCGACGGCGAACCGTTGAGCGCTGCCTCGAAGGCACGGGTGGATCCGATGAGAACCGGTGCGAGCACCGGCAACAGTAGGAGCGGAAGCAGGGTCTCACGCACTCGGAGACCGGCTGCCAGTACGCCGTAGAGGGTACCGGCGGCAGCGATCGAAGCCGTCGCGATGACAGAGGTCACAGCAAGCAACACCCAGCCATCAATCCGGGAGGTGTAGAGCACCACCACACCGACTCCGAGCAGGGCCTCGAGCACGATGAGCTGCACCGAGACGGCCAGCACCTTCCCGAGGAAGATCCCCGCTGGATCGAGCCCCGACAGACGCAGCGCATCACGATTGCCGTCGGTGGCCTCGATGGCGAACGACCGCTGCAGTGCCAACAACGCGCTGAACAACACGGCGATCCAGTAGAGACCCGGAGTGGCCTCGGTGAGCACGCTCTTATCGGGATCGAGCGCGAACGCGAACAGCACGAGTACGAGTAGCGCAAAGGGCAGCACCTGATTGAGTGCGACCCTCGACCGGAGTTCGAGTCGGAGGTCCTTCCCGGCGATGAGCAGTGCGTCACGGATCATGGGGCACCGCCATCGGCCGGATCCGGCACGATGATGGGCTCAGGCCTCACCGCACCGCCGGCAATGGTGATGACCGAGTCAGCCAGTTGCAACGACCGATCGAGCTCATGAGAACTGAGCACGACCGTTGCACCCGCCGAGACCGCCTCACGCACAAGTGCATCAACGAGATCGCGACCCTCCTGATCGAGCCCGGCATGGGGCTCGTCGAGCAACCACAGTTCCGGCCGACGAGCGATCAGACAGGCCAGAGATGTACGGCGACGTTGACCGGCCGACAAACGGCCAACCGCCACGGATCGCAGGCGACCATCCAGACCGAGCCGGATGAGAGCCTGCTCCACATCGGCGGGGTCGGCACCGGCGGCCCGCCCCCAGAACCGCACGTTGTCGCCCACAGTGAGTTCGTCATAGAGCCCGGTGGCATGACCGAGCAGGCCGACACGATGACGCACGGGCCTCGGGTCGGCCACGAGATCGACGCCGAGCACGACCGCATCTCCCCCGGCGACGGGCACGAGGCCGGCGAGGGTGCGCAGCAGTGTGGTCTTCCCAGCACCGTT
>Ga0114972_10001702_pt1 | contig 16475 bp, 15 predicted proteins | sample M_140807_EF_Meta_FD_87354 | JGI IMG/M metagenome (GOLD analysis project Ga0114972, IMG submission 87354) | Freshwater microbial communities from Lake Montjoie, Canada to study carbon cycling - M_140807_EF_MetaG | ecosystem: Environmental > Aquatic > Freshwater > Lake | place: Lake Montjoie... | reverse complement strand
GACATTCAAATAATTCTGATATGTATTTTATTCCGCCATGCCCCAACTTTTTTGCTTCAATGGCTGCATATCTTCGTTTATCTTTCTCGCTCAGTGAGTTGTAAAATTTTACCATCTCTGATTCGATTTCTTTTGAATAGCACATTATCTTGTATCTTGCTTTTTATAATTTAGTTTATCTTACCATTTGCCTATCTTATTTATTTTTCATTCCTAAATACAATAACAGGAACCGTGAAGTAAGTTAAATTTTCGTTTTTAGCAGGCATGACAGTTTTGTTGTTCTGCCTGCTTTTTTACTCTCCTACATCACCCGCGATAATCATACAAAGTCATATTTATTTTTCATCCACTGGCTTACTGGATGGTATAACTGGTTTTATCGTATTACGGACATTTATAACCTTACTTAGTAAGTCAAACCAAAAAGGTGCTCCCATAGAAATAGCGATCGCTGAAATTAACCAGCCGAGAAATGCTGTAGGTGGGCTTTGAGATGGCGAATCAAAATTACCAATTGTTCCATCCTTCCAACCCACAGGAAGAGGAGGAAAATCGGAAGAAGTTTTTAAAGTATCAACGTTAGATTGAAGTGATTCTTTGCACTTTTGCTCTGCGGTTATAATTTCTTCGGGTTTAGTCAATTTTCGAGCAGCATCAAAACAGGGTTGGTTTTGCTCAACCACCTTCGTCGCGGCTGCATCTAAGCTATCTCGTAAAACAGGATTTTTATATAGCTGATCAACGATGTACAAAGTGTCAATATTGAATAAGCCAGCAGCAAATAAACCAAAGAGCAAAGAAATACCTTTTGCATTTCGTTTATAAACGCCTGATGTGCATTCCATAATTTGAGTAAAGGTAGTGGCGACTTCATCAATAAAGTTAGTTAGAGTTGGCTGATCATATTTCAGTTTAGTAAGATTGGCAATTTCAATCAACTTTGGAATTACCTCTTTGTACTCCTCCTCATCCTTAATCGTCTGGAGTTTTGCGATTACTCCTTTCCGAGATGACTGGTCTGGTGTCGAATTTTCACTGGCGTACACTAATAAATCATTAAGTTGGAGCTTATTTTCGTCACTAAGTTTTTCATTAACCAAAGTTACTAAGGACTCAGCAAAAACTTTTGGATCAATATATGACGGCCCCAATGATTTGCCAAATAAAGATATGCCAAATAGAGATTTTTCGTTCCACTGGTTTGTGTATTGATTGTAAGCTGAAAATAGGGAATTTTGGCTAGGATCATACAGTTTTTCTGCTACCTTTTTTCCGAGGAAAATTTCGATGGCTTTTTTTAAATTTCTTGTCCGAAGTTCTAAGAATGCAGTCAATTGTTCTTGTAATTCTGAAACGACAAGGCTTAAGATTAGGTAAATAAAAACTAAGCTGATAATGATCTGGAGAAGTGTTGCTAAGGACATATTTTTAGCCAAATGATTGATTATAAATGATTAGTGAATTGATGACCTCATACTCCAAAAGATGCTATGAAGAAGCAAATAAACAGATGAGACAATCAAGGTTGAAGACAAAAGGCACTCTAACTTAAACCTGTATTATAGAAAAGCCTGAGTAAGCGTCCAGTTGTCTTCTAGGTTGCTAACATCAGCAGTGACAGAAAGAAAATCTTAGCAAATTAACACTTTGAAAAATTAGCTACTGGCCGCAGGATAAATTTTCGGGAAAATTTCAATAGATTTATCAAGAGAAAAACCTGAAAGAGTATTGGTGATTTTCCAAAAGGGACTACCGAATTCAAATTGGCTAAGGTGAATACTTTTCCACAGGAAATAATCTTTAGGAAGATTCTCAATTTCTATCCAAGTTTTACCAGCATCAGAAGTTGTTAAGAAATAGAGTAAATCTTCTCCGCCAGTGCCAAAGTTACGCCCGAAAACAATACCTTCTTGTTCTGACTTAAATCGAAGACTTTGAGCGTCAATAAAGGATACACCACCACCCTGGGATGCGATAAAATCATTAATGCCAGAAGATTCCTGCCAAGTTTCTCCAAAATCTGTTGTCCAATAAAGCGTAGGGAATGTCGCTTCCACTTGCCATTAAGTTAGAAACCAACCGTGTGTTTCATTGAGGAAAAATATCTCTTCTTTAACGAAAGAACCATTCGTTGCGTCTAGAGATAACCACCAATTTTCACCGCCGTCAAAAGTTTTCAACACAACGGTATGAGTCCGCATCGTACTAGATGAAAGTGGAGCTTTCTCGAAGAAATCAACAAACAATAATGCAGAGTCTGGACTAAAACTAATTAGTTCCAGATTATTAATAATCGCAATGGCTGAATCAGGATTATCTGTCGGAAAATCAGGATTAATTGCCACTAGTGAAAGAACTTCGTTGAGATTTGACATTTTTATTTCCTCTCTAAAAAAATGAAAAAATTGCAATTGATTTAAACAAAGCGATCGCTGGACAATAATTTAGCAAATTCTGTTTGTCGGGTTTCAGGGGTATCTCCATCAGCCCCTAAGTCAAATAAAGTGCCATAGAAAAAATAGGAAAAACCTGCAAAATCGCGATCGCGGGTGGCTTGAGTTTGTTGCTTAATTAAATTAAGATTAACCCTTTTGTCATCTGGTTTTAGCCCTGTTAAAATACCCATTACTGTTGGAATATGTTTGCGAGCTAATTCAACTTCGGTCTTAGAAATTTCATCTTTAAAACTAGCAAGACTAGAACGATATATTTGAATTACGATTTCTTCCGCAATCCCTTCCTGTTCCCAAGCTTGCCAATCTGCAAGGAAGTTATCAATAGAAAAAGCAAGCGGGTTTGGAGAAACAGAAACAATACAGTCTTTTTTGATGCCTTTAACCGTATTAAAAATTAAACGTAATAGTGCAGTGACTTTGTTTTTTCGCCAAGCTTTAAATTTTTCAGAACTAGGATTTTCAGTCGGATCGGCAACCCCAAGATTCTCGCTCTTAAAAAGTCCAATCGTAAAATCATCAAATCCTATATTTTTAGGAATACCGAAATGATCATCAAGTTGAATACCATCAATTTCGTAGTCTTGTACAAGTTCTCTAACCAAAACTTTAAAGAAACCCTGCACTTCAGGATGTGTGGGATTCAGCCACGCATTACCATTGACAATTTTTTTACCAGTGTTGGTTTTCATTAACCATTCTGGTTTGTTATTAGCTAAAGAAGAATTAGGAGGAACCATTAAACCGTATTCTAACCAGGGAATAATCCGAAATGGTTTTCCTAATGCTTGATTAATTTCAATAATCTCTGCGAGAATATCTCGTCCTGCCAATTTTTTTTGAAGATTAGCAGAGCTTAACTTAGCGGCATCAGAATTGACGGTATTATCCGCAACAGTAGATCGAAAAAAGACAAAGCCATTGTTCCAAACAACAGGGTAAAGCGTGTTAAATCCAGATTCCTTTAGTTTTGTTAAACCTGTTTGAATATTGTCTTTAGAGAAAAGAATATCACTGTCAATACTAGTCAACCAAACACCTCGAATTTCCTCAACTTGAACATGATCAGCAAAGAAAAAGACAAATTTACCGAGGGAATCTAGGGGTTCTTCTAATGTTACAAGGTAATGATTACCTTGTTTGATGTAAGATTGCATTCTTAATTCGCCAGTGCCAACTGATAGTTTCTGAGAACTTGACAATGTTTCCGAAGGAGCAGTAGAAATTTTAGCAACTGTTTCTTGGACAATTTTAAGTGTAAGCATGATTAAGCCAGAAATGTAATACAATGTCTAGATAAAAAGAAAATGACTTAGTTAAGTATGGTTGACAAATAAAAGAAAATTATCTCGTCCCAAATAAACACGCTGAAAAGCTTATTTTTGAGACTTTTTTCAGTTTTGCCAACCAAACCTTAGACTGAATCAGTTCACAATGAGATAAAGTTCTAAATGATTCTTGATCTTACTAATGCCGCAGCCTCCCCTGCGGTTACGTTGCCGTTTCGGTTAATATCCAATCCTCGATTTTGTTTGTACTCTCGTGAGGGAATACTAAATAAAACGAAATTACTGCCCTTTCCGATCGCTCGTGGGAAAAGGACGGCCATATAGGTATCCTCTAGGGTATTCAAGGGTTTACCAAATTGTTTCAAATATTTTTCTACAAAATCAAGTTGTTCAATTGCCGTCATTTGAGAAAGCTTTGTGCTGGTGGTTCCTAAAGATTTTGCCGTAGAGGATAAGAACTGAATTAATCCTACTGCACCACTCTGGGAACTGGTAATTGATGGGCTAAAAGTTCCTCCTGTCTCGAAACTCATTACTGCCATTAAAAATAGTGGCTTGGCAGGAATCCTTTGAGCAATTTGAACAACCTTCTCTCGAAATTCTTTAGTTGTACGATTTGCTCCCACTACATTAAAATCATCTGGATCAAGTGGGGATGTTAGACTAAATCCGACTTTAGCACTGCCCAAAATAACACCTGAAGTGTCCAATCCATCGGCAATAACTTCACGATTTCCACCCGTTTTAAATTTAAAGGAAAATGTCCAATTATCACCCGCAATAACGGCATCTCCTAGGGGAAAAGTTTTTCCAGCGAAAGGGCTTCGGATGCTAATTTTAGTAACATCTCCTGATAATTTTCCTGTAAATTGAACAGCATTTTCCAGGTTTAATTCACTATTTTTAACGGGAGTTGTAATCGTAACAGAACCAGTTTGATCATCCTCTATTGAATTTAATTCAATGGTAATTTCCTGAGCAGCAATTTCATTGCCAGAAGCGTCACAACCTTCAGCAACAATTTTGCGATCGCCGCCTAGGGTGAATTGGGTTAATAATGACCATTTCCCGTCAATAACCGTTACATTGCCCAACAGAAAATCTTTTGTGCCTAAAGGACTACTAATTCGCACCGAAACGACACCATCATCGGCTGTACCTTGGATGGTAAAAGGATTTTCTAATTTAAGAGTCTCTCCATTACTGGGACTAATAATTCTGACAGACATTTTTGACCTCCTGAAAAACTTAAATAAATGTTTGACAATGATCAAGCCTTTTGTCCTAAAAATAGTTAAGATAAGGCTCGAATAGTTGATTTTTAAAGCCGTGCGTTTACTGCTTGGCGAATCTCTTCAAGACGAACGCTAGAACCTTCTTTCATCCCTGGACATTCTGTGGGAAAACGATCTCGATGTCCAATAATACGTGGTAAGTTTTTGTTCGGCCCAGCCCTGAAAGGCTTTGCACTCAGAGCCGTAGGAGTAGAAACTAAGGTTGTAGTATCTGTAATACCAATTTTTTTGCAAAGTTGTGTACACAATGCGACGGCTGAATCAAATTGAGCATCGGTAATTTTGCTTCCTGGCACTTCAAAAGAACCATCAAAGGCTACTCCAAAACCATCATTAATGACATCATGTGCACCTTTTTTGCCATTAGGACGGCCTTCATAAATACGGCCACTGGGCATAATAACGTAATGATAGCCAATATCACTAAAATTTTGCTTTCCTGTCATTTCGCTTTCTTGAATTTTTCGCACTCTTGCTTCTTCTGTCGGTTTACTTGCCGTAGAAGGTAGCATAGGAAATACCGTATGATGAATGGTAATGCGCTTGGGATTGGGCAGAGTAGCAAGGGTGTTTTTGGGAGGTTTAGCTCCCCAGACACTACGGGGAATAACTTCTAATTGACCTGTCTCAAAATCAAGTGTAATTTCAGCCCGATCCTGATCAGAGGCAATGACTTCAATGAGGCGATCGCCACCTCGATTAAAAATCAAGGTAATTTCCCATTTGCCATCTTGAACGCGAGGACGTGCCACCTCAAACCGATCATCAACTAAGACGAGAAGTTCTTCGCCATCGTCTAAATTTGTCGCCGTACCTTTGAGAATAAAAGGTTCTGATGTTTTGGGATTTGCGGGAAAGTCGGTAATGGTAATCATTTTGTTTAGCTCCTAAAGTAATAATCAATCTAATCAGCCAGTCGAGCCGCGATCGCTCTCCAAGTTCCTGCACTAACAACACCAGTTACAATTAATTTGCCTTGGGTTTGAACATCCTTGACTGCACTATCGGTAAGGGTTCCAAAATCTCCGTCCACACCATCTCGACTTGGGCCCGAACTCCCCAGAAAGTAATCTAATTTTTTGAGTTCAGTTTGGAGAATTTTGACAGTAGCCTCATCATTGTCAAATCCCAGTCCTCGCAATAATGGACGTTGATATTTAGGGACATTCAAGTTGACAGGATTAGGAGTTGTTAATCCTGTCAGTTCTAAACGTTTAACATTTTGGGTAAATAGACCTGTATCAACGGCATACTCTAGCCAATCTTCCGTTTTTTCAATACCAAAACTAGGGCGATAACTAGCGACAGTGCCGTTATAAACCCGAATCTCACGATGAGTAACTCCTGTATTAGACGTTCCACGACCGACGATCGCCCCTTGAGGGACAGTATCTCCTCTATCAAATAAGAGATCGTCCAATTCAGCCAACCGTTCTACAACCCCTGTACCAAATTGGTAAATGTCGAGGAAATTAAAGTAACCCCCTGGATCATTGCCAACAAAAACGACCTTGCCCCCTAATAAAGCTTGTGGTTCTGTATCAATTGTGTCAACGCCTGCATGGGCGCGGCCACGGGAACGCGAGGCTCCGTAATAAACCCGATTGGCGGGTGAAACTTTAATTAATCGCATAATAATTAAGACTTGTGCCTAAATGCTCAATTTTTTTAGATATCACGAGAATACAGATTAATTCTTGGATTGTAAATAGGAAAAAGTCGGAAAAAGTATGTTCTTGAGTCGGAAAAAAGTCGGAAAAAGTCTGCTATTAATTTTGGAGCAGTTTACAATGGCTAGTTAAATGTGACAGTTATTCATCTTTTTCTCGATCGCCTTCAATCATTTCAATCGCCTCTTCACACCACAGCACCCAATCAGCTTCAAAAAGAATGCCTCGACGCAGAGTTAAATAGTGGAATTTTTTTGCTAGAGAAAGAGTTTCTATCTTGCCAAATTCTTCTTTTTCAATCGTATTAAGAATTGCTAAATTGTCCAGATGAATTTGATGACGACGCTTTAATTCATCCAAAATAGCGGGACGGGGAACCAGAAAACCAACCTGAGTTTTGATCATCAAATCTTCCCGAATAGTTGTCGGTTCACTGGGCTTTAGTACCCAATGGGCCAAGTTTTCTTTACCCAGGGAGGTGATGCTGTAGATATTTTTGTTAGGACGACTGGATTGGGTGATGGTTTCGGAGCTTACCCAACCTGCGTTTTCTAGTTCCCGTAGGGTTTTGTAAACCTGTTGATGGGAAGCCATCCAATAACAACTGATTTTTTCATCAAACCGCTTCACCATGTCATAACCGCTACAGGGCCCATCTACCAATAGAGAGGCCAAAAGAGCCTGGGGTAACGCCATTAAATTTTCTCCTTGACATATACAATTTGTTTACTATACATTCTTATTATGCAAAGTTAATATTCATTTTTTTGCATAGTCATCACCCGACAAATTAACTGACCCTCATTTCCCCTTGGAGGTTTTTATCAATGCAGACTCTGGAAAAGCCCGCAAAATCAAGTAATACGCCCGTTGGTAACTCTACAGGACAACGGATGAGCGTGATAGTCGGCATAGGCGCGATCGCGGTAATTGGCTTAATTGGTTACGGATTTACCCAAGCAAAAACACCCGAACCTGTTCCTGTGGCTAAACCCATTGTAGCCAAGTCTGTGACGGCATTAGGGCGTTTGGAACCCCAGGGAGAAGTGATTAAAATTGCCGCTTCAACCAGTGGCAGTCGGGTGGCTCAATTACTGATTAAACAGGGAGATTTAGTCATAAAAGGACAAATTATCGCGGTTCTCGATAGTCGCGATCGCTTACAGGCAGAATTAGAACAGGCCAAGGAGCAGGTAAAAGTCAATCAGTCCAAGTTGGCGCAGGTGAAAGCAGGAGCAAAAACGGGGGAAATTGGGGCGCAACAATCCACGATTCAACGCATTGAAGCCCAATTAAACGGCGATCGCCAAACTCAACAGGCAACGATTGATCGCTTAGAGGCTCAATTAACGGGGGACATTGCCTCTCAAAAAGCCAGTATTCGTAAATTAGAAGCCGAATTAGCTAATGCAAAGGCAGAATATCAACGGTATCAACAATTAAGCAAGGAAGGAGCCGTTTCTGCTTCTATTTATGACAGTAAGGGGTTAAATCTAGAAACCAGTCGTCAACAGTTAGCCGAAGCCAAAGCCAATTTAGAACGGACAGAGCGCACGACTCGGCAACAAATTAAAGAAGCCAAAGCCGCCCTAGAACGCATTGAAACAACGGGTCAGCAACAAATCAATGAGGCTCGTTCGACTTTAAATAAAGTTGCGGAAGTTCGTCCTGTTGATGTGCAAGCGGCCCAAGCTGAGGTGAATTCTGCGATCACTGCGGTCAAAAAAGCCCAAGCCGAATTAGCCCTTGCCTATGTGCGATCGCCGAGGGATGGACAAGTATTAAAAATCCATACTTGGGACGGAGAAATTGTGGGTAATAACGGCATTGTGGAACTGGGACAAACCAATCAAATGATCGCGGTGGCTGAAGTCTATGAAACCGATGTTAAACGACTAAAAATTGGACAAAAAGCCATTGTGACTAGTGATGCTTTTTCGGGAGATACAACAGGTACAGTCAAAGAAATTGGGCTACAAATTTACAAAAATAATGTTTTAAATACTGATCCGACTGCCGCCACCGATGCTCGCATTGTGGAAGTTAAAATTCAACTTGATCCTGCCAGTAGTCTTAAAGTTCAAGCTTTTACTAATCTCGAAGTAACCGTTGAAATTAAAACTCAATAATTCACAATATTTCTTATAAATTTGAGAAAAATATGAAGCTTATTATTACCATAAATACTTAATGATTTAAAGTCCCCCTTATCAAGGAGGATTTAGAGGGATCAAACCTTTTTTTGAATAAAAAATTTGAGAAAAACCATGAAAAAAGTACCTAAAACTCGTGAAATTCCTTTGGCTTGGTTGCAACTAAGTCGGGAAAAAAGTCGATTATTAGTCGCAATGGCAGGAATCGCTTTTGCGGACATGTTGATGTTTATTCAATTGGGTTTTCAAACCGCCCTTTATGATAGCAATACCAGATTACATCAAAAAATCAATGCGGATCTCGTTTTAATTAGTCCCCAGGGAAGGAATATTGTTAACTTAACCACCTTTCCTCGCCGAAGATTATATCAAGCTTTGAGTTTTGACGGTGTAGCCAGTGCCGATCCCCTTTATGCTGATTTTGTCGATTGGAAAAATCCCCAGACCCAGATTAAAACTTCTCTTTTATTATTAGGATTTAAACCAGATAAATCTGCTTTTTTGATTCCCGAAGTTGAACAAAATTTAGAAAAACTTAAAATGCCAGATGTCCTTTTATTTGATAAGGGTTCCCAGGGAAAATACGATGAAACTTTAGCCAGTTTAGAACAGGGAAAAACCGTTTCTACGGAAATTCAAGAACGCAAAATTAATGTCAAAGGATTATTTCTTTCAGGAGCTTCCTTTGCGGCAGATGGTAACGTGATTACCAGTGATTTGAATTTTCATCGCATTCTAACTCGTCGTCATCCGTCCCAGGTCAGTGCGGGATTAATTAAACTCAAACCAGGCGTTGATCCCCAACAAATGGCTGAGGCATTAAAACTCAGTTTGCCCAATGATGTTAGGGTTTTAACGAAGGCAGAATTCATTCAATTTGAAACAAAATATTGGTCAGAAAATACGTCTATTGGTTTTATTTTTACCCTGGGGACAGCAATCGGTTTTGTGGTGGGAGTTGTCATTGTTTATCAAATTTTATCTAGTGATGTGGCGGATCATTTAGCTGAGTATGCTACCTTAAAAGCGATGGGTTATCGCAATTCCTATTTATTAATCGTTGTTTTTCAAGAAGCTTTGATTTTAGCTCTCCTCGGTTTTTTACCTGGATCAGCGATCGCATTTGGTTTATATGCCTTGACCCGTAATGCCACAAATTTACCCCTATTTATGACCCTGAGTCGAGCGATTACCGTTTTAATTTTAACAATGATTATGTGTACCATTTCAGGTGCAATTGCCACTAAAAAATTACGCTCTGCTGACCCTGCTGATATATTTTAAGATTTTTATGGATTTGGAAACTAAACCCCTACTAAAATTGAAAACTATCTTGAAAATCAACTTGATATTATTCTAAAAAAACAACTTAAAAATTATGCAAACCCTTACTTCTGTTAATCAGACTCAAAATATTACAAATCAGGCTGTTATTTCCGTTAGAAATCTCAACCACTACTTTGGTCAAGGCTCCTTAAAAAAACAAGCTCTTTTTGATATTAATTTAGATATTTATCCTGGGGAAGTTGTTTTGATGACAGGGCCATCGGGTTCAGGAAAAACGACTTTATTAACCCTCATTTGTGGGCTACGTTCTCCCCAGGAAGGCAGTTTAAAATTACTCAATCAAGAGTTATTTGGCGCGAATCAGGAGCAATTAATCCAAGCTCGTCGCAAAATTGGTTATATTTTTCAGGCTCATAATTTACTCAAAAGTTTAACGGCTTTACAAAATGTGCAAATGTCTCTGCAACTTCATTCAAACATTTCTCCGACAGAACGCTATGAACGGGCAACTCAAATGTTAGAAGCGGTTGGACTGGAAGAACGTATTCATTATTATCCAACGGGCCTTTCAGGGGGGCAAAAACAACGGGTCGCGATCGCCAGAGCCTTGGTAAGTCATCCGAGGGTTGTGTTGGCCGATGAACCCACCGCCGCTTTAGATAGTAAATCGGGACGAGATGTGGTTAATTTAATGCAAAAACTAGCTAAAGAACAGGGTTGTACGATTTTGATGGTGACTCATGACAACCGCATTTTAGATATTGCGGACCGCATTATTTATATGGAAGATGGCGTTTTAGTGAGTAACGATACAGGAAAAAGTAAATCAAATCATTAATTCTGATCAGGTTCATCCTAATGGCACGATCGCCTGCTTAAGAAATATTGTCGGAATGCGATCGCTGAAAGTTCGCTAATATATCGCTGATCTATCAGAAAAGGAGAGTTATAATGAAGAAAAGACCCTGAAAGAGATACGTGGTATATAGTTAAGCCATGTGAAGCCCAAGAAATGGTGAAATTCATTGATGAATACTAGAGACCTATTCCCAGAAATGAGAAGTTATGAATATTTTAAATATCTTCATGAGGAATGACATTTCCATTATTAAGTAAAGTGTACAAATCAAAGTTGAAATTAAAAGAAGGAAATGAATACAAAAATAAGCCAAAAATTGCAGAAAAATTAAAAAGATGAAAACATTTTTAGGAATTGATTTTGGAACATCGGGTTGCCGTGCCATTGTGATTGATTTAGATGAAAATATTCACTTGGAAACTGCCATAAATTTTTCTGAATCTTTTTCTTCAAACTGGATTCAAATCTGGAAAGAATCTTTATTTGAATTATTCGTGAATATTCCCCAGGATCTCACCCAATCAATTCAGGCGATCGCGATTAATGGAACATCTTCAACGGTGTTACTCTGTGATGATCGGGGAAATCCTATCACTGAAGCTATTTTATACAATGATGGAAGGGGAAAAGATATCCAAGCAAAGTTAAGCCAATTTGTTCCGCCTCATCATTTGACTTTAAGTGCGAGTTCTAGTCTGGCAAAATTAATATGGTGGTCTGAGCAATCCTATTTTAAGCAAGCGACTTATTTTTTACATCAAGCGGATTGGTTAGCTTTTTTGTTACACGGAAAATTAGGAGTTAGTGATTATCATAATGCCCTAAAATTGGGTTATGATGTGGTGAATTTATCCTATCCTAGTTGGTTAGTTAATCAGGATTTTTTTGATTTATTGCCCCAAGTCTTAGCTCCTGGTACTGTTATCGGCAAAGTTGAAACAGCGATCGCGCAACAACTGAATTTAAACCCTAATTGTCTAGTCTGTACGGGAACAACGGATAGTATTGCGGCATTTTTAGCGAGTAAAGCAAAGGAACCTGGGGAAGCGGTAACTTCTTTGGGTTCAACTCTGGTTTTAAAGTTATTGAGTACAACGCCGATTGAAGATTTAGCATCGGGAATTTATAGTCATCGTTTGGGTAATTTATGGTTAACGGGAGGGGCTTCTAATACGGGCGGAAATGTATTAAAATATTTTTTTAGTGAGCAAGAATTAATTGAATATAGCAAACAAATTAATCCCCAAAATATTAGCTATTTCAACTATTATCCTCTGCTTACACCAGGCGATCGCTTTCCCATTAATAATCCCAATTTATTACCCCAACTAGAACCTCGTCCTGAGAATCCTATTGATTTTTTACAGGGTTTATTAGAAGGAATTGCCCGCATTGAAGCCTTGGGTTATCAGAAGTTACAAGCTTTAGGAGCGACTCCTTTAACTCAGGTTTATACGGCAGGAGGTGGGGCAAAAAATCTGATTTGGCAAAGGATTCGAGAACGCTATTTAGGGGTTTCTGTTTGTTCTTCTAGGCACACAGAAGCGGCCTATGGGACGGCTTTATTAGCTAAAAATAGTTATTCTGGTGTGGACAATTCATCCTGGGATTCCGTTTTTTGAGCCTTCGGTTGACTCCATAAAAACCACCATAGCTCTAAACCGATTAAACCCAATCCTCCCAAGGTAACGATCGCTTTTAGGGCTAGGGGTTGCTCAATCGGACGAAACTGGGGATTTGTGCTGGAATGCTCCGACGACATTGAGACTGCTGGCCCTGCGGATACCGTAAACATTAAAACGACCAGACCGATAATATTACTAAAAATAACGTTTTTGCTCGCCATAAATTGACTCCTTAAATAATAACTTTCGGCTGAAATTTCCGCAGACGCAACGCATTTGTCACCACCGAAATAGAGCTACAGGCAATCGCTCCCCCCGCAATAATCGGACTGAGTAACCAACCAAAAATGGGAAACAAAACCCCCGCCGCGATGGGAATCCCTGCCACATTGTAGATATAGGCAAAGAAGAGATTTTGACGGATATTTTGCATAGTTGCATGGCTGAGTTGGATCGCAGTCACAATTCCCTGTAAATCTCCTGAAATCAAGGTAATATCAGAAGCCGCGATCGCCACATCGGTTCCTGTGCCAATAGCAATCCCCACATCTGCCTGGGCTAGGGCGGGCGCATCATTGATTCCATCCCCTACCATCGCGACAATTTTTCCTTCTGATTGTAACGCTTGGATTTTAGCGGCTTTTTGTTCAGGACGGACTTGGGCTAAAACTCGGACTATACCAACTTCATGAGCGATCGCTTCGGCGGTGGCTTGGTTGTCCCCTGTGAGCATCACCACCTCCAAACCCATTTTCTTTAAAGCCTTGACGGTTGCAACAGAAGTGGGTTTAAGAGCATCCGCAATCCCCATAATCCCTTGAATTTGACCAGCGATCGCGATCCAGACAACCGTTTTTTTCGTATTTTCCCAAGTTTGTTGATAATCTTCCAGTTTTTGGGTGGGAATGCCTAATTCCTCTAGCCAACGTTGAGTCCCAATTTGCACCCTTTTTCCTGCCACGATTCCCTCTACTCCACTTCCCGCGATCGCCTTAAATTCTTGAACGTCTGCAAAATTCACCTGTTGGGATTGGGCGTATCTGACCATCGCTTCTGCTAGGGGATGTTCCGAATTTTTTTCGAGAGAAGCCACGAGTCCGAGTAAATGCAATTCGTTATTGTCCGCAACCCCATTTGCCGTCACAAAATCCGTCACCGTCGGTTTGCCCTGGGTGAGGGTTCCCGTCTTATCCAAAACGATGGTCTTGATTTGGTGGGCAAGTTCGAGACTATCGGCTCCTTTAATTAAAATACCGTTTTCTGCTCCTTTTCCCGTTCCTACCATGATAGAGGTCGGTGTTGCTAACCCTAACGCGCAGGGACAGGCAATAATCAAGACTCCTACGGTGGTAATCATCGCCAGGGTAATATTACCCATGACGTTAAACCAAATAATAAAGGTTAAAATCGCGATCGCAATGACCCCAGGCACAAACCAAGCAGTTATCTGATCCGCTAATTTCTGAATCGGAGCTTTAGAACCCTGGGCTTGCTGAACCATTTTGACAATTTGGGCTAGAACCGTATCTTTTCCCACCCTAGTCGCTCGAAACTTAAAGCTTCCTGTTTGATTAATCGTCGCGCCAATCACCTCATCCCCTGGTTGTTTTTTAACGGTAACACTTTCTCCCGTTACCATTGCTTCATCAATCGTGGAAGAGCCTTCGACAATTTCTCCATCGACGGGAATTTTTTCCCCAGGTCGCACTAAAACAATGTCACCTAAAATAACTTCTGCGATCGCAATATCAACTTCCTGGTTATTACGAATCACTCGCGCTGTTTTTGCCCCCAAACCGATTAATTTACGAATCGCCTCCGAGGTTTCTCCCTTGGCAATATTTTCAAATAATCTTCCTAACAAAATAAGCGTGGTGACCGTCGCCGCTATTTCAAAATAAACATGGGGCATCAGACCTTCCGTTGTAAAAAAAGCAGGAAATAGAGTGACAAAGAGGGAATAAAGATAGGCAACTCCCGTTCCCAAGGCGATTAAGGTATCCATCTTTGCCGTGTGTCGTTTAAGGGCTTTCCATCCGCCGATAAAAAAGGATTGTCCACACCAGAACAGTACGGGAGTCGTTAAAATCCATTGCACCCAGGGATTACTCAACCAGTTAGGAATTAAGGGCAGATTTATACCCAAAATTTCAGGAATCATGCCTAAAACTAACAGGAAACTGATCATACCACCGATCCAAATTTTCCGTTTCAGATCGAGAGTTTCAGCTTGACGAGACTTTTTTTCCTCATCATCTTGACTCGCGTTCATTTCTTCTAGGAGAAATGCTTGATAGCCCGCACTGACTACCGCCGCTTGAATGGTTTTGAGATCGGTTTGCTGGGGATTGTATTTAACCGCCGCCTGTTCAGCCCCAAAATTTACCTGGCACTCAGCAACTCCTGGAACCGATTGAATGGCTTTTTCAATATTCGAGGCACAGGATGCGCAACTCATTCCCCGTAATTTAAGGAGCAGATTATCCATGATGGTTTTTCTAGAGTAATAATGAAACTTCTGGACAAATATGCTTTTTTCGGAATTCTTAACGATTTTTTGAGCGCAATTCGGAACTTTTACAGAAAAAAAGGAGAGATGGGTCACTAAGGATTTGAACCCTGAACCAATGGATTAAGACTCTATGGCTAAAAACCCTACAACATTTAGTCTATCAAAGTTTTAGCTTTCGGGTTAAAATCCTTTTTTGATTTGATGTCAGATTTTAAGGAAAAGTACTAGAAAATTATCCCTAAATCATGAAGAAAATCACCCCGATTAACAAGAATAATTTCATTGTTTTACAGTTTTCATTAGCAAAAAAATGCTTTTCCTTTGCTAGTCATAAATATAATCTTTTTTGGGAAAGTGAACCATTGCTAGAGACTAAAATATCGATTAAGATTGAATATCGATAGTTATTCGTCAATTAAACCGAATCGACTCAAGCCTGAATGTCCAAGGCGATCGATTAATGCGACAGCAACCCTAGCCATAATTATCCCCGCCGCGATCGCTAAGTGAATTACCATGACCCAAACCCTTTACGACACCGACTTCAATCTATGGATAGAGCAAACCATCGCTGCCCTAAAAAGTGGTGACATCCAAACCCTTGACCTGGACAACCTCATAGAAGAGATTGAAGCTATGACCCGTAGCGACAAAAGAGAAATTTTTAACCGTCTGAAGGTGTTAATCATGCACCTGCTAAAATACCGATACCAACCCCGAAAGAAAACTAACAGTTGGATAAAAACCATCAACGAACAAAGAGACCAGATAGAGTTAGTCCTAGCAGACAGTCCAAGCCTTAGACCCTACCTAACCTCAAAGCTCGAAGAAATTTACAAAAAAGCCAAACGAGACGCAGTAACCGAAACCAAACTAACCCCAGAAACCTTCCCGACGGACTGCCCATTCACTGAAGAACAAATTCTAGATTCAGAATATTTCCCCAGTTAAAATAGAAAAGGATTTTTAAAGATAGCCCATCACTGGACTACCTATAGCGTTAAGGGATGGGTCACCAGGGATTTGAACCCTGAACCAATGGATTAAGAGTCCAGTGCTCTACCGTTGAGCTAGTAACCCCTTACACTCAATCACTTTAACACAAAACAACAGCCCGCCGTTTCTCGTTCGTTAATGCCCTGAACTGTTGTTCAGTTTTCAGACTTGGCAAAGTGGACTTTACAAGGGAGAATGAGAATTATATTACTATTTGTAAAGTTAGATTTGTGGCTAAAATTCGTACCGTTTCCGAGACCAAGCGTGAGTTCCATGTCCATCATCATCGTCCTATAAATTCGATTTATCGGCGTTTTGTGGAAGAATTAATGG
>Ga0114972_10001700_pt1 | contig 16488 bp, 11 predicted proteins | sample M_140807_EF_Meta_FD_87354 | JGI IMG/M metagenome (GOLD analysis project Ga0114972, IMG submission 87354) | Freshwater microbial communities from Lake Montjoie, Canada to study carbon cycling - M_140807_EF_MetaG | ecosystem: Environmental > Aquatic > Freshwater > Lake | place: Lake Montjoie... | reverse complement strand
TCGCTCGTGACGCAGGAGGAGAAGCCTGCGCTTCAGGCCATCACGCGAATGGACCGCGAGCGCGCCATCAGCCTTTTCGCGAACATTGCGCCTGGTCACTCGCAAGAAGAGGTGCTGAAGAAGGTCGACCAGCTCGGCCTGGGCTTGCCTGAAGGCCAGCGGCTCGTCCTCGGTGGCGCGAGTGCATCGTTTCGTGAGACGGCGCAGAGCCTCGCGTTTGCGCTGCTGCTTGGGATCGTCGTCGCCTACATGATCCTCGGCGGTCAGTTCAATTCGTTCCTCCACCCCGTCACGGTGCTCACCATCCTTCCGCTCTCGCTCGCGGGTGCGGTCTTCGCGCTCGCTCTTGCAGGTAAGACGCTCAACATGTTCAGCATGATCGGGATCCTGCTGCTCATGGGGATCGTGAAGAAGAACTCGATCATCCTGGTCGATTACGCGAACCAAGTGCGGCAAGAGCGTGGCGTCGGTGCGCTCGAGGCCATGCTTGTCGCAGGTCCGCTCCGGCTGCGGCCCATCTTGATGACGAGCTTCGCGACGATGATGGCGGCGATTCCGTCGGCGCTCGCCCTTGGCGCGGGCGCCGAGACGCGGGCACCCATGTCGGTCGCGGTGCTGGGAGGGCTCGTCGTCTCGACGGTCCTTAGCTTGCTCGTCGTCCCCGCATTCTACGTCGTTGCCGATCGCGGCGTGGCCCTCGCGCGGCGTTTGCGTGGCGCGGGAGCGCCCCCTCCTTCGAGCGGCTCGGTGGGCGTGTGATTCCGCATCTTCCCGCCCTCGATGGCCTTCGTGGACTCGCGTTGCTCGGTGTCCTTCTCTTTCACGCGCAGGGTGCGCTGAAGGGCGGGTACCTCGGGGTCGATCTCTTCGTTGTCTTGTCGGGCTACCTCATCACGTCGCTGTTGCTCGCCGAGCAGCGAACCCGAGGACGCATCGATCTCGGTGCGTTTTGGGTGCGGCGCGCGCGCCGCCTCATGCCTGCGCTGCTGTCCTTGATGCCGGCGGTCGCGCTCTACGCTAGGTTTTTCGCTCAGCCGAGCGAATATCGGAGCCTGCGCTGGGATGCCTTCGCGACGCTAGGCTACGTGGCGAACTGGCGCGCCCTCTTCGCCGAGAAGAGCTACTGGGATCTCTTCGCCGCACCGTCGCCACTCGAGCACTGCTGGAGTCTCGCGATCGAGGAGCAGTTCTACGTCGTGTGGCCGCTCGTCGTGTGGTTCGTGTTGCGTAAAAAAAGCCCGCGCTGGCTCTTGGGGCTCACGCTTGCGCTTGCGGTGGCGTCGATGGCGGCGATGCTGGTGGTGTTCGATCCGTCGAAGACTTCGCGTGCGTACCTAGGGACAGACACGCGCGCCGCGGGCATCTTGATGGGTGCGGCGTTCGCATGCGTGTTTCCGCCCGAGACGAAGGTTTCGGCGCGGCAAGCGAGGTGGATGGACTTCGCCGGGTTCGGCGCATCGTTGCTGTTGGCGGCTGCGTGGGTTTGGCTCGATGGCAACGATCCCCGTCTCTACCGTGGCGGCTTTTGGCTGCTCGAGCTCGCGACGCTCGCGCTCGTCGGTTGTGCGGTTGCCGGGCCCGCGAGCCTCGTGGGGCGCGCTCTGGCCATTCGACCGCTGCGTTTTTTCGGCGCCGTGAGTTACGGCGCGTACCTTTGGCATTGGCCCGTCAACGTCGTCTTGAGCCCCGAGCGCCTGCGGCTTCCACTCCTTGGGCTGCATGCGGTGCGCTTCGCTTTGACCTTTGCGATCGCGTTTCTTTCGCACCGTTTCTTTGAGCAACCCATTCGCAAAACTGGCGTTCGCCATCCCCGGTTCGTCGTGCCCCTGTCCTTCGCTGCGACGCTCGGGGGCATCGTTCTAGCGACCCCGTTCTCCGCGGCGACGGAACTTCCGAAGGCCCCGTACCTCGCGAGGGTTCCCGACTACCGCCCCGACGGGGGCCCGCCCGAGTGGCGGCTGCTCGTTCTTGGCGACTCGACCGCGAACGCTGTCGGGTGGTCGGTACGTCATCTGCGCTGGGTCGTGCCGAAGGAGCGCTGGCCTTCGATCACCGTTGAGCTGGAAGGTGAGGACGGCTTCAGCTTGCTCGCGGACGGTCCGAAGTGGGCCAACTGGCGTACGGTGGCCGATAGGGTGAGGCCCAACCTCACGGCGATTGTGCTGAGCGGGGCGTTTCTTTACGGCACGACGCTCGATGGCGAGTTCCGCTACGCGTGCACGCCGGGTTGGGACGAGCGCTTTGAAAAAGCACTCGACGCGCGCCTGGCTTCGCTGTCACCCGGCGTGCCGAACGTCTGGCTCGGGACACTTCCGTACGCGCTCGGAAGGTACGACACGGCCGAGTTTCGTCAGCGGATCGACTGCATCAATGCTTCGATTCGGAAGGTCAAGGCGGCCTTCCCTGGTGTGCACACACTGCCGCTTGCGGACATCGAGTGCCCGAAGGGGAGCTGCTACGCGGCATTTGAGGGCGCATTGATTCGTCCCGACGGCGTGCACTACGACCTGAACGCGGCGCGGCCCATCGCTGAGCGTGTCGTCGAGGCGCTTCGTCGTGAGCCCTTCGGTGACTTCAAGCCGCTGACTTCGGCCGATCCTCGCCCTTAGCGGACGCGGCTTCCGGTGTGCTCCGCTCCGCGTGTCCCGTCCGCGCTCACTCGGCGGCGCGGTCGAGCGCGCTCCCCCGACTGCCAAGGGGCGTGACCGGCATGGTCAGGACGAACGTCGCCCCCCCGCCGGAGGTCGGCGCGTGCTCGATGGCCCCGCCGTGCGCGCTGGCAACGCGTTTAACGATGGTCAAACCGAGGCCGGTCCCGCGTGCGCGGGTCGTGAAGAACGGCAGAAAGAGCTTCGATGCGGACTTGTCCGACACACCGGGGCCACGGTCTGCGACCTCGATGTAGAGGTGCGCTTCCGCTCGCCGTGCCCGCACATCGATGAGCATCGGCGGCGCATCGATCTGCAGCGCGTTGACGACGAGGTTCACGACCGCGTGTCGGACGAGCTGGGCGTCGCACTCGATGTCGCCGAGGTCTCCCTCGAGCGCGACGGTGACCCGGTGTTCCGAGGGGGCCGCCGCTTGAGCGGACGCGACCGCGCTGAGCAGCAGCTGCGATGCTTCGGTGCGCTGCATTCGGAGCGAGAGCGGTCGCGCGAAATCAAGGAAATCGTCGACGAGACGCCGCAGTCGATCGGCCTCTTCTTGCAGGATGCCAAGCAGCTCTGCGCTGTGTCCTTTGGTGTCATCGCCAAGCTCACGGCGGAGCCCGCCTATTGCGTTGAACATCACGGCGAGGGGGTTGCGCACCTCGTGCGCGACGACCGCGGACATTTCGCCGACCGCGGCGAGGCGCTCCCGCGCGACCAGCTCGGCTTGCGCTTGCGCGAGTTGCCGGGACGACTCTTCGAGCGCCAGCGCCGTTTCGACGAAACGTCGCCCGACGCCGGCTCCGATGGAGACGACCGCCACCATGGTGGCGATGTCGAGCATGTAGGGCATGCGCGTGACCTGCGAAGCTGCGAGGCTGTCGAGCACGGCGGCCATGGTGAGGGCCGTAAGACCCACGAAGTTTGGCAGAGCGCGCCACTCGCCGCGCGCGAGCCGCGCGCCATTCCGGACGACGAGCGCCGCGATCGCCGCGCAGTAATAGGCGTAGGTCAGCATCCCCAGCTTGGTCGGCATCGCATCGCGGTAGACGATTCCGAACCACGCGGTGCGCGGAACCACCACGTCGGTGACGAGCAGGTTGGGGATGTGCGCCAGCGCCGCGCAGCTGAGCGCGCCGGCAATGCTCAGCTTCTCGGCAAGGCCCGCCGTGCGGCCTTCGCTCTCCAAGTCGAACGCGACCCACGCGGCCCCGTGAAGCGCCCCGGCGGAGAGGGTGACGCGGGCCGCGAGAACCACCGCGGCGTCGCTCACCGGGAGTCCGACGAGCACGTTGCCGGCGCTGAAAATGGCGGCCATCAAGGATGCAACGGCGTACCAACGGAGCGAGCGAAGCACCGCACCGCGGGACACCGCAATCGCGACAACGCCGGTCATCAAGCTGACCCATGCGCTCGCGATCGAGATCACTGCCGCCGCCGTCATGCCGGGAGAATGACCGCGATGCCGACGACGACGCAAGCGCTCCGAACCCAAAGGGCCTCGCGCCGCTAAAATGACGAAAGTCAGCCTTTGAGGGGTGCCTTCCGGCCCGTCGGGGTGACACGAAGAAGGCGCGTCAGAGCAAGACGGAGACGGGGGGAAGGCGCGAGCGTCGCGGAGTCGACGCGGTAGCGACCCGGCGCGAGCTCGCACGACAGCGTGTTGGTGCCGTCCCTCGACGGACGGCTTGCGTCGGTGGGGAACGCAAGCCACGGCTCCACCACCTCGAACTCGAGCGGGCTCGGCTCGAAGGCCGTCTCCGGGAGTTCCGTGACGAGGGTACGGAGCTCCGGTTCGCTGATGCCATCGACTCCGACGACCCGGACGAAGAGGCCGCCGTTTTCGAGCGGCGTGAAGTAGAGGCGACTGCACCTGCCTAGGACCACGACCGAACCCCACGGGCGAGCGAGGAGGCTGGTTTCGGTGGCGCGGTCGGCGTCGGCGGCGTCCGCGCTGGTGGCGTCCTCGGCCCATCGTGGAGCGAGCGAGGCCGCGACGACGGCATAGGGGCTCTCCGAGCCTGCCAGGCTCTTCCATCGCCCGATCTCCGCGACCGCGCGCAGACGAGCGAGCGTGCGACCGACGAACGCGGAGACACGTGCGTCCCGCCAGCGGTGCGGGTCTTTGCCCAGCCTCAGCTTGAGCCACCCGGTCCGAACTGCATCCGGCTCGTACCCTGGCAGGCTTGCTGCCACCGCGTGGTCCTCCGCGTCCACGAGGAACGTAAGCGAAATGACGCGGCCTATGCGTTCGACGCACGCATAGGTGATGCCGAAGAGCGCGAACTCCGCCCGCTCGCCGCTCGCGAGGATCTCCACACCCGGCGAGCCCTCTCCGAGGTTTTTGCACGCCAGGTCGTAGGCGAGGTCGCTGTCTTCGTTCTTTGCGCTAGGTGGCTTGTTGTACGTCTGCGAAGGCATGGTCTGTCGAGGTCACCAAATCTCGTCGCGAATGCGGAGCAGCACCCTTACGAGCAAGTAGCTTCCAAATGCGAAGAAACCGAGCTGAACGCGCTGCGCCCAAAGTTGCGTCGCGACAAAGGGTTCGAGCGCGATGCCGAAAAACCATAACGCGAGCGCGGTCAGCACCAACAGCGTGCGGTTGACGAGGCGTCGCTGAAGGTTCAAGCGGCGCTCGATGTTGGGGTCGTTGACTTGGATCCCGAGGTTTCGGTCGTCGATCTGTTGAAGGATCTGCTGCAGGCTCGCGGGAAGGCGCCGGCCAAGTTTCGCAAACGCGCTCAGCGAGTCGACGGCGGTCCGTAGGAGCGCGTCTGGCTGGTAGCGCTTGGCGATGAGTCCTTCGACGTAGGGTTGGCAAGCCGCGATGATGTCGAGATCCGGGCTAATTTGCTTGCCGATGCCCTCCACGGTCATCAGCGCCTTGAAGAACATCGTGTAGTCGGGCGGGACCCGCACCTTGTGGCGCATGGCGCCATCGATGATGTCGCGAATGACCGCACCGAAGTCGACGTCGGCGAGGGAGGTCGAGGAGAGGTGCTGATCCATCAGCTCGGTGACGTCGCGTTCCCAGGCGTTGTAGTTCACCGCGTCCGTCTTCAGGCTAATGTCGTAGAGCGCCCGAGCCACGCCTTCGTAGCTTCGAATGCTCAGCGCCAGCAAGAGGTCGGCAAGGGCTTCGCGCATCGCCGGGCTCATGCGGCCGACGAGGCCAAAATCGATGAGGCCGATGCGCTTGTCGTCGAGGACGAAAAGGTTTCCGGGGTGCAGATCCCCATGGAAAAATCCGTCCTCGAACACCTGCTTGAACAGCATGCGAACGACCTCGTTCGCGATCACGTCCATGTCGTGGCGGCCGACCGCGTCGATGATTTTAACGCCGTAGAGGCGCTCCATCACGAGGACTCGATCGGTGCTTTGGTCGGTGAAGACCTTGGGGATGTGAACGAGCGGCCAGGACTCGAAGTTCTTGGAAAAACGAGCGGAGTTGCGGGCCTCGCCCGTGAAATCGAGCTCGCGTCGAATGGCGCGGTCGAACTCGAGTGCGATCGCCGTCGGCTCGAAGGCACGAATTTCAGGGAACGACTCCTCGAGCTTTCGCGCGAAGAAGTGAAGGATGCTGAGGTCCGCCTCGATGCTCTCGCGGACGCCAGGGCGCTGAACCTTGATGACGACAGCCTCTCCGGTCTTTCGCTTCGCGGTGTGCACCTGAGCGATGCTGGCGCAGGCGAGGGGCGTCTCGTCGAACTCGTCGAACATGGCCTCGATCGGACGACCGAGACTTGTCTCGATCACTTTGCGGATCTCTTCGACTGCAATCGGGCTGACTTGGTCCTGCAGGCGGGCGAGCGCCGTACAGTACTCTGACGGGATCAGGTCTTGCCGCGTCGAGAGGATTTGTCCGAGCTTGACGAAGGTGGGACCGAGCTCCTGCAGTGCCAGAGGCAGCCGTTCGGCAAGCGCGACGGTACTTCGGTTCGCGTCGGCGTCTCCGCCGCTCTTCTCGCGCGCGATGTCCTCGAGCTCCGCCGCGAGAAGTTTGTCATTCTGCGCCATGCCGCGGAACACGTGTCCGAAGCCATGACGGATGAGCACGGCCGCGATCTGCCGCATGCGAGCGAGGTCTTTGATGGTCGACCGTGCCGCGAGGAAATTCTGAAGTATGCTGCTGGAGGTCGACATGGTCGCCGGTTGCCGTGCAGGGTCGCGCGCGCCGGAGGAGCCTACACCGTAACGGCGCGGCGCTCATCCACGTTCCGTTCGGGGACGGCACGAGTTGTGCCCGGAGTGGGGGCGAGTAGACTCGCCTCCGATGGAGTCTCCCCGCGTTCGCACCGCCTCGCCATCGGAGGCGCTCCGTGAGGCACTCGCTCGCCTCGACGGTGGCGCTCGCGTTGTCGTCGCGACGGTACTTTCGCGTCGAGGCTCGGCTCCGTCGACGCCGGGACAAAAGCTTGCGCTGCTTGGACCCGACGAGGCCGTCGGTACCATCGGTGGCGGAGCGGTCGAGCGCGAGGTGCTCGAATCGATGCGTGAACTGCTCGAGGAGCGCGAGCGGGGACCCGTCGTCGTGCGGCACGAACTCGGGGCCTCGATGGGAATGTGCTGCGGCGGTGCCGTGGAACTCCTCCTCGAGCCGATGGAAGCGGACTTGCGGGTGCTCATTGTCGGTGCCGGGCATGTCGGCGGTGCCCTCGCGCCGCTGCTCTGCTCTCTTGGCTTCCGAGTGATGGTCGTCGATGCACGCGAAGGGGCCATCGAGCTGCGAGGCCTTGCGACCAACGCTGCCATGACCGCACTGGCGACCGAGCACGACGACCCCGTCGTGACGGACGGACTCGGTTCGGTCGGCCGTGCGGCGGTGCTTGTCATGACGCACGACCACGGGCTCGATCAGGACATCGTGGAATGGGCGCTCCGCCAGGGCTTCGCGTTCGTGGGTGGCGTGGGCAGCCGCGCGAAAGCTGCCAAGACAAGGCAGCGTCTCGAAGCGAAGGGATTTGTCTCTGCGGATGTCGCTCGGGTGCGCATGCCGCTCGGCCTTGACATCGAAGCGCGGAGCCCCGCCGAAATCGCCGTGGCGATTGCCGGCGAGCTCGTGCAGTGGCGAGCCCGCCTGCTCGGACGCACGCGTCGCGAACGGCAGCCGATTCCGTGAGCGCGCCCATCGCGATAATCCTCGCGGCGGGCAAGGGCGAGCGCTTCGGTGGTCCCAAGGTCCTCGCGCCGTGGGTCCACTTGGGCTTCGAGGGCCCGCTCGGCGTAGCCCACCTTCAGGCGCGCCGCGACGATTGCTCCCGAGCGCTCCTCGTGGTCCGCGCGGCGTTCGCGGCCGCACTTCGGGCCTATCCGCTGCCGCCCGGCGCGGAGCTCGTCTGCTCGAGCGAACCCGACGAGGATGGGCCTGCCGGCTCGATCGCTGCGGCGGTTGCCTACGTCGCGCCGACCGCGAATTCCTGGCTTCTGCTCTCGCCGGTCGATGTGCCCCCGGCCTCTACGGCGACGGTTCGTGCACTCCGCGATGCCGTGAATGGCCGCGACGACGCGAGGGCTTCCCGGCCTGTTCACGGCGGCCGCGGCGGCCATCCCGTGCTCGTGCGCGCGGGCGTGCTCGTCGATGCGTATCGAGACGGTCGGCCGCCGCTGCGCCAGGTGCTGCGGGGCCTGGGCGGCGCGTTTCTCGACGTACCCGTAGAGGATCCCGATGTGACCCTCGATTTCGACTACCGGGAAGCGCTCCTTTCGCACCTCGAAAAGGGGGGCGGCCCTTCACGGGCTTGACCCACAGCGTTCGGGACCGCAACATCGCGGGTCCCTCATGGTGGATGTGAACAAACCCCGGGATAAGCGCGACCCCGTCGTCGGTGAGAACGTCGTGCGCGTCGATGGCGCCGCCAAGGTGTCGGGCATCGCTCGCTACGTGGACGACATGGCACCGATGCCCGGGGAACTTCACGGCGCGACCGTGCGGAGTCGCGTTGCGCGAGGTATTTTGCGAGGGATCGTGTTCGACCCCTCCTTCGATTGGAGCGATGTCACGATCGTCACCGCGAAGGACGTCCCCGACAACGTCGTGCAGCTCATCGTCGACGACCAACCCGTCTTGGCGTCGGAGCGCATCAACCACATGTACGAGCCCGTGGCGCTCCTCGCTTGCGCCGACAAGCAAAAGCTCGCGCGAGCGCTGGAGGCTGTCTCGCTCGACATCGAGCCGCTGCCTGCGGTGTTCGACATGGAGGAATCCTTCGCCGCCAAAACCGTGGTGTGGGGCGACGCGAACGTTCAGAACCGGTACCTCATCACCAAGGGCGCAGCCGACACCGAGGACAGCGACGCGGCCATCGACGCCGCCATCGCCGCGTGCGACGTCGTCGTCCGCGGCAGCTACGGAACGCACCACCAGGAGCAGCTCTACATCGAGCCGAACGGCATGATTGCCTGGTGGGATGACGCGGGTGCGCATGCGACGGGTTCGCTCCAGTGTCCGTACTACGTGCACAAGGCGTTCAAGCGTTGCTTCCACCTCGAGCCGGAGCAGATCCACATCACCCAGGCGGTGACCGGCGGTGGCTTCGGCGGCAAGGAGGAGTACCCCTCCCTCATTGCGATGCACGCGGCGTTGCTCGCAAAGAAGAGCGGCAAGCCCGTGCGCATCATCTACGATCGCGTCGAGGACTTCGAGGCGACGACGAAGCGGCATCCATCGCACTGCATCGTGGAGTCGGGCTGCGACAAGGACGGCACCCTCCGTGCGCTCAAGATGCGCGTGCTGATGGACGCGGGCGCGTACGTGACCCTTTCGCCCGTCGTGCTATCGCGCGGTGTGCTGCACGCGGGCGGTTGTTACCGCTGGAACGACGTGCGCATCGAGGGCATCAGCGTTGCGACCAACACGCCACCGAACGGCGCTTTCCGCGGTTTCGGTGCGCCGCAGACCATTTGGGCAATCGAGCGCCACCTCGATGCCGTTGCGCGCCACCTTTGCCTCGAGCCCGGCGAGCTGAAGCGCCGCAACATGCTTGTGGAGGGCGACTCGACGTCAACCAGTCAGGTGCTGCGAGGTTCCGTTGGCGGTACCGAGTGCGTCGCGAAGGCGTTCGCTGCGAGCGACTACCTCGCGAAGCGGCAGCACGGGCCAGTGATTCATGGGCGGAAAGCGCGTGGCATCGGCTGCTCGGTCTTCATGCACGGCGGTGGGTTTACCGGCTCGGGCGAGCGCATGCTCAAGGGCAAAGTCGCCATCGACCTCATGCCCGGCGGCCGCCTCGAAATTCGCTCCGGCTCGACCGACATCGGGCAGGGGACAGAGACCGTGTTCGCTCAGATCGCAGCCGACGCGGCGGGGATCCCCTTCGACCACGTTCATGTCGCCGTTCCTTCGACGACCTACGTCCCGGACTCCGGTCCGACGGTCGCATCGCGGACGGTCATGGTGGTCGGTTCGATCGTCGAACGCGCGGCAAAAGAGATCGCGAGCAAGGTCGATGCGGTTCGGCGTCCCGGAGAGACGTTCGCCGCAGCGGCCGATCGCCTGCTCGCGCAGGAAGGCGCCCAGACCTCGCTCGTGCAGTACGAGCCACCCGCATGGGTCAACTGGGACGAGAAGAAATACAAGGGCGACGCGTACCCCGTGTACGCGTGGATGGTGGACGTCGCCGAGGTCGAGGTCGACCTCGACACCTTCGAGGTCAAGGTCCTCAAGTTCTGGAGCGCCGCCGACGTCGGCAAGGCGATCCATCCGCTGATGTGCAAGGGTCAGCTCGAGGGCGGCAGCCTCCAGGCGATCGGGTGGGCACTGTCCGAAGAGCTCGTTTGGAAAAATGGCGCGATCGTCAACCCGCGGATGACGAACTACATCATTCCGACGGCGCTCGACGCTCCGCCGTTCGAGACGATTCTCGTCGAGGCTCCTTATGCTCACGGTCCGTCGGGCGGGGCGAAGGGCATCGGTGAGCTGCCCATGGATGGTGGCGCGCCCGCCGTCGCGGCCGCTGTGGAACACGCGACGGGCATCGTCATCGATCATCTGCCACTCACGCCCGAACGGCTCTTCGCCGCATGGGCGAACTCGGAGGCCGCACAATGAAGGTCGCTCTCAAGGTCAATGGCGTGCAGCGTCACGTCGACTTGGCGCCGCTCGCCCGTCTGCTCGACGCGCTACGCGGTCCACTCGGTCTTACGGGTGCGAAAGAAGGCTGCGGGGAAGGGGAGTGTGGCACCTGTGCGGTGCTCCTCGACGGAGTGCCGGTGAATTCCTGCCTCGTGCCCATCGGTCAGTGCGACGGTCGCGAAGTGACGACCGTGGAGGGTCTGGGTGCCATCGAGCACCTTGCGCCCCTCCAGGCCTGCATGGCGGAACACGGCGGGGCTCAGTGCGGCATCTGCACGCCGGGGATGTTGATTGCGGCGGAGGCGCTCTTGCGACGAAATCCCGATCCGACCGCTACCGACGTTCGCACGGCGATTTCCGGCAATTTGTGCCGGTGCACCGGGTACGAGCGCATCGTGCAGAGTGTTCTTCACGCGGCTTACGATCTCCGGTCCGCCGACAAAGGAGCCGCCGAGTGAGTCTCGCCGATTTGCCTCGCTACGAGTTCGTGCGCCCCGCATCGCTCGACCACGTTTGCTCGGTCCTTGCGGAGCGCGAAAAGAACGCGGAGCCGACCGTGCTCCTCGGCGGTGGGACTGATTTCATGGTGCAGGTCAGCCAGGGGCGGCTTGCCTCCGGCCCGCTCCCGCTCGTCATCGACGTGTCGCGCTTGGACGAGCTTCGCGGCGTGCACTTCGATGGCACGACGTTGCGCATCGGCGCGGGCGTGAGCTACCTCGAGCTCGGACGCGACCCGCTCGTTCGCGAATACGCTCCACTCGTCGCGCGGATGACCCACGATATTGGCGGCCCGACGATCCAAGCGCGCGGAACCCTCGGCGGAAACCTCGCGACGGCGTCGCCTGCGGCGGACGGGGTCGCGGCGATCGCGGCGTACGATCCCCGGATCGAAGTGAGGAGCGCGCGCGGCACCCGGTCCATTCCGATGAGCGAGCTCCAGACCGGCTACAAGAAGACGAGTCGCGCGGCCGACGAGGTCGTGGTCGCCATCGAGCTGAGAGCCGCCCCTCGTGGTGCTTCGTGGACTTGGCGAAAGGTCGGGACCCGCCTCGCGCAAGCGATCTCGAAGGTCGCCTTTGCGGGTTTGGCAGAGCTCCACGACGGCAAAGTCGCGCGTGTCGGTTTGGGCATGGCTTCGGTGGGCCCGACCACCGCGCTGTTGCCCGCGACACGAGCGCTCCTCGTCTCGAAGCCCGTCTTTTCGATCGGCGCGGCGGAGCTCGACGCCGCGGTTGCGGCCGACGTCGCTCCGATCGACGACGTTCGCTCGACACGCGACTACCGCATTCACACGGCCAAAGCCGTGGTTCGCGAGTTCGTCCGAGAGCTTGGCGCGCCGGTCTGAGCCCGACGGCCGTTCATCTCATGGGGTGACGACGAGCTCCTGATTGGGCGAGACGCCCTTGAGCACCTTGGTGATGCCCGTGTCGTGCCAATGCACGCTCACGATCGTGACTGGGGGGGCGTCCTTGCCGAGACCAAAGTGCGCGGTGCTCTCGCTCTGGCCGAGGAAATGCGTGCCGAGGCCGATCACCGCCACACGCGGTTGGTCGCTCGGCGTCGGTTGAATCGTCACCGTCGCGCCGATGGCGTCTCGTCCGGTCTGGGTCACGACGCGCACGCGCAAGTAATCTCCTTGAGGGATGTCGTTGCGGAACAGGTTCGGCGTGTCGGCGTTGTTCGCGACGAACACGTCGAGGTCGCCGTCGCGGTCGTAATCGAAGGTGACGAGGCCCTTGCCGCGTCGTGTGTCCGCGAAGTTCAACGCGGCGGCGGATTCGACAAACGAGCCGTTCTCGTTCAGCCAGAGCCTGTTTGGGTCGAGCGCGAAGGGCGCGCCGGGCGGTACGAACGGGTACTCGACTCCGTTGGTCTGAGCGACGTCGAGGTCCCCGTCGTTGTCGACATCGATCATCGCGGCCCCCCACGACCAGCCGCCGTCGTGGATGCCGAGCGCCTCGCCGACGTCTTCGAAGGTGCGGTTCTGCGCGTAACGGTAGAGGTGGTTGCCGTGCTCGTTGCCGCAGAAGCCTTGGATGCACGACGGGCCGTTGCCGATCGACGTGACGAGCCAGTCGAGCTTACCGTCGGCGTCGAGATCGGCGATCGCGGAGCCCATCCCGAATTTGTCGCGGCCGAGCCCGGACTCGATCGTCTTTTCGACGAAGGTCCCTTGGTTGTTCCAGAAGAAGCGGCTCGTCGCGAAATCGCCCGTGAGCGCGAGGTCGGGCCAATCGTCGCCGTCGAAGTCCGCGAACGCGTTGCCGAAGCTGTACACGCTCGTGAAGAAGCCATCGGCGCCAGGGCCGTCCGCGAGCGCGCCAGACGCAAGGGTGACGTCTTCGAAGTGCCCCGGGTTCGATGCTCCCATGTTTCGGAACAAGCGCGTGTGGCCAGGCCTGTCGGGCGAGGGGAACTTGGGGTCGCCGAAGTAGCCGAGAACACCTTTCTGGCTCCACTCGGAGAGGTGGATGTCGAGCCAGCCGTCGCGGTTGTAGTCGCCGACTGCGACGCTCGTCGCGAGCTTGGTCTGTCCGTCGTCGAGCGCGACGCCACGAAGGTGCGCTTCCTCGGTGAAGGTGCCGTTGCCTTGGTTGACGTAGAGGTAGTGCCGATCGGTTCCGGCCGCCTGCGCCATCAGATCGAGATCGCCATCGTTGTCGATGTCGAGCCACGCGGCACCGCTCCAGCTGGTAAAACGGCCGATGCCGGAACTCGCGGTCGCATCGCGGAAGGTGCCATCGCGCTCGTTGTGGAAGAGGATCGGCGTGGCCCACGTGCGGCTCACATAAAGATCGGGATAGCCGTCACCGTCGTAGTCTCCGACCGCGGCGGAGCCCATGAACAGGTTGAACTCGCAGTAGTTTTTGACGATGCAGTTCGAGAACCCATCGACCGGCGCGCCCTCGCGGTACGCCACGTGGGCGAGCTCTGTCACCTCGGTGAAGGTCGCGGCCTTCGACGGCGGGGATGACGTCGGTTCGCAGTCGGGCCCCGGGCTCCCACGTTTCGACGGTGTGCCGCAGCCGAGGGCGCAAACCAAGGCCCACGCCGCCGGGACCGCGTCCCACGCCGCGCGAAGTACCGTTGTCCTGCCCAAGCCGTTCCCTCCCATGGAAAAGGGAGAAATTGTAGCGCGATGGGCTGTGCAATCGGCGAAAATGAGTGCGAACCGACTCCTTTCGTAAAGTTACGGATGCCAAAGGGGCACCGTAAGGTCTCACTTGAGCGTTTCGAGCTTCACGCGGTAGCGCACTTCGTCCGGAAGCGGACCGGTTGGGTCGCCTTCCGCCCATGGATCGCCCGCCAACCGCAACTGGAGGCAACACTTCGGCGCGCTGCAGGCCATGCTGCTCCAAGGGCCGTTGACGTCGGCAGCCATCCGCGTGCGCGTCGAATGGGGCTCGGCCTTCGCGCCGTGAACGCGTGCCATGGGGAGCGGTGTCCCGTCGGCATACGGTGTCGCTTCGAGCACGGTCCCGAAGCGTCGGGGGCCGTCCGAGACCGTCCACCGAACGCCCGTCCGCTCGCTGCAGAAGACGTCGACGTCCTCGGCGTAACCGAGCGATCCTTCGAGCTCATCGCCCGGAGCGAGGTTCTGCGGTCCATCGAGGGCGTCGTTCGGCTCGACGTCGACCCCGGCGTCCATCCGAGCGGAGACCGTGAGTCGGTAACGATCCGAGATGTTTTCGTACACGGGAGCGGAGGTCTTGGCGCCGGGGAGTGGCGCGCGGTCCTGGTGCACGACCACCAAGTATTCGCCTGCATCGACTTGGATCTGGGGCACGACGAGCGCCTGCCCTCCGACGGGACCTGTGCAGTACTGTGCCGTCGATTGCTGGTAGCCGACCCTGTAGAGCGACGCGCACAATCCGAAGTTGGGCAACGCGTCCATCTGGAGCGCGAGCCGCTGCGCTCCGGTGCCAGGGACGTTCACCCGGTACACATCGTGGTCGCCGGTTTTTTCGTCGAGACGCTTGCCGAGCGTGCCGCGGATGCCTTCGCCGATGGGAAGCTCGTTGGCGGTGCCGGCGTTGTCGTTCGGCTCCATCTCGTACCCTCGGAATTTCGGTTCGGGGCGCAGGGCCAGCCAGCCCGAGCCGCCCAGCGCTCCGACGAGCAGTGCGCCGCCAATCGCCCACACGCCGTACCGAGTGCGCCGCAGCTTTGCCTCGTAGGCTTCCAGTTCTCGGCGGGTCGCAATTTGCTCGTCTGCAGCGCGTCGCTTGCGCGGGGGTTCGTCGTGGTCCGGCTCGGGTGCTGTGGAGACGGTGTCGGTTGACGCCACGCCGAGCTCGCGGAGTTCCTCGAGGAGGACCTCGCGTAGCTCTTCGATGCTCTGGAAGCGATCCTCGCGCTTTTTCGCCATGCACCGCGAGACCGCTGCGCTGACGCCGCCCGGAATGTCGAGATCGGGGTGCGCGGCAGCGATGTCCGGGACCGGCTCGGTCAGGTGCTTGGTGAACATCGCCATCGGCGTCGTCGCCGTGTACGGGAAGCTTCCCGTCAGCGTGCGGAACATGACCGCTCCGAGCGAGTAAATGTCGCTGCGCCCGTCGACCTCCTCCCCGAGGATTTGCTCGGGCGACATGTAGTAGGGAGTCCCGACGACGGTGCCTTGAAGTGTGACTTCGTTGAGTTCGGAGGTTTCCCGCAGCTTCGCGAGTCCGAAATCGAGGACCTTCGCCGTTTCGACGCCCGACTCGTCGGTGACGAGCATGATGTTCTCGGGCTTGATGTCGCGGTGGACGATCCCCTTGTTGTGCGCCTCGACGAGGGAGGTGCATACCTGCACCATCAGCCGGCCGAGCCGCGCGAACGGGATGGGGCCGTAACGGCGTAGGGTTCGACTGAGATCCAACCCTTCGACCAGCTCCATCACAAGGAACGTGAGGTGCTGCCACTGTCCGTAGTCGAAGACCTGCACCGTGTACGGAGACGACAGCTTGGACACGGTGAGCGCCTCTTGCTTGAAGCGTCGAACAACCTCCTTGCTCGTCGAAAGCTCACCCGCCAAAAGCTTCATTGCCAGCAATTTACCGATGCTGACGTGTTCGACGCGGTACACGATGCCCATCCCGCCGCGGCCGATGTGTTCGACGATGCGGTAGCGCTCGGCGAGCACCAGCCCGATCAGGGGGTCCGCCGCATTTTCGTCGCGGGACTCTCGTTCGCCCCCGTTGCTCTCGGCGAAGGAGGCGTCGAGAGGCAATCCGGCAGGGGCGGTGTCGGCGAAAGACCCGCTCCTTCGTGCCGAATCAAACGTCGGTCTTGAACGCGACGTCGAAAGGCTCGCACGGCGTCGCTCCCCGACAGCGAGCTGCGGGCTCGAATCTTGTTGGGGAGACAATGCGGTCGCTGCGAGGACATCGCGCGAGGACGGCTCGGAACGGTCCGTCGAGGGGTCATCGACGGGCACGTCCATCGACGGCGGGGGTTCCGAGGACCCTCCGCTACCCGGGGCGGGCGCCGTGACGACGGCGGGCCGGGTCGCCGGGGTAGGAGGCATGGCTTCGGCCGCTTCCAGCGGATGGCGCAGCTGCCGAAGCGTTACGGGCCTCCGGCGTGGCGCTTGCTTCGAATCGGAGTTGGACCGGTCACTCAAGGCGCGATGCGGGGGTCGGCTGAAAATCGACCCTCTCCTCGTCCGGGGACTCTACACGTTCTTGCCCCATTCGGGCTGGTCGCGGTATCGGCTCCCGTTCCAGGAGGCTTCGTGCAGATCGAAACGGTATCGCTTCTCGAGGTGATCGCGGCCGCGCGCGCGCG
>Ga0114972_10001699_pt1 | contig 16491 bp, 19 predicted proteins | sample M_140807_EF_Meta_FD_87354 | JGI IMG/M metagenome (GOLD analysis project Ga0114972, IMG submission 87354) | Freshwater microbial communities from Lake Montjoie, Canada to study carbon cycling - M_140807_EF_MetaG | ecosystem: Environmental > Aquatic > Freshwater > Lake | place: Lake Montjoie... | reverse complement strand
GTGGCTGGTCAGTGGTGCTGGCATCCCCTGGGCCTTGCGCATCGGCGCCAGGGTCTCCAGCACTCACCCAACCGGCCAACGAGCTTGTCGCCGACCGGCCAACTTCATTGTCGGCGGACAGCCGGGGCCGGATAGAGGCTGGTGAGCTCCTCCAGTACTGCCACCACGTCCTTGGCCTTGCAGCGCCTGCCGACCCGGATCGCCAGGCAGAGTCGGCTGTGCTCGTCGATCACGTTCAGGAACTTGAGCCTGCGGCCATCGGCGGTGGCATCGAACTGGAAGTCCATGGCCCACACCTGGTGGGGATGCTCAGCCCGGTGACGACGCACCGAGCCGTCTGCTGGTCGTGCCCGCTTTCGCTTCCTGGGAGTGGGCCGCTGCAGGCCTTCCTCCCGCCAGAGCCGTTGCACCCGCTTGTGATTCACCGTCCAGCCCTCCCGCCTGAGCAGCCTGTAAGCCATTCGGCGACCCCAGCGGATGTGTTCAGCAGCGACGTCTCGGAGACGCTGCCGGAGCTTGCTCTCTTCCAGATCGACGACCTTGACGCCATGGCGCTGGGTGCTGCGGTGCTGTCCCACAACCCGGCAGGCCAGGCGTTCAGAAGCCCGGTAACGCTCCCGCAGGACCGTGACGGCCCTGCGGCGACGTTCCGGGCTCAGAAGTTTCCCTCGGCAAGGTCCTTGAGCATCGCCTTCTCCAACTCGGCTTCTGCAAGAAGCTTTTTGAGCCGGGCGTTCTCCTTCTCCAGCTGAGTCAGCCGCCTGGCCTCCTCCGCCTGCATGCCGCCGTACTGCTGCCGCCAGCGGTGATAGGTGGGCTGCGTCACCTCGATGACGCGGCAGACGTCGGCGACGGTCTTGCCCTGGGCGATCAGCTGCTCGGCGGTTTTGAGCTTGCGGATGATCTGCTCCGCTGTGTGCCTGGTGCGTTTCATGGTCGAGTCCCCGGCCCAGTTTGGCCGGCTGAAGACTCTCATTCACCCTGGACCGGTTGCCGGGGTCCACGTCACAACCACCGGCATCGGCATAGTGGCATCAAGTTCGTGACGACCCACGAGCGTCACAGTGGAGCCGCCACAGCAATCTGCAAACAGCGATCTGATGTCTACGAGAAAGCCCGCAAGGCAAATCCAACACGCTGGAGCTGAAACACATGCTCTGGCGGCAACCGGCAGAAGTGTGGATCAACAAGCCACCAGAAGAGCCGAAACCGTCTCTGGCGCTACCGTTAATCCAGGCCGCCTGAATGGCAACCCAGGAGTGACAACTTACCTGAAACTGGGGGAGTCAGAGATGCCATCAACGAAGATTTGAACAATGTGCTTGAAGCAGCATCACACGTAGTGATTGATTGCCAAAAAATAAAGCTGCCATTAGAATCTTTCTGCAAACTGCAAAAGATTGCCCTCGATATCCCGAATAAAAAACTCTTTGAAGCCAATATCTTCAACGACAACCAAATCCCATGCAATCTTAATCTCAGGATGGCTCTTGACACGGTCAACGACACCTTGAATATCCTTTACATTAAATCGAATTTGGCTGACACCTTGAATAGTAGTGTGCTGGGGTGGGTTGGGACGATCAACTGGCCGCCATAACTGATCTTCAATAAGCTCAATAACCACGTTATTAATTTCGAGGAAAACAATACGAGTTCCATATTCTGGAAAATCTCGTCTGAAAACCTCCTTGAATCCAAGATATGTTTGGTACCACAGAGATACTGATTCTAAATTTTTGACTGCTAGAGAGATTTCAATGCCAGTAAATTCCGCTAATTGTGATGTTGACATGCTTTTCTTGATCTGTTCTTATTTCCACATTAAGCTTATGATGATTCTCGCCAGTTGTCAAGCCTTGATCAGCAACGAAGCTCCGCAAGCCCTGACAAGCGCCCCTCTCGTTCTTGAAACGGTACATAAATACTATGCTTGAAAAGGTTTGATGGCAGGGGGGGCTTTCTCTGTCCGCGTTATGGAGGTGCAGACTACCGTGTGCTTCATGCCAGGCGTCGAAAGCGATATCAATGCAAGAACAACCGCCCTCAGAGAACGCTGTCGGCAGGGACCATTTTTGAAGCCACCAAGCTGGATCTCACCATCTATTTTCAGGCGATCTATGCGATCAGCCAGGCGAAGGCAGGATTCTCTGCCTTGGCGCTGAAGCGTCAGCCTGGGGTAAATTACCTTACGTCTTGTATGACTTATCATCATTTCATTCATGCGGTGCAGCAGCGTGATGACCACTATCTGCTATGTAGAATTGTGCAGATTGATGATGCTTGTCTCGGCGGTGACATCATTGGTGATAGAGCTGGAGGTAAAATGCTAGGAAAGTTGACACCCATGCCGCTGGTCAGGCGGCCATTACCAACGTAGCCGCAGTGATTACGCTTTCTAGTTGACGCGACCCGCCTATCTTATTGTCGCCGTGCAGGTTCAACCACCAACACCGCCAGAGCGGCATTCGGTTCGTCACGCCTGATCAGCGGCATAGATGGGAAGCTCGTGCAATCTCTCGCCACCGTGCCCAGGTCTAAGAGCAGGCCAGTCGGTGTCATCCCAGGCGCTGGAGCCGTTCCACGCGTTGTTGGCGTCAGCCGGAGGTGGTGTGGATCAATCCCCCACTCTCCGAAAACGAACCCCGTCCGTCTACCTTGGTAAGGGCCGCCTGATGGACGGCAGGGGCGTCATCTTTCCTGTCAGCTACCGGCCAAGAAGTACAAGCAAGAATACGGTTGCTACCCCGAGACAACCTGCGCTGATCGCATCTATATCAATACCAAAAATAGAAACTACTGCATGTGGAAGAACATACGGCTATCAGGCAAGAGATTAGGGAGGCCCTCGATGAATCCTGAGATCAATGAGGCCCACATGCAGCAGCTCAGCGCAGACCATTTTCGGCAGAACGAGGTTGAGCGAGTATTTGGTTCAGGCGAAGCGGAAGTATTCGCTCAAGCTAAGAATGGCTCGACTTGCGAAAGGTGCAGAAGCTTCAATTTCCATGGCATTTCTGGTTATGTGAGCTGAAGAAATCCGGTGATTCTTCCGCCTGTTTTTTTCTTTATTTGTGCTTAGTTTTATTTATGGCAGAAGCCCGCATCCTCATGGATGGTGCTTATTCTCATTCGGCGGTTTGATAAAATTTAACAGCCGATAATTGTTTAATCGAATTGGACTGTTTTCTATCGCCTGGCGCTTGGTTTAAATCAATCTGCTTGGCTGGTTGCTTTTTTTAGGAATGCCAAAATATCTTGGCGTATGCTCTTAATCTATACTCTGAGAGAATATAATAGGAGAAACATTGGATTTAGTATAGCAGTAGGATGAGTCTTATGTTCGTGACTTTATGACTTTGGTGATGCGATGGTTGGGGCCAAATATTTGCATGGAAATGTCAAGCTCATTCTTTCCATCGTGGCCCGTATAACCTAACTGACAATTAGGGTGGGCAAGTAGAATGTCAACACATTCGATGAAACCATGCCAGAGAGCATCGATCAAGGGAGTATAGCCATTTATTCTCCCTTGAACGTTTATAACTTTCGGGGTCATTTTAGGAGAATCTAATAGGGTTTTTAAAATATCTGGACGACCATTGTAAGTAGCCTTATGTATTGGATATCCTTTAAAAACCCAGTCAAATACATCAACTTCTGCTCCAGCATCCAAAAGCAACTTAACAATCTCAGAGTGATTGTCTCTTGCAGCAACGATCAAAGGCGTGTGTCCATCGCTGAAACTATTGACATGTGGGTAGACAGTATTTACGGGATTACCTTCTCTGATTAGTTTTTTGACCCTTTCAGTATCACCCTTTTCGGTTGCTTCCATTATTGTTTGTTCCTTAATAACTAAATTACACTCATCTCGGTAACGAGTAAGATCATCACTAATTCTTTTCATAATAGCTTTACCTTCTTCGGTGCCCTGTACGCCGGTTTCGTAGGCCAAGTGGTCCCATAATGTGAAACCATAATGGGTTTTAGTTTCTAGGTTAGGCTTACAACTGACAATATGATTTACCATTTCAGGGGCTTTGTACCAAAGCGCATCCATTATCACTGTGTGGCCCATTGTGGGCGTAACTGCATCAATGAAAGCTCCCGCATCCGTTAAAAGCTTACCCACAACTTGGCTTTGCCCTTGACAAGCCTTGTGCAAAGCAGTAGCTCCTGTGAAACTGTCAGTGGTAAAAATATCAGCACCGGCCTTAATTAGTTGCGCAACAATATCAGGATTGGCACGGCATGAAGCTATCATCAATGCAGTGAGACCGGTATTATGATCTCGTACATTTGGATTCGCTCCAATCCTTAACAAATTTGCCACCTCTTCGCCGTTATCAGAGGAAACAGCTTTCAGTAGGCGATCGGGTAAGTCTGCAGAAAATGCTGCAACCATTGAACCTAGATCAGCATAAACACACCATTCAATTACTTTGTTATTGTCGCCGAATGTAACTTGGTGAAGATCATTAACCAGAAAATCTACTCCAGTAGCAATGCATTCGCCTTTAACAGTCAGATTAACGTAAGCAGTATTTTCTAAACTATTTATTGAATTTATAGAGGCATCAATCGTTTTAGATGTTTGGCTTCGAAGGGTAAAGAATGTTTTGGCTTCATCAATTCCCTTGAAAGTACCTGTAAAGGGGATTATTTCGTTGAAGTTGTTTCTTTGAAAAATAATAGTTATATGATCATCAAGCAAACTAAGAATTGATTCCGTGGTTTCATCTGAAACTGCTGAGAAGAGTTTTGAAACAAGAAGTTTAGATGACATGATTTGAAATCAAGGGAATTGATTAAAACTAAGTAATTGGGTAGGGACGGGATTCTGGACCAATAATCCACTCAGATCTCACGCCAATAGACAGTATTCCATTCGGATTTGCAAATTGAGCTAGTTGGGGATACAATGCTTCATCAATGTATGAATTCGAATACATCGCCTTCAGCTCAAGCAAACTGTTTGCGCACAGGTGAATCGCGGCATCAAATCCTGGTTCTGCTCCGTCAACATAAAAACGATCACGAGTGATTCCAATTAGCAATCTCGTCAAACCCGGTAATTGCTTGGCTTTATCCAAGAAATGTCCGTTGAGAGAAGCTCGGAAGGCGTCAAGGGATAGCTCACGCTTTTTCTTTATCAATAATAATATTTTGTACTCAGGAACTTCACTGCTTCCTTCACTACCTTCAAGGACAACATGGGAATCGGTATCTAATACAAGGGTGAGCCATGACGCAGCCCAATTGGGCTCGTCAAGCCTTGCCCCTAAAAGATATTCTGGTGTTTGAAGTGAATCGATTTGGTCTTGCTCATTTGCGATCCAAATCTCAGCCATTCCAGAATAACCTATTTCCCTTTGCTGTCCAGGTATGTCAACCCTTGAATTTACTTTATACTTTCTAATTTGTGGGATTTTGGATGCAAATTTTATGGCATGCACGTAGCGCCAATAATCTTGGAACTCGGCTTCGCTCATGCCAGGGCGAGGCGACGCAAAAATAAGTTGATGAATCAAGTTGAACGAGCAACTATTTTAATATTATCAGATAAAGTTCATCAGAGCTCTCATTGTAAATCGTTTGTTGCAAAGGTTCTTGGCTAGTGAGAATCTGGAAAACCAGTCCAATTCACGCGCGGATAGGTCGCAGGCCAGGACTCGAGTGATGGGCGGCAAGCAGCTGGGTTTTGGAGATTACGAGCAGAGCACGGCCAAAAAGCAGACCAAACGTGAGAAATTTCTCTCTGAAATGGACCAGGTGGTGCCTTGGCAGCTGTTGATTGATCTGATCGAACCCTTCTATCCCAAGACAGGCTCCAAAGGAGGCCGGCCGCCCTATCCGCTGGAGACCATGCTCCGTCCACCTGATGCAGCAGTGGTATTCCCTGAATGATCCAGCCATGGAAGATGCGCTGATCGAGGTGCCAGTGATGCGACGTTTCGCTGGGATCGACCTGATGAGCGAGCGGATCCCAGATGAGACAACGATTTTGGCCTTTCGCCACCTGTTGGAGAAACACGACCTTGGTCAGAAAATCTTTGAGGCCGTCAAACCCCATCTCAAGTCCCGAGGCATGGCCATGAAGCAGGGCACGATCGTCGATGCCACCTTGATTGCTGCGCCAACCTCCACGAAAAACAAGCAGGGCGAGCGGGATCCAGAAATGCACCAGACCATGAAAGGCAACCTGTCGTACCACCGCTGCGCGGAAGGCTGCGCCTACGGCATGAAAGCCCATATCGGGGTTGATGCCGAGAGCTGTTTGATTCACTCGGTGCAGACCACAGCGGCCAACGTGCACGACCTCACATCAGCGGCCGAGTTGCTCCACGGTGAGGAGACAGTGGTTTACGCAGATGCCGGCTACCAGGGAATCGCCAAGCGCCCTGAGATGGAGGGCAAGGCGATTGAGTTCTGTGTGGCCATGAGGCCAGGCCAACGTTGCGTGTTGCCGGACACAGCGGAAGGGAGACTGCTCAACCTGATCGAGATGGCCAAGGCCCATATCCGTGCCAAAGGAGAGCACCCCTTCCGGGTTGTGAAGCAGCAATTCAGCTTTCAGAAGACGAGGCTGAGGGGAATGGCGAAAAATCGCTGCAAGGTGCATGTGCTTGCCGCTTTGGCAAACCTGTTCATGGCTCGCGATCTGCTACTGGAGCCGATATGAACGGGGGATTGGTGTGTCCATTTGGCAGAATCAGGGCCAAATAAACAGGCGAGGAAAAGGGCTGGCAATCAGGCCAGCTTTGACTAGATTTATGGTCAGAGCACAAAGAAAGGCTCAGATTGAACAGTTGAGAGGGTTTTGGTCTTCGAAGACGTGTTGGCCAGAGCTTCCCTAACAGTAATAACTATAGTTTCGAAGTCGGGAAAGCCATTTCTGCGATCTACTATAAAGCGAAAAGCTTCAACATGCCAAGTGTCTAATCGCTTAACATTGCGAACATTCAATGTAACCGATAATTCAGAGTGTAGGCTTATAAACTGCGGTGAATTGCTACTTGTCAAGACCTGATTGAGTTCTAGTTTAATAAAACTTCCAAGAACTACAGCAGTTACCGGGTTGGGGAATGTTGGTGATTGGGAAACATCTTATGGCTTTGGAACCCGGCGATCAAATTAACAGGTAGTAGTGAAACTAGTAATAACCTAAATTAGAAGTCCTTTAAATCAAATCTCGGCTGCGGGGGGTTGGATTCCATTGAAAGCTGCAATAATCGGTGCTGTGTCACAGTATGATTTCCATCGTGTTATCCTTCCGCCTTCTACCTGCATCCAAGTGGCGAAGATGATGTCAAAGACGATCCCTGTCGCCAGTACCAGGGTTTTATCATGAACCAGACCGACGGCTGTATCACCATCGCAGACAAGAGAAATTGGTTTGAAAAGTTGAACCTGAGCAATACCATCGCGTTTTGAAAACTGTTCCCTTACTTCTTGGATCCCATTCGCAGTACCGATCCATGGAATTACATCGCTACCATTTTTAATCTTAGGGACATTTATCCATACTATATTGGGATCAAGACAGGCTATGGCTGACTCAATGTCTCCCCTATCAAGGGCAGCAAACCACTGCTCAGCAACCACTCGTGTTTCAGTGCTCATGTTATCTTCGGGCATGGTTGGAGTTTTTTACTAATGGATGATTTGAGGCTGAATCTAAGAAGAAAAATCTTCTGGAATAATGTGGGCTAAAGCCCTTTCTGCAACGCCAGCAATTGTCAGGGCAGGATTCATGCACGTGCTGGAACCTGGTATTAAAGCACCGTCAACTACGTAAAGACCTCGGTAGCCATCAACACGACCAACGCTGTCACAAACGGTGCCCATGGCTGCGCCCCCAAGCTGATGTCCAGTGATCTTTACAGATGGAGGTATAATCTCTCCACCATTTGCAGCCCTGAATCTCTCCAACAGTGCCATCGAGGCTTTGATTGCTCCATCATCGAGCTCGTAGTCGATTTGCAGACCGTCGGTTTCTTTATCATAGCTTAATGTACCCCTGTGTGTAGAGTTTGAGAAAATGAATGTGCCAATGCAATTTAGATTGGGAAAATCCTGCTCAAAGCGTGGCAACGGTGCTCGCATCATAATTGCTGGCCTGACAGGATTTTCGTAATTAAGAATTGCGATGGCACCTGGTCCCCCTAAGTGGGGATTTGTTTTTACGTCTAGGTCTGTACGAATGGCAAAAGTGTCACCATCATTGCCAAGCTCACTACCAAGACCAGCAGGAAGATTAACGAGAGTTCCACGTGACTTGGCACGGAGCAAGAGTTCGCATGTACCAAGTACTCCTGCAGCAAGAAATAAATTCTCGCATTTCAGATATTTTCGTTCAACAACATCTCCGTGGGTATTTATCAAGTCATAACAAACAGAGTATCCTTTGCCGTCCTCACTGATTTCAACTACTTTGTGTAGTGGTCTGATTGATACATTTCCTGTTTCTTCTGCAAGCCTGAGGTAGTTTTGATCAAGTGTCTGCTTGGCCCCGCTGTTTTGGCCGAACCAGAACTGTGCATTAATCTGCGATCCAATACGCTTTCTAATAATTTCCTCGCGGGTGATATCCCAGTCAATGCCCATACGAAAGCGGGTATAGCCATCCTTCATCAGGTTGTTCGTGCTTTCGCATTCCTTAAAACCAGCTCTCTCAGCTTGTGCAACCAGTTCTTTCAGTCCTAGATAATATGGTGAATCAAGGATGTCATCAGGGATGGGTGAGCTTCCGATGACGCTATGCACTCGAGGAAAGTAATGGTCCTTCATCTCTGTATAGTTTATCATCGGGATCTGCTGCTGCCATAACTCTTCAGGAGGTTCAATCAGTATCCCCCCGTAGCAATGAGATCCCCCGCCAACTCCAGCACCTACCAGAAAAGTGTATTCACCATGTTGGACACATTCCATGATCCCGGTGTATTTGGTTATGGGTTTTCCTTCATAGGATGGGGTCTTAGATAGACCGGAATCATTGAGCCACTCTGCCCTACCATCTAGCTGTTCAAAGGTCGTAAAGGTACTGTTAATCGTGGGATCATCGATTGCCCAACGACGCCCTCGTTCAAGTACAATTGTGTCGATTCCGGCCTGTCCGAGGCGTAGTGCCGCTACAGCCCCACCAAAACCGCTTCCTATCACGATAGTTGAAACGCGTTCCATGGCAACGAGAAAAATGAACAAGAAAAAAGTTAAAAATCAAGTAGGAACAAATCTAGATAATATTTCTTATCACACGGCTGAAGGGCTGAATTGATCTAAGGTTAGGATTTTGCTCTTGAACTTCCACGATTCGTGAATTTTAGTAAGTAAATCATAATATGTGCCACTTCGAATAATCGTCGCCGGAACGATAGATATGTTCAAAGCAATTATATAGCATGCTGATTTAGCGCCCTCGAGATGCGACTCAATGAGAAGCTCGCCTGCCCAATGTCTGGTAGCAGCGATATCTGGAAACTGTCGCTGCGCTTCTACAAGTTGCTCTCGACCACTCACAGACAGAAGTTTATCCCCATTTGCATTATGAATTTCAAATGTCCCATCTGGGGTAAACGTATCTGCCCAGTGCTCCGCTGGATCACCTGGAAGCAGCAGATTTAGCCCGTCCAGTGCATAGAAATGTCTGGCATTCAGTTCCTGGATCTCAAGCCGATCTTGAGTGGTCAAGCCAGGCATACTTTTTACGGCAGTGGTTGTTACCACTAAACTAGCATTGTCATGGCCTTGCGATTTGTTAAATAATTTTTCGCGGATCATGGAGAGTTGCAACAGATGAGGGTGGGTTAAGGGCTAAGCATGACTTCGGACTTATATAAAAAATTTTTTTTGATTTTGATCATACAATTGCCTTAGCATAAGATATGAAGTTTTATTTTTCAATCATATCATAATGACGAACAGCTAATTCAAAGATTTATCTTATCTGCAATAAAACTTTTTATTTCCACAGAGCACCCCCAAGGGCACCTGAGGCTGTACATGGATACAAGCATGGTGTCAGGCGCAATGCCCGAAAACAAAGTCCAATACCAAGAGGGCATTCCTATCTCAGAGTTCATCGTTGCCTGTGGGCAGTAGGGGCTGGCTTCCCCGTAGTGGTGTAACACTCCAGCGTTATCCCCACCTCGGTGAACACGGCGTGCAGCTCGCATCTCAGCAGTGCGGCCAGCATGGGGACCAGGGCGGCGGTGGGGTAAGCGTTTCAAGTCCGACCGGTTGCCCTGCCCGTCACCAACAGAGCCCGTTGGCGAGCCCGGGTCAACGCCGTGTAAAGCAAGCGCGTATCGCGCGGTTCGCCGGGGGGGCACCAGCACGATCACCTCCTCCGCCTCACTGGTCTGGGCCTTCTGCACCGTGAGCGCCAGCGCCTGCTCCACGGCACCCGCCAACTGGGCCGGATGGAGTCGTTGGCTGGGATCGGGACCAAATATCAACCAGCGTTGGAAATCCCGGGCTGCAGTAAAGGGGGGAGGGGGCATTCCAGTTCCCCTGCCGCCAAGGCCAAGGCCAAGGCCGCAATCGCCTCGCTGACCACCGGATCCGTCGGTACCCCATAGAGCCTTGGCAGGGCTTCAACCAGGGACTCCTGCAGGGCGGTGAGCCAGCGTTGGTCTTGGGTTTGGGCGGCGTCACTGCCCTGGGGCGGAATGCCTGGGCTGTGGTCTGGGCCGGGGTCTGGGCTGGAATCAGGGCTGAGATCCGCGTTGGAATCCGGGCTGGAAATCATGGCCTTCGCTCCGGCGCCGCAAGGGCCCCATCGACGGCCAGCAAACGACCGACGGGGGGCCCTCCACCACCATGCCGGGGATATCGGGGCTTATACCCGCGACACCGGCGTCCCAATCCTGCGGTGCCACGGGCCCGGGGGCACCGCGCAGAAAGACATAGGCGTAACCCCCCAGATCCCGCTCGGGCTGATAGCCGGGCTGGCGCCAGCCCAGGTAGCGATGCAGAGCCACCAGATAAAGATGGGCTTGCAGCGGATAGTGATTGGCGGCTATCAAGGTGGTCATGGCCCCGCGGTCGTAACGACTGGGCCCACAGAGGCCACGGGCCTACCCGCGCTGTCCCGGCGTCCCAACCAATTACTCTTCCAGTCGACCACCCTCGGCCCCAAAGGGCCCACCGGGGTGGTCTGAGGTGGTCTGGCTTTTCTGGACAGGGCCCATCGTTAACCTCTGAGGCGGGGCATCACCCCCACCAGGGGCTTCCCAACGATGAGTAAGCGACGAACCCACACCCCTGAGTTCAAGGCCAAGGTGGCCATGGAAGCGATCAGTAGTCGCAAGACCCTCCAGCAGATTGCCGCTGACCATGGCGTGCATCCCATCCAGGTGAGCCAGTGGAAGAAGCAACTCCTGGAGGGTGCCAGCGAGCTCTTTAATTCTGGCAAGAAAAGCAGGGATAAAGATGAGAGCCAAGCCAAGGAATCGGAGTTGTTCCAGCAGATCGGCAGATTGCAGATGGAGCTGGAGTGGCTGAAAAAAAATCGCAGCAGCTGTGACGCCGATGACTTACGAAAGCTCGTTGACCATGAGGATTGCAATTTCACGATCAGCTGCCAATGTGAACTCTCGGGATTGCCACGCTCTACCCTCTATTACAAGCCCATTCCAGTGCGGGAATCCACGCTGCGGATCATGGCGCGAATTGATGCTCTTTTCTTGGAAGATCCCTGCTGCGGGAGCCGACGAATGGTGGACTACCTGGCCAGGGAAGGCATCCCGATCAGCCGGGATCGCGTACGAAACCTCATGCGCTGCATGGGTTTACGTGCGATCTCCCAGAAACCACGCACCACGATCGCAGGTGAACCATCAGAGCGCTTTCTGTGCCTGGTGGAGTTCAATGAAATCAAAGCAGTGGACCAGGTCTGGGCTACTGATATTACTTACATTCCGCTGCGCAAAGGCTTCCTCTATCTGGTGGCTGTTGTTGATCTCTTTTCCAGGCACGTACTCAGTTGGAAGCTCTCGAACAGCCTTGACACGGAGTTCTGTCTGGATGCCCTGGAGATGGCCCTCGCAGGTGGCCGCAAGCCGCAGATTTTCCACTTCGATCAAGGCTACCAATTCACCTCAGGGGAGTTTGTATCCAGGCTGCAGGCTGAAAGGATCTAGATCAGCTGGTCTGGAAGAAAGCGGTGTTTTGACAACATCCTGGAAGAGCGGCTATGGCGGACGCTAAAATATGAGGAGGTGTATCTGTGGGCTTACAGCGATGGCTGGGAAGCTGAGATCATTCTGTCTCGATTCATCTGGAGGTATGGCCATGTAAGACCACACAGTGCATTGAATGGCAAAACTCCCCATCAGGTCTATGGTGAGACCAAACCCTGTTCCTCCTGTCTGGGGTTAACGAAGTCAGGGGCCCAATCTGTCCAATAAAAGGCATCCACTTCACATGACCCGGCCAGGGGTACCGACGACGATCTGGACGCCCCGACGCAGTTGCTGGATCTGGTCCCGGAAATCGGCTCCGCCGTAAACCGCCAGTACGCGCACCTGGCTCAGCTGGGCCGCATAGGAGTTGAAGGCTTCGGCCACCTGCAATGCCAATTCCCGGGAGGGGTCAATACCAGTACCTGGGGATTGCGCTGTTGGGGGTATAGTCGCTCCAACAGGGGCAGGGCAAAGGCGGCCGTCTTGCCAGTGCCGGTCTGGGCCTGGCCCACCAGATCGCGGCCCAGCATCAGCTCGGGAATGGCGGTCCGTTGAATCGGCGAGGGATCCTGGAAGCCAATTGCCGCCAGACCCGAAAGCAGTTCTGGGCTGAGGCCGAAACCCGTGAAACCGGAGGCATCGCCTGGGGCGGCCACTACCGCAGCCTCCAGTGCCCTAGCTGCGCGGGGCTCCGCACCAGGGGCTGGCTCGGCAGCGGCAGTCTAGGCGGTGGGGGAGATATCAATAGTGCTGGGCACCACCCCCTCTGGCTGGACGCCGACGGGGGTCTCGAGCAGGTCGGGGGAGGGGCTGTCCCCGTCCAGGCGCAGATCGGCGCCGTTCGCAAGGGAATCGCTGACGTTTAAAGCCACGTCAAGTTCGGCAGCGGGAAGGGTGCGGCCCGAAGAGGGATGGGTCAAGGAAGGGGGCCTGCGTGGGCCAGTGATCCTTCAACGCAGGCATGCAGCGACCCTGCCTGCCCCCAAGTTGTCGTAGGGGGCACTGGGGGAGTTAAGCCAGCTCGCAACGGCCGTACTCATCCTCTAGTCGCTCAATATCGTCTTCCCGCAGGACAATGCCCCGCTCGACCTCCAAGATCTCCAGACCCAACGGACCGGCGCTGGCGCGATGGACGCAGGTGACGGGCGCCGCCAATAAATGGCCCAGCTGCACGGTGAGGCTTTCTTCGCCGAGTTGCACGACCCCCTGGCCGGCCAGCACCAGCCACTGAGTGGCGGGATCAGTTGTGCCAGCCAGGTTGGCATGTATCCGATTGGTGCTGGACGGATAGGGGCTGAGGGGTATTCATTGGATCGGGGGTAGCCGGAACGGATCGGGACTTGCCAAGACGATGTTGAATTACTTGGTTTTGCTTGCACAGATGGGGTGCGGACGCCTCGTTGGACCCTGCGCAGGCCAGCAAGCAGCCAGTGCCTGTTCAACCGGTTTCTGAACAAGCTTCAGCTTCTAAGGCAGGCGAGCCAACTACTGCCGGAACCCAAACAAAAACAGCGCTACAAAACTCGCCTACAACCTAGTGGCTTACCGACTGGAACAGGTCGAGCAGTGGCTTTAAAATAGAGCCTAAATGAATGTTTCCCAGATCCCCAAAAGGCTGATGGCGCTCAGCCTGGGTTCGCACCACAAGGGGTTGCTGCGCTTAATGCGGTGGCGCGACAAACAATGGCGATCAACTCTGGCAGAGCGATTGCAAGGTTGCTGCGATCAGCCGATAAGGGGGTGCAGACAAAGGAAACTTCCAATCATGTCGTGACACAAAACAGCGCTGACACTTAGTAATAAAAGCGCAGGCACAGGCTTCCACGTCGATATACAAGCAGCGTTCATGGCGGAGTCGATGATCGTGCCTTGCTTGATAGCCATGATGGTGCCAACCATAAATGTTAAACCTCGCCGGGGAGTTGGTTATACAAAAATGTTGCGTAGTTTAGGCAAGCTTTTTCTCCAGCGATTAAATCATTGATTGGTTGCCGGCGATACTTGTCCGACTGATAATATTTACAATCCAGAAAAGGTTAAACTCATGGCCTTTGGCTAAATACTGCCCGTCAACAAAATCAACAAGAAGATGTAATGGTAGCATCTTTAAAAGTTTAAAAGCATTTTTTCAATAAATGTCCTTTCGCTTTATCATGTCGCTTTATCATGCAAAATCAAAAGAGAATCAGAAGTAGAAACTCATTAGAAACGATAATCCAATGCTGTCTGTATTTGGATCGGCATTGCCTCCCGCATGTTTTAGCCAGTAAATCGAGGGGCTAAGTGAAATATTATCTGTTAACGACCAATTTATGAATCCTATTAGAGCATATGGCTGCTCATCAATTCCAGTTGATGAAGAGTTGAACTGCAGATATCCAGGTATCCCAAAGGAAACTCCCAAGGTCCCATAATCACTAATTGCCCGTTCCCATTGAAGGGTCACCACCGCACCAAGACTGGTGGCGCTGTCACCTAAATTGATGGTATTCAAGCCCTCTACGGAAGAACTATTGGCTTTATAGAAAGATTTAACTACACCACCGCTTACCGAAAGGTTATCGCGAATGTACCAATAGCCACCAGCAGCAGCAGTATGAACTGACATTGGCACCAGACCCAAAAAGGGATTGGATGCGAGAGGAGTACCTTCCAGAAAGAATATATTGTTCTTAGGATAACTTGTATATGTCCAAGCAGCTTGGAAGCCATGTGATTTACCCGTATAGGCTAACTGAGTTACAGTACTCCAACCTGAATCTTCACCAAATAGCCCACCGCCAGATTTACTATTTGAACCATTAGGAGAAATATATCCACTGGCAATACTCCAACCATTCTTCAAATATGATATGCCAAATCCTGGCCCAAGAACGTACGGATATACTCCAGGTACACCGGCGTACTGCAGAATGTCCAGAGGTAGTGCTCTTAAGCCTATGTTGGAGCCTCCCTTTGGCCCATAAACAGCATTTGAGATAGGCAGGAAATCGAAAGCAAAGAGCCTTCCCCCGACCGTAATCTTGATCTCATCTGTAAGAGGAGTGCTATAAAAAATTCGAAAGATATTTAACTCATTGTCATTGGGCCCGCATTGTGGTGCGTAACTGGCAAGGAATGGCACTCCACATGATGGCGATGTCGGGTCAAAGTTGCTGCCAACGCCAATAATGCTTAGCATGTCTCTACCGCCCCAGCTTACATTTAAGGAGGGAATGATCAAGTAGTTATTATATAATGCTCCATAGTCTCTACGGTATGCTTCGGCCTTACTGCTCCCTCTGAAAGTGGTTGTGGAAAAGTTGTTGAAAGCCACTACAGAGAGCTTAGCTGTGGGGCTGAATTTGGTTGCAACAAATTCATCAACTTTGGCCTCCAGGTTTCCAAACTGCTCCATCAATTCAGCTAGTTCTGGTTCAAATTCCTGCTGTAGTCTCTTCAGTAAATCAGTCTGATATCCGATTTTTTTAAGGCATTGATTAAGTAGGGCTGCCGCTTCATATCGGCTGATCACTCTGTTTTCTAAAAAAGGAGATTCTTGAGAATCAGAGATGGTGCAGGAATGCTGCTTGGCAAGATCTTTTAGAGCCACATAGATCCAATCGCTAGGCCTGAGATCAGTAAATCTGATATGATGATAATCATTTGAGATGGGAATGTATTCATTTAAGTTATTCATATCAAGATTGCCATCAGCTAGAGAATATTTAAACAATATTTCAGCGTTTCTTGGATAGACTTGCTCTGGTAACTTTGGATGAATAGATGACTGATGAGTGCCACCCGATGGGATTTCAGCCATTGGCTGGGCTGCCAAAGATTCCAATGGAAGAAAAACTGTAAGGCTAGCGAATATGCAAAGTTTGAGATTCATCATTAGGATATGTTTTGAAATTCAGCGAGAAAAGAAAGGATTGAGATGTCTAACTTTATTCTCAAACTACTTCGACTCTGTAGTATAATTATCATAAATCTCAAGTCTCACATTCTTGAAAGAATAAATCATTGCTTTCGGCATGAAAGTATAGGTCACCTGGCTAAATCCAGGAGATCGAAAAATGATTACTGCAGCGCCCTCCTATCACAGGGTAATGCCCGGGCACCAAGACCCTGATCAGCATCTGAACTCATGATCACTCGGATGGGAGAATCCACAGGGCTGATTAATTGTCTGTCCCAGGCTGTCAGATGTCAATCAGGTTGACCGGCGGCGTCAATCTGGTTGACCGGTGAGCGGGCTTGGTTTTGGCCCTACGACCGGGCTGGAATGCAGGTTGGAACTGGATCGTGCCCAGGCCTGTCG
>Ga0114972_10001697_pt1 | contig 16507 bp, 10 predicted proteins | sample M_140807_EF_Meta_FD_87354 | JGI IMG/M metagenome (GOLD analysis project Ga0114972, IMG submission 87354) | Freshwater microbial communities from Lake Montjoie, Canada to study carbon cycling - M_140807_EF_MetaG | ecosystem: Environmental > Aquatic > Freshwater > Lake | place: Lake Montjoie... | reverse complement strand
TAGAACAGAAGAAATCAGAATAGTCTAGGCAACGCTGCTGCCCGGCGCTACCCAATTGGCGGGGCTGGCAAATACGAGTTCGCCTGCTGGATTTTTCGCCATCAGAATCATTCCCTGAGACATAATTCCTTTTATTTCCCTTGGCGCAAGGTTGGCCAGAAGTAAAACCTGCTGCCCAACAATGTTTTCAGGTGAATGAAACTCCGCAATGCCACTAACAACGGTTCTCCGATCTACGCCAGTATCCAAAAGCAGTTTGAGGAGCTTTTTTGTTTTGGGCACTGATTCGGCCTCTAAAATGGTGGCCACGCGAATGTCCATTTTCTCGAAATCAGGGAATGCCACATCTGCTTTTATGGCTGGAAGTGCAGGAGGAGTTTCTATTACATTTTGACTTTTGGTTTGCTCCAATCTGTCCATCTGGACTTGAATCTCCTCATCGCTGATTTTAGCAAATAGAATTTCCGGGGTTCCGATTTTTGATTCTGCTTCCAGGAATTCAAATTTGTTCTGAGGCCATTCGGTTTGAAATGGCGGAAGCATTTGCCTGAGTTTTTCTGCAGAGAATGGAAGAAATGGTTCCATGAGCAGTGCAAGCAAGGCGCTTGCCTGCAAACCAAGATTGAGAATGGTTCCTACACGCTCTGGGTCGGTTTTGTAAAGTTTCCAGGGTTCTGTTTCCGCCAGATATTTATTGCCTGCCCGTGCCACCTGCATCATCTCCGCCAGGGCCTGCCTGAGTCGGAAATTTTCGAGATTTTCAGAAACCAGTCCGGGTGCTGCTTCCAAAATGGCAATCAATTCTTGGTCGGTTTCGGTGAATGGACCTCTTGCCGGAACTTTGCCATCGAAATACTTTTGGGTAAGCACAAGGGCACGATTCACAAAATTACCGGCAATGTCAGCCAGCTCATTGTTGTATCGCGCCTGAAATTCTTTCCAAGTGAAATCATTGTCCTTGGTTTCGGGCGCACTGGCAGCAAGCGCGTAACGCAGGGCATCCTGGCGCCCGGGCATGTCGTTCAAATATTCATGCAACCACACGGCCCAATTTCTTGAAGTCGAAATTTTCTGTCCTTCCAGGTTTAAAAATTCATTTGCTGGCACATTATCCGGAAGAATGAAATCTCCGTGGGCTTTCAGCATCACTGGAAAAATGATGCAGTGGAAAACGATGTTGTCTTTGCCAATGAAATGAAGTAGTCTGGTTTCCGGATCCTTCCACCATTTTTCCCAGCCGGTTCCTTTGGTTTCTGCCCATTCACGGGTTGCGGATATGTAACCAATTGGTGCATCAAACCAAACATACAAGACTTTGCCTTCTGCATTTGCACTTGGAACCGGCACCCCCCATTCAAGGTCGCGGGTAACTGCGCGTGGCTGCAAGCCTTGTTCAATCCAGCTTTTGCATTGTCCATACACATTTGGTTTCCACTCTTTGTGGCCTTCCAGAATCCATTCTCTCAGCCATGCTTCGTAGCGGTCAAGTGGTAGGTACCAGTGTTTGGTTTCTTTCATCACCGGAGCCGAACCGCTGAGCATCGACCTTGGCATCAGCAATTCTGCTGGACTCAGCGTAGAGCCGCAACTTTCACACTGGTCGCCATAGGCATTTTCAAATCCGCATTTTGGGCAGGTGCCTTGTATGTATCTGTCTGCAAGAAATTGACCAGCTTCAGGGTCGAAATACTGCTCGGAACTCTGGATTAGAAAATCGCCTTTTTCATCCATTTTTTGAAAGAAATCAGAGGCGGTTTTGTGGTGAATTGGCGCTGAGGTGCGTGAGTAAACATCGAAACTGATGCCAAATCCTTCGAAGCTGTCGCGGATGAGAGCGTGGTATTTATCCACAGCTTCCTGCACTGAAATGCCTTCTTTTTTTGCCCGGATTGTAACCGGTACACCATGCTCATCGGAGCCGCAGACAAAAAGAATTTCGTCGCCCTTTAACCTTTTATAACGGGCATAAATATCTGCGGGCAGATAAACGCCTGCTAAATGGCCGATGTGTACAGGTCCATTGGCATAAGGTAGTGCTGCGGTTATTAGGCTTCGCTTGAATTGAGACATAAGGCAATTTCTTGGGCCGCAAATTAGCGAATGATTTCCCGAATCGGGAGGAATTACCTCAGGCCGTTTTCCCGGATGTACACACTTTTTTCGCGGAAGCCATCCTTGCCAAGAAACTCACGGAATTGCTTTTTCGATAGGTTGAATTTGCGAGGAAGTGTGGTATCGCCTTCGGTTTCAGTGATTGCCTGCAGATTGTCTATTTCTTCTTTGGTTCGAATGCTGCAGAGGATGAGTTTTCCGCTTTCCAGACTCAGTTGTTTTACATCCCAGTTTTCGCCTTCGAAGCGTGTATTCAGAAAATAATGGCCTTTAAATTTCCTCAGGACATTGTCGAAATTGATGCGGTACACGGTATCTGAGTAGGAGTAATGCCGGACCAGACTGTCGCCTTGAATCAAGACTTTTTCCTTTTTACCGCTGCTTTTTTCTTGCAAGGTGTCGCCGATTAGGATTGTGCTGCTGTCCAGAGATGCGATGCTAATTTTGTCATCAAATTCGCTGGTGCTGACGATGAGCTTGTCGGAAATGTTGAGGATGTTTCCCTCAGCGAGACCCCGGAATTGCCCTTGAATTCTTTTTGGGAAACTGGGCAAATTTTCCACTTCCGCTGGCTGTGGCTCACCAAATATCACGGTTGGTGGTTCCCTGAAATCGCCGGTGCCGCAAGCCATTAAGGCGGTGAGCAACAAAAAGTAAAGTCCTTTTAGATTTTTCATAGAGATTGAATTTTTGGGTAAGACAATATAAAGGAATTTGTATCACTGTTCTACTGTCGGTAGGGTTAATCAAAATTTATCCCATGATTTCCATGTTCTGAATCGTTATAGGGAGTTCCTATAATTCCATCAAGATAACCTTCGCAATATTCGAATTCAAACTCCAGTTCAATATCGTTCGGTCCTTCAATTGCGCAGGTTCCAGTAACATACCAGAAACCAGTGTCATGTGCGTGCTCAATACTCTTTTCTTCCAGGTCCCAAGCATCGGCTTCTTTTGGGTCATAATCAATTCCATATTCTGCGATGTAATCTTCGTAACTGTATTCAAACGCCCAGTTTTGGGTGTAAATATCTGAATCATCACCGCCTAGTAATTCGAAAAGCCGCTGTGGATCTTCTTCAGCCAATAATTTGTATTTCGGCAAATTGTTCTGTTTGTCGTTATAGATGATAACTTTTCTGTCGTCGATGTTCTCTATCGATGTGAGCTCTGCCCAAAGTATTTCTAAATTTTGCTCTTGTGACATGGTATTTTAACTTTTTATCGCTGCAGAATAAATTTTACCTGGTTTGATCTTACGCCTTCTGATTGAAGAATGGCAATGTAATTTCCGTTCTGTAAGTCAGTCAAATTAAAATGTGTTTCTGCTCCGGTTATTTCAAATGTTTTTGCCACCAGTCCACTGGTATTTATTATATATAATTCAGTTGCATCTCCTTCATAATCTATATTTAGAATCTCATCAGTCGGATTTGGAAAAATATTTTTTATGTAGGGTTTATTTTTGTTTCGTTTTCTTCTTTGATAATAAAATAAAAGTGTTCCGCTTGTTAGTATTGCTGCCAATACCATGCCTCCATACATTACTTTCCGTTTTTCGCTTTCTTTTTTAGCTATAAAATCAATGAGTTCTGCTGGAAAATTCTGGGTAGATGGACTGGTTAAAAGGTAAATGCTGTCAATATCAAATGATAATTCTACTTGCCGAGAACTATCTGCAGATGAGAAGTTTGATGAGCTGTAAACCAGACTATAAAATGCTTGAACCTTCTTGCTGATTTCTGCATAAACTTTATTTAAAGATGAAGAAGATTGAACCAAATAGAATTGTCCCTGCGTTGATTTTGTAATTAAACTGAGTGTGGAAGTGTTTACATCTCCAAGCCCCACAATGTAAATTGGGATATTCTCTTTGTTGGCTTTTTCAATTACTTCATTCCAATTTGATTTTGATGAGTTGTCTTGTCCGTCGGTTAAAACCACAAGAACTTTTACCCCGTCAGCTTTTTTAATTTCATCAATGCCCGAAATCATGGCATCATATAATGCAGTAGAATAATCTGCTTGCATAGAATCAACAAATGAATTGATTTTAGAAATATTCTGTGTGAGTGCTAGTTTTTTGTCAACAATTGACGAGAACCCAATTACACTGATAAAATCTTTTTTAGCATTGAATGTTGAAACGAAAGTTTTAACCGCGGATTTGGCGTTGTCTATTGGCGAAGTATATCCTTCAGGAAAAACAGGTAGAGAATATCCATCAAAATAAAATAATGGATTTCCGTTTTGGTCAAATAGTTGAGATTGGTCCATCATCATAGAACCTGAATGGTCAATCACAATTCCAAGATTGATTGGTTTGTTTTTGGAAATCTGTTCAAGAGAAATTACCTCACATTTCTGTGAATTCTCTTTCACCGTCATTTTCTCCTTTGTTAAATTCCAAACCGGTTCCCCTTTTCTTGATTCAGCTTTGAATACAACCGAAACATTCGGAAATGAGTCAGGATAAATGTTCAGAATTTTCAAGTCCACTGTGTCAATGGTCGACAAATCTCCTTTTACTTTTTTTGGTTGTCCGAAAACTGTGAATGAAAAAAGGATCGCTATGGTAAGTGCTACATTCTTTTTCATAATTGAATAATTTTAGTTTTTGTGATGTCGGTTGCGATTTTTAGTAAAGTATTTTTGGTGTTTGTGTTATTTCTTACGGAAAGAGGTAAAAGTACTTATATTCAGGATTCGAATGCTTCCAGAAAAAATAGAATGGGTATTAGATAATTATTGACCGGCTTTTGCAATTGCCTTGCCAGGTTTTTCAAATAAGTAACGGAGGAAGCAGTAGTTTTATTGAGTACTTTTTTTCGTGCTTCAAGGGTTTTATTTTGCACTATCTCTATTAGCGCATCGGCGTTCAGTTGTTTCAGCTCAATGAATGATTGGCACCTAAACACAATCGTTTACAGCGCTTCAACGAGCAAAATCCCATGATTATTATTCTCCCGTAAAAGGCAAGGTCGCAACCGGACCAAAAACCAGAACATCCTCCAATTCTCCGGGTAGCCGTGTGCGGCCAGTTTCGTGAAGGCCTACTTTGGAAAGTACCCGGATCGATGCATCGTTTCCTGGATTTGCAATGGCCATGATAAAATCAAGACCAAGTTCTTCTCCTGCGTATTGTTTTACAGCCAATGCGGCTTCTGTGCCCAATCCGATTCCATAAAATTCCGGCAGGTATGCAAATCCAATTTCAGGGTACTCAAAACCGGCCCTTTTGATCAAACCACACATGCCTGCGGGAACTCCATTTTCTCGGATTTCGCTTACCCAGAATCCGAATCCGTATTTTTCATAAGAAGCAGAAAGCCGGTTTTCAATGTAGCTTTCTGCATCTTCCAGAGTCCTGATCTTGTGATCGCCAATGTTTTTCAGAAAATCGGCTGAGTTGGTAAGTTCCAGAATGAATCTGGCATCTTCCTTCTTTTGGAATTTCCTTAATGAAAGGCGATTTGTTCTCAGGATTTCATTCATAATTTATTCCTTTATAAAACGGCGGCTGATGGTTTCCTTCTCATTCGACATTTTTAGGTAATAGGTTCCAATAGGTAAGCCTGCAAGGTCCATGCCCAAATCTCCAGTCGATATTTTTTCCGAACCGATTTGCATGCCTTTATTATCATAAACACTAAGACGGAAATAACCTGTTCTGTCGTTTTTCCAGAAAAGTTTTTCCTTCACTGGGTTGGGGTAAAGAACTGGTGAATTTTCCACCATTTCAATTTTTACTTCGTTGCCTGTAATGACATTGAGTTTTAACAGTGAAAGCCAGCTACCACCTGACTCGCCCGTGGTTTGTGCAAGAATTGTAAAAGAAGTTCCGTTTCCTTCCATAATGGCGTCAACTAAAGAACTTTTTCCGCCAAAGAAATTACCAGCGAATACTCCGTTGTCATTAAAAGTGCCATCAATGCTTCCATCTGCCAAAACCCGAACGATCCGGATAAAATCATCCGATCCTGTACCCAAAATGATTGCAGACCCATCTGCAATAAAAATCACTTTTGATACGAACTTGAATTCTGGTAAGGATATAAATCCCTCTAATTGTCCTGCAGCACTTATTCTGGCAATGGTTTTAACTCCCGACTTTGATCCCAAAACCATAATCTGCCCATTGTTTACAAACATGCTACTCGGGTTGAATAGGTTCTGTGAATTGTCAGTTACCTGACAGGTTCCGAATGTACCAAAGCTATTTACCAGAGCATAAGTGCTGTCGCGTTTGTATAAATACATTCCTCCGGTGGTAGCGGAAACAAGTCTGATGTACTGAAGGATGTACAGATTTCCTTCAGAATCACCCTGAATGTCTCGTATTTCCTGTTCGCTACTGAACATGTTGCTGTACAATGTCTGTTTTCCATTGGTGCCAAAGCTTGCATCTACTGCCGAAGCATCTGCTTTCCAACGAACTATGTAACCTGTATTTTTTGTGGGCTGCTGGCCTTTCACAGCCACATATACCCTGCCTTTGTGGTCAAGTGTAGCGGCCACGGGCACTTGAAATTCTCCGGTGCTTACCGTTCCAGTGATCAGATTCCCGGAGGAAGACCCCTGCAAAGGATTGTATGAGTACAACCCATATTTCTCGACTCCAGTAAAGGTGCCAAGTGTGCTAAATGTGATGGATTGGGAACCGGAACTTAAAAGAACCACTTCCTTTCCATTTCTTAGGCTTAACTGGGATTTGTAGATGTCTGGGCCATTGAAATTAAGTACGCCCAATCCTTGGTCATCAAAAGTTTGGTCGAGGCTGCCGTCGCTGTTGAAGCGCGATATAAAAAGGTCGCTATTGAGATTTTCCAATGTACCAGTTGCGAGGTATTTTCCATCAGCAGTTTTGATGAGGCGGCCCGGGCGGGTGCTTGCTTTTGATTCATTAAAAAATGCCCTGCCGCCATTGGCAAATGCCTGGTCTAATGTTCCTGTGCTTGCATTAATTCCAAAAGCAATTGAAGCAATGGAATTGTCTTGCTCCTGATATTGGCCCCCCATCATTAAAATTCTTCCGCCTGATATGGCAATGGCATTGCAGAAATTTTCTACAGAGCTGGCGTTGAAAGTTGCAAATCCGGCTGTTCCAAAGTTGCTTACCGGACTGCCGTTTGCATTTATTTTTAGAATGTATGCTTGGTAATTTCCTGCAAGATAAATGTCACCACCAATCAGAATAGAACCGTCCTCCAAAAGCTCGGCCGCATAAGCGCCGTTGTAATCCGGGCTTCCCGAATACTGGGCAATTCCATTTGTTCCAAAGGTGGAATCTGCAGTTCCATTTGCCTTAAAGCCAGCTGCGGTGATTTTTTCAAAAGAATTGGTATTGTATCCATAGGCTACAATCCTCAGTTTACCAGACGGCAGTGCAAAAATTCTGGTTGGATAACTTTGGGATGTAAAGGGCGAGGAGGTCGCCAGGCCATCTCCCGAAAAGGAAACATCTAAAAGTCCAGCAGAAGTGAGTTTGGCTATGCCCAAAAAGTATTTGGTTGTATAGACCTCACCATAAATTAAAATGCCACCATCCGCTGCGAGGGTTAAATCAGTGCCAAGGCTATAATTGTCTGTTGTATATGAAATGAGGGTACTTCCATTGGTACCAAAGGCAGAGTCTAGACTGCCGTCTTCATTTCGTTTTTGGACAAATGCTTTGTATTTACTTCCTGAAAGGCAACTTCCGGATACAAGAAATTTGCCATTGGTGAGCAGTTTAATGGCAGAATTAGAAGTGTATGAGGTACTTCCTGAAATCAATTGATATTCAAGTAAACCACCAGTTCCAAAACTTGTGTCGGGACTTCCATTTGAATTAAACCTAAATACCATGCCTCTTGTAGTTCCACTGCGCTTAATGCTTCCTACCGCCAGGATTTTTCCATCCGGCCGCAATGCAAGTGAACTTATTGATTCGGTGCCTGCTTGGTTGTCAATGCTAATAAAACCATTGTTGCCGAAGGTGGTGTCTCTTAGGCCGTTGCTTAGTATTTTGGTCAGAAAAAAGTCCTGATCCTTATTTAAAATAGTACCTCCTGCTATCGAAGCCCCGTCGGCGAAGGCTTGGGTGCAAAAAATTCTTTCATTTCCCTTTGCCAACAAGTGGTTTGCTGCGCCGCCATTCCCAAAAGACGGATCTGGACCAATGGTTTGAGCAATGAGGTTTGTGCTGAACAGCAGTGTTGCAATAATTGTAATTGTTGTTTTCATATGTTTTTGCCTGTCTTTTTATGTATGACAGGAAGAAACAAATGTCTGGCTCTGTGGAGATGTCCACAATAACACTTTCGTGTGATGCTAAGGCAGTGCGATGGCTTGCTGCCTCCTTTCTATTTTGTGGCAATTAATCAGGAAACGCCTGCCTGATTAATCGAAATTTAGAATTAATGATTCCACCAAAAGAAGCGGGTGTGGTACCAGTAGGCCTTCAAAACAACAGTGCTAAAAAAGGTTAAAAAGCACAAAACGAATAAAATAAGGCCCAAAGTATTGAGGAATTCAAGATTCGATTTTTTCGAAATTTTACTTCCTATTCGCGATTTGTTGATCAAACTTTGCAACCATTTGTTCATGCCAAACAAGGATGTAAAAGCAATAAATACCAAGGTGCTGGAAATCCAGTAAATATCGTTTGTTGTACGGATGGCTGGAAATGCCCAGATTGTAATGCTGGCTACCAAAAAGAAAAATTGCCAAGCAGTCAAGGATGCCGCATTTGCCATATAGCGATCCTCTCTCCAATCCAGAAGTTTTACCGAAATGGCAAAATTCAAGAGTAGAAAAGGATAAAAAAGTGACTCAATAAAATTGAGTTTTTGTGTTTGTGGATTAGTCGAGTTCAAGGTGAATTGTTTTTCAGAGATTGTCATTATTTCGTTTGATTTGATTTTATCAGATTGAATTTGTCCATTAATTTTTGTGCGGCTCCCTGGTTAAGCCGTGTTTGATTGTCTTTATTTTCTCTGGTGAAATACACCGGATATTTTTGAACCCGGACGATTTCCCAGTCGCTGGTTTGAAATTCGAGAAAAAGATCTTTTACACCTTTCATCATTTCATTTGCTGTACAAATGATGATGTCGCAAGATTTTTCATTTGCCAGAAATTGAAGGTTTTGGGCGAGGATTGCATACTTGTCGCTGCGTGAAGTAATGCCAATTCTCAATCCATCCAGCAACAGAACCTCAAGGCATTCCACCCAATTTTTTCCCCGGAACTCAAGTTCGGGTTCCAACAGGTGGATGGCATGCAACACCATTTTGATGCTGCTCGTTTTTCCACACTGGGTTGGTCCATGCAAAACAATGAGGTGTTTCTTCATTTTCATTTTCTACAAATCGCCACGACTTATCACTTGAAAATCCCCAGAGTCTGAAAAGCTATATTCCAGATAGTTATTTTCAGTTTTTGCCTGCTGGAGCTCTGTCCAAGTAAAAGGCTGTCCGTTTGATTTTACCGGTTTTGAAAAACCTTTGTAAAAGCCAGGATTGATACCATTAAATACAGCCACCCTACAAACTCTGGCAGTTGTATCGAATATGGCAGTTGGCTTCGGTCCGGTCCGGATAATGATGTTGTTTTCAACCCCAGATTGCGTGCTGCTAAGTCGGAAACAAGCGAGTACATTTCCATTGAGACGTTTCCTGAATAGTATGCTGCCTCCGTAGTTAAAGGAAGGATTTAGTTCGTTTAAATATGAAACCATCGAGTCGGTCCTAATTACTTCATTTGCTCCAATGTCTGCTATGCCGTTTAGATTGCTCCCTAATGAATCTTCTGCCAGTCTAAAGTGAGCATTCCAAGCGCTTATATCATTGAATGTTAAAAGATTCCCGCTTCCATCTGGAATGTTGTTCTTTTCAAATTTTCCGGAAGACGGAATCCTGATTGACAAAATTTTATCTGCCTGATCCAGCCATAGTCCGCGGTGTAAGCTTAAAAAGAGGTTGCTCAGGTTTTGGCCTGGAAGGGCTGTAAATTTCATCCGAACAGGCGAACCTGATTGTCCAAATTCCGCAAATTCAACCATTGCCAGGACGCTGGAATCACTTGCAGAATAAAGGGGATATTCAATTTTGTTACCGGTGGCAACATTTCCTCCAAACAGCGTCAATGCTTTGAAATCGGTGCTGTCTGGAGAATGCCCTACTTCTTCGAAAGCGATGAAACCATTTAGAGTATCAAAGGCATTGAGGCCGGGAAGATTTTCCGGAAAGTTGATGTTGAATTCTGAAGCATTAACGGATGAAATCTGGCCCAGCTTTCTTACACGGTAGTTTGTTCCATTTGGACTACCACGGAAAAAAGAAAGCTCAAGCTGATTGGTACCCGACAAACCATTTAGATTTCCGGTGAAAAGTATATTGCCATTTATTCGTTTTTTGAAGGTAATTGAGCCGTTGAAACCGCTCTGCGATGCATCGGATATCTGGAAAATTTTTACCTCATCAAGGATTACGCTCGAGCCAAAGTCCCCCCGAAGAACCTCACGGGTAGATCCGCCTTCTGGGTTAAATTCCAGCACGCGGACAACACCCTCCAGATTGCGCAGTGAATCGTATTGTAGCGGCTTATTGGAATAGTCTTTTTTAAGGTGCGCAAAACTCATTCCACCTGCATCCAGCTCATGCAAATCTGCAAAATCAGAAACTGCTGCGCTTGATGCTTCAGTCCGACTTATTTTTCCGAAGTAGCGCTTTGCAGGATCGAAACCTTTCAAAATAAGTTTACCTGAAGCACTTCCATCGCTGAGTTTTTCCATTTGAAATTCTCCAGAAAATCCGGGAAAGCTTGTCGTCTTTAATGGATAGACCACCACCGTTCCTGTTCCGGGAGGCAATGCGGTTTCTGGCTCAATCACCGGTGTTTTACATGCATGGATGGCCAGCAGACAAATACCTGAGATCCAAAGTTTAAATCTTGTTTTGGTGAAACTAAATTGGGAGGCGATCATGGGAGGCAATTACGCACAGTCGATTGATTGTGGCAATCTCCAATGTTTCTGAATCATGAAGCAGTTGGGAATTTTGTGCTAAGGTTTACCCATTTATACCCAATTTTTAACGCATATCCAACAACGGGATAATGAATAATTAACATTAGAAGTAATTCAGTTCAGAATTTAGCGGGATGAAACTTCTTTCTTCTTTCCGCACATCTGGGATTATAAATAGCCTCATTTTCATAGTATTATTTCAACTGAATTTGAAGGCCCAAACCAAAGAAGGCCAACTCACCGGCCGTATTTTGGATGAGGCTGGCAATGAGCCTTTATTTGGTGCCGTGCTTGTGGTAACGGGTACAGGAAAAGGGGCAACTGCCGACTTTGACGGTAATTTTCGAATTTCACTTCCGGAAGGAAGTTATGAGGTAGTTTTTAAATATCTGGGTTATCAAATCAGACAATTTCAGGGAGTTAAAATCAAGTCAGGAGAAAACACTCCTCTCACTGTCTACCTTCGTCAAATGGCCAAGGATATCAAGGAGGTTGAGATTGTGGTTGAAGCGGCCCGTAACAATGAAAATGCACTACTCAAAGACCAGCGGGCAGCGAGTAGCATTGGAAGTGGTATTACAGCCGAAATGCTCACCAAAACGCCTGATCGAAATCTTTCTGAGTCCTTTCGCCGTATATCGGGTACTTCAGTTCGTGAAGGAAAATTTGCAATGGTTCGGGGCCTTAGTGAGCGTTACAACATGGGTCAGCTCAATGGTGTAGCCATTACCAGCACCGAGTCTGACAAGAAGGCATTCAGTTTGGAGTTATTCCCTTCCAACCTTTTGGACAAAATTGTGGTATCCAAAACGGCTACTCCAGATCAGCCGGGTGATGTGGCCGGTGGACTAATTAAAATCCAGACCCTGGATATTCCCAATGCCAACACCATGCAGGTTTCGCTGGCTGGAGAATATAACTCGCTAACAACATTCAAAGATTTTAGCCGAATTAAGCAATCTGGAACTGATAATTTGGGCTTCGACAATGGTTTTAGAAGTATACCTGTAAATGCATGGAGTACGAACAAAGCATTTGCCAATGAAGACGCTCAGGAGCGTTCCCGCCAGTCAACTTCGTTTAACCACCAGGTGGTGCCAGAACAATTTAAAGCTACTCCGAATTTTTCAGGACAATTCTCCATGGGAAGAAGAGGAAAGGTTTTTGGGAAAACCAGTGGTTTGGTTTTCAGTTTGAATTATTATCAGAACAATCTCCGGAATTTTTTCAGCTCCGAATATCCCACCATCAATCCGGGTCTTCCAATTACCGAAAACGATCAGACTTTTCAAGACAGGTACAAAACGCTTACCTCCTTATCAGCCATACTTAATGCCTCTATACGCCCAGATGCTGCAAGCAAAATTTCCTTCCGCAATTTCTTCTCTCAAACGGGTAGCAATTTGAGTCAGTTCTCCAGAAGGGAAAAAAGCGAATACGCAAATCCTTCTGCCATATTGTATGACGAAAAAACAACAACAGTTTCTTTCTATGAGCAAAATTCGTTGCTAAGTCACCAACTAGGTTATGAGCGAAACATCGGAACCGAAGGTGGAAAACTGGAAGTGATTACCGGCTTGAATTATCTTTATCGGAATACACCAGATTACAGCCGGATGATTTATGCCCGAAACGGCACATATGATATAGAGAAAGGCAAAACCGAAAAATTCACCGCATCCATGCTTGGGGCTGGAAATCCGACCTCTTTCTCGAATGACATCTCAGGAAAGTTTTTCTCAGAAATGAAGGAGCTAAGTACATCAGGCGAAGTAAATTATTCGCAGCCATTCAAAATTCTGAATGTCAAGAATCTTGCCAAAGCTGGCGTATTAATTCAGAACCGCGAGCGTAGTTTTGATGGCCGAAATTATCTCTATAAAGGTGGAGAACTCGGAAATTCGGTTACTTCTCTTTCGCCCGATTCCTTATTTAGGGAAGAAAATTTTGCGCCTAACTACCTTACACTCTTTGAAATAACGCTGCGTTCAGACTTTTACAATGCGAGAACCCGTACGAGAGCCGCATTTCTGATGAATGAAACTTCCATCGGAAATAATGGTAGTAAAATCATTTATGGTTTCCGGCATGAGTCTTATTTCCAGGAAATTGATGCGGCCAATCCACCGCCTGCCAAAGTCAGAAACATAAGGAGTTCGACGGTAAATGATTTCCTGCCTTCTGTTAACCTCAAATGGAACCTCGGAACTCAAGTTTCTCTCCGTGGTGCTTATTCGCAAACCGTGAATAGGCCCGAACTGCGGGAATTGGCCGGATTCTTGTTTTATGACCCGAATCAGAATTTCTACATCTATGGGAATCCCGAATTGGTAAGGGCTAAAGTTACCAATTATGACCTGAAAGCCGAATGGTATGCATCGGATGCAACTTTCCTTTCCCTCAATTTATTCTACAAGAATTTCAAGAATCCGATAGAGGTAACCAGAGGATTTCAAACTGCTATAACAGTGTTTACTTATTCCAACCGTGATGAGGCCAATTCCTATGGCTGGGAGGTTGAAGGAAGAACCCGCCTCAAAGGGCTTGACTCTCTGATGGGTACCCGCTTCTTTTCCAGGATTGGCTTGTTTGGGAATTTTTCCTGGATAAGATCTGAGGTTTTATACAAGCAAATTAATTTTAAAAGGCCTATTCACGGTCAATCGCCTTACATCATTAATGCAGGTATCCAGTATTCTGGTGAAAATCCAAACATTGAAGTATTTCTTTCCTATAATAGAATCGGTCCAAGAGTTGCCTTTTTGGATGATGTTTCTTTTGGTGCACTGATCTGGGAAAAGCCGCGGGACATCGTTGATATTTCCATTGGAAAAACAGTAGGCAAATGGAATTTTAAACTTACCGGTGGTGATTTACTGGGACAAGATCTCATTCAATACATTGTCCTTGACCGTGGCGGTAGACAGCCTGACAACAAGGGCTTATTTGGTTGGATTTCAAATGCACCTAATTACCAGGCTGGTCAGGATGTGCCATTTTTCCGCTTCACCAATCCGCGGAATATTCGCTTTTCGGTTAGTGTTTCCCTGTGAGAAATTGATTGAAAGACAAGGTTTTAGGAGCTACTCTAAAACCTACCAATATTCAATATTACCGAATCTTTATCTTTCATGAATTGTCGTTTCTTTTTCGCCAATTTTTCTCTCAGTTTTCTCAAATCTGGTTACCATAAAGTAACAAAGACTTGCCTTTAAGAAAAAATTAGACAGGGAGTCCCCGCGTACTTTTGGGACGTTTTTAAACAATAATCGTATCATGAAAAAACAAAAGAAACAATTGCTTTGCGCTGCGGCAGCCCTTATGGTGTCTGCTTCTTCGTTTGGTCAGTTCTTCACAACGACAGCCTACAGAGGTGCGTTTGGAACAGGAGCTGGTGCAAACTGGATGTCCGGATGGACAAACTTCGATCCTCAGAACACGGTTTATCCTGGAAATGGTTCAGGTGAAAACCTTGCAGGAAAAACCCGTGTAGATGTTGGTGCTGCTTCTCCAGGTGGAGATGGTTATACCCACATTACTTCCAACACAACTTGGACAAGTGGTAATGTTTATTACCTTTTAGGTGCAGTTGCAGTTGATGCTGGTGTTACTCTTACCATTCAGGCAGGAACTGTAATCCGTGGCGTAGACAACGGTGGTGCAGGTACTCCTATTTCTGTTTTGGTTATCTCTCGCGGTGCAACTCTTAATGCAGTGGGAACTTCCAGCAATCCAATCGTTATGACTTCAGCACAGCCTAACGGTTCTCGTAACTCAGGTGACTGGGGCGGTCTTGTTATTTGTGGTCGTGCTCAGGTTAACCTAAACAAATCACCAAACCTAGGTGGTCGTAATGTAGAAGGTACAGTAGTTACTGCTCCTAATACGGCTTCTTACTATGGTAAAGGTAATGGTAGCTCTGTAGTAGATGATACCGAGTCTTCTGGAAACATGCAATATCTACGCGTTGAGTTTGCTGGTGATGCTGCTGTTGCGGCCCAGGAATTGAACGGTATCATGCTTGCAGCTGTTGGTAGCGGAACTACTTTCGAACACATCCAGGTTTCTTATTCTGAAGACGACTCTTTCGAGTGGTTTGGCGGAACAGTAAACGGTAAATACCTTGTAGCTTTCGGTGGTGTTGATGATGATTTTGATGTGGATGAAGGTTTCCGTGGTAAAAACCAGTTTGGATTTATCCTTAGAGATCCTCGCTTCTTCGACGGTGCTTCTGGTGCTAACTCCAATTTCTTAGAAATGGATAACAATACAACAAGTAGTGGAAATGCTACCAGTGATCAAACTGGCATGAGCCCAACTCCAGCAACTGCTTGCGTATTCTCCAACATCACTGCCATTGGACCAATGCGTGATGGCGATGCAGATGCCAATGTTTCTCCAAGATTTAATGCTGCATGGAATGCCCGTACAAATCCTGCTGTTGGTATTTTCAACTCAATCTTGATTGGAAACAAAGCTTCAAGCGCAATTTCAAACACTTCAACCATCACAGGTATCACAACTGGCCCATCTAACTGGCAGAAATTATCATGTGATTCTCTTGTGTTGAGAAACTCTTACCTTGGAATGCACACAGGTGCTGCTGCCAATTCGGTAACTGTTGGTGGATTCGCTGGTACAACTGCTGATTGTCAAAGTGCATTCGGAACTAAAGATGCCGCTACTCTAGAGGCGTTCCTTGAAAATGGAACCAATGGTAACATCATCGAAAAAGCCAGTCTTACAGCTGCTACTTTGGGTATGACTAGTCCTTGGTTTACAGGAACTATCTCTGCTATTCCAACTCAGTACTCTTTTGGAGGTGGTCTTAGTTTCACTGGTGTAGATCCTACTCTTACAGTTGGTTCACCTTTCTTGACTGGTGCATCTTTTACACATCCAAGATTGGATGCTGCTCTTCCTAACCTTACCGTTAGCACTGCAACTACTGGTGTTTATGGTCAGTACAACAACGTAACTATTTCTGGAACTGGTACTGCCACCCTAAGTGGTAACATTTCAGTAACAGGTACTCTTACTGTACAGAACGGTGGAACACTTGTTATGGGCACAAATGCAGTTGCTGGAACTGGTGCACTTTCTATTGCAGCTGGAGCCAATGTTTCAACTGCTGCTGTTGGTGGATTTGCCAATGCAGGTAATGGTGCAACCCGCAACAGTGGTGCCAAAACCCTTTCAACGGATGCCAACTATACTTTCAACGGAACTGCTGCTCAGAATACGGGTGGTAGCTTCACTGGCGGTAATGATGTAACCATCAATAATGCTGCTGGTGTAACTTTGAGTTCTGCTGCAACTGTAAATGGAAAATTGAACCTTCAGGCTGGAACTTTCACTGCTGGTAACAACCTTCTTACAATCAAT
>Ga0114972_10001693_pt1 | contig 16524 bp, 16 predicted proteins | sample M_140807_EF_Meta_FD_87354 | JGI IMG/M metagenome (GOLD analysis project Ga0114972, IMG submission 87354) | Freshwater microbial communities from Lake Montjoie, Canada to study carbon cycling - M_140807_EF_MetaG | ecosystem: Environmental > Aquatic > Freshwater > Lake | place: Lake Montjoie... | reverse complement strand
GGACCTATGAGCAAGATTTTCGCTGGCCGCTTCACTGCCCAAGTGGACGGGCCGTTTGTCGTCTTCATCATCGGCATGCGCATCAATCGCCTGTGGGCGGTGAACAAGTGGCTGCCGGTCGCCCGCGCGATGGGCCCGATGATTGACCATCTGCTCGCGCACAAGGAACTGGGCTTGATGCACGCCCAGCCCTTCATCTACTGGCGCGGCGTGGCGCTTGTTCAGTACTGGCGATCGTTCGAGCAGCTTGAGCGGTTTGCCCGCGATCCGGCCTTGAACCACCTTGAGCCCTGGAAGCGCTTCAATCGCGCGGTGGGTGCCGACGGAAGTGTTGGCATCTGGCACGAAAGCTATGTGGTCGAGGCCGGCAGGTATGAGTGCGTCTACGGAAACATGCCGCAGTTCGGGCTGGCCGCGGCGGGCACCCATGCGCCCGCCGTTGGCGCTAAAGAAACAGCCAGGCGACGCCTTGGCATGAAGGGCGAGCCTGCTGTGGACTCCTATGAGAATCCGCCTCAGTAGAAATGCGTGGTCGCAAGCAGATCAACTGACTCGACTCAAGCTGGGTCCGCTTTACAGAATCTGTACAGCGTACGTACAATATATTGATGGCGATGCTTTTTTTTGAGTGGGATCCGGTCAAGGCCGCAGCAAACCTGCGCAAGCACAAGGTGTCCTTCGAAGATGCGCAAACCGTGTTCTCTGACGAGCGCGCCCGATTGATCGACGACCCCGACCACTCCGAAGATGAGGAGCGCTTCCTTTTGCTCGGTTTGAGCAGTTCGCTTCGCTTGTTGGTGGTAGCCCACTGCTATCGCTCGACCGACAACGTCATCCGTATTATTTCCGCAAGGAAAGCAACGGCTGATGAGGCCCGCCACTATCCATAGGGATATCTATGCGAAAGCAATATGACTTCAGCACGGCCAGGAAAAATCCTTACGCCGCGCAACTCAAGAAACCGGTGACGATTCGCCTGGATGAAAGCTCGATCACCTATTTCAAGTCGATGGCCGAAGAAACCGGCATTGCCTACCAGAGCCTGATCAATCTTTATCTTAAAGAGTGTGCGGCGTCGGGAAAGAAGCTCAAGCTGGCCTGGAAATAATGCGTTCGCGGTAAGCCGGCCGCCTAGCGAAAAACCAGCCCCTCGAACTCCCCGCTCGAACGCCAGGCATCGAGATACTTGAAGTACGCAGTCGCCCCCGCCGGGTACCCCACGTTCAGTTTCGCGGCCGGCCCCGGGTCCTGGCCCTCGTTGTTGTAATAGCCCGGCGTGCAGTCGGGCGAACTGGTCATCCGGCCCGGACTGTTGCGCAGCAGATCGATCCACGCGGTTTCGGCGGATTCGCTGACCTCGATTTCACGATGGCCGTGATCGATCGCGTGGCGAACCATGACCGCGATCGTGCGCGCGGCCTCGGTCAGGTTGTGCGGCACATTCGAGATCAGATTGGCGCCCTGGGTGGGCTGCACGAAAAACGCATTCGGAAAGCCGTGCACATGGATGCCGTGCTTGCTGCGCATGCCCTGCGCCCAGTGATCCGACAGCTTGCGCCCGGCACGACCGACCAGATCAAACCCCGCCCGGCGCGCCAGCGACGTGCCGACCTCGAAGCCCGAGGCATAGATGATGCAGTCGACCTCATATTCGGCGCCGCCCACCACGATGCCGGTCTCGGTGATCCGCTCGACGCCCTTGCCATCGGTATCCACCAGATGAACCGTGGGGGTGTTGAAGGCCTGCAGATAGGCGTCATGAAAGCAGGGCCGTTTGCACAGCTGCCGGTACCAGGCCTTGAGACGCTCGGCGGTCGCAGGGTCGGCCACGATTTCGTCGACCCGCGCACGGATCTCGTTCATCTTGGCGAAGTCGGCATCTTCATAGGCGGCGAGCATCTTCGGCACGGTGCGCTCGGCGGGTGGCAGCTTTCGGATCTGCTCGCGGATGCGTCGCGCCAGATCGGTCCAGCCGTCCTGCACCAGATCGACCTCGGCATTGCCGCCGGCCTGATTCGCGGTGAAGTTCTCGAGCCAGCGCTGTTGCCAGCCCGGCGTGGCCACGCTCGCAAACCAGTCGGGGTCGATCGGCGCGTTGTTGCGGATGTCGATCGACGAGGGCGTGCGCTGGAACACATGCAGCGACTGGCAACTGCGCGCCAGATGTGGGGTGCATTGCACCGACGTGGCGCCGGTGCCGATCAGGGCGACGCGCTTGTCGGCCAGCCGTGTCATCGGTGCGCCCTCAGGGTCGCCGCCGGTATAGGCATAGTCCCAGCGGCTGGTATGAAACGAGTGCCCCTTGAAGGATTCGATGCCCGGGATGCCGGGCAGCTTCGGGATATGCAGCGGACCGGTGCCCAGACCGATGTATTGCGCGGTGAAGTCGTCACCCCGATTGGTCGTGATGCGCCAGCACGAGGCTTCTTCCTGCCAGGTGAGCGAGCTGACCTGGGTGTGAAAGAGCGCATTGTCGTAAAGCTTGTAATGCCGGCCGATCCGCTGGCTGTGCGCCAGAATTTCGGGCGCATGCGCATATTTCTCGGATGGCATGTGGCCGGTTTCCTCGAGCAGCGGCATGTAGATCATCGAGGCGGTATCGCACTGCGCGCCGGGATAGCGGTTCCAGTACCAGGTGCCGCCAAAATCGCCGCCCTTCTCGATAACGCGCACATCGGTGATGCCGGCCTCGACCAGTCGTGCGCCGGTGGCCAACCCCGCGAACCCGCCGCCGATGAAGGCGAATTGCACATGGTCGGATTTCGGCGCGCGCTCGATGACCGGCATATAGGGATCGTCGAGGTAGTGTGAAAACTGTCCGGCGATCTCGAGGTATTGGTTGTTGCCATCGGCGCGAAGCCGTTTGTCGCGCTCGGCGAGGTATTTCAGGCGGATGGCTTCTTTGTCGATGACGGGCGGGTTCATGCGTCGGGGTCCTGGAGTGCGTGGAATTATTTTCCGGTCTGGGCCCGGCAGGCAGCCTGCATGTCCGGGTTGCGGATGAAGCCGCATTGCGATGCGCCGCCACCGGTCTGTGCGCGGCACATCGCCTGAAGGTCGGGGTCGCGGATGAAGCCGCACTGGCTACTGCTGCCGCCGGTCGTCGCGCGGCAATAGGCCTGGCGGTCGGGGTCACGGACGAAGCCGCACTGGCTGCTCGGCGATCCGTTCGATCCCTGATTCGCGGTGCTGGCCCGGCATTCGGCCTGCCGGTCGGGGTCGCGAATGAAACCGCACTGACTGCTGCCACCGCCGGTTTCGGCCCGGCATCGGGCCTGAAGGTCGGGGTTGCGGATAAAGCCGCACTGGCTGTTGCCACCGCCATTCGTGGCCCGGCAATAGGCCTGGCGATCGGGGTCGGTAATGAAGCCGCATTGGCTGCTCTGCGCGCGGACACCGCCCGAGGCGAGCATCAGCACGAGCACCAGCAGCCACACCGCGGGCAGAAAGAAGGTCGGCATCACCGAGGTGGGCTGCATCACGGTTGGCGACGCAGACATCGACCGCATCGGATTCACGCGACGCATCATGGGTGGTCTCCCTCTGGTTTGGCGTCCGTCAGTTCGGCTCATGGACCGCATCATCTGCCAACTTGCCTGGGCTGCGTGCCAGCGTGCGCGATGATTGCGGCCACCTGATCGGGTGCATCCGGCGCCAGACAATCAATCACGCGTCGATGAGGCATCGAGCGCAACCAGGTCAGCTGACGTTTGGCGAGCTGGCGCGTGGCTGCCACCGACTCGTCGATGAAAGCCCTCCGACGCGCCGGCCCGAGCTTGCCGAGCTGGGTGCCGTGACTTGCGGTCTGCCCGGTGCCCTGATCGATGCCGTGCTCAAGATCATCGAGATAGCGCCAGGCCTGCCGGTAGCCCACGCAACGCATCGAGGGCAGGCCGGTATGCAGATCGCCCCGCGCCCGCAGCGCCGCCACTTCGTTGAGAAAACCCGCTGCCAGCATCGCTTCGAAGCGCGCGGCGATCCGGGCATGCAGCACCGCGCGGTCGGCGGGCTCAAGCGCAATCGTGAGCAGCGCAAGCGGTGCGTCGGTGTGCGCGCGCTGCGCGCCGATCAGTTCGCTCATCGGCTGCCCGCTCAGGGCATGGATCTCGAGCGCGCGCTGGATGCGCTGCGAATCGCCGGGCTCAAGGCGTGCTGCGGTCTGCGGGTCGATCGCCGCCAGCCTGGCATGCATTGCCGGCCAGCCGAGCTGCGCCGCCTCCTCATCGAGCGCCGCACGCAGGGTCGGGTCGGCGCCAGGCAAGTCATCCAGGCCGGTCGACAGCGCGCGCGCATAGAGCATCGTGCCGCCCACCAGCAGCGGCAGACGACCGCGGCCGCGGATCTCGTCGATCAGTCGCCGCGCATCACGCACGAAGCTGGCAGCCGAATAGGACTCGCGGGGGTCGATCAGGTCGATCAGGTGATGGGGCACCGCAGCCAGCTCGGGGACGCTTGGCTTGGCGGTGCCGATGTCCATGCCGCGATAGACCAGCGCCGAGTCGACGCTGATGATTTCGAGCTCGAAGCGCTCGGCAAGACGCAGGGCGATCGCACTCTTGCCCGAGGCGGTCGGACCAAGCAGCATCACCGCATCGGGTGGGGGCGAGTCGGGTGAACCGGGCGACAGGCGCCCGTCGGCCGGGCTGCTCGCATCGCCGCCCGGCGGCTGTTCCGGCAATGGCATCAGGCTCATCGCCCGCGCAAGAACCAGCGATCGAGTTCGTCCATCGGCACCTGCACCCAGGTTGGCCGGCCGTGGTTGCACTGGTCGGCACCTGGCGTCGACTCCATGTCGCGCAGCAGGGCATTCATCTGCTCCAGGCTCAGCCGCTGATTGGCCCGCACAGCGGCATGACAGGCCATGCCGGCCAGCAGCGCATCGCGTCGCTCGGTCAGCAGCCTGCTCGCGCCGTGCTCGTGCAGCTCGGCAAGCACGTCGCGGGCAAGGCCCACCGGATCGCCTTTGGCAAGCACCATGGGGACGGCGCGCACCGCGAGCGTGTCGGGCGCGATCTGGTCGATATCGAGTCCGAAGGCCAGCAACTGATTGCGTTCAAGTTCGGCAGTGGCGATCTCGGTGTTGTCGGCGCGAAAGTGGGCGGCAATCAGCAGCGGCTGCGAGGCGATGGCCTGCGCATCAAGCCCGGTTTTCAGACGTTCGTAGACGATGCGCTCATGCGCGGCATGCATATCGACCACCACCAGGCCGGCGGCGTTTTGCGCGAGCACATAGATGCCATGCAATTGCGCGATGGCAAAGCCCAGCGGCGGCAGGTCTGCAGTCGCCGCGCTGTGCGCCATATCATGGGTCGGCGCACCGAAGACGGTTGTCGGGTCAGATGATGAGAGCCGATGTGAGAGCCGATCCGCGGCGAGAGATCCGTCAGGCGAATCGCTGGCGTCGGCGGCATAAAAGCGCATGAGCGATGACACCGACTGGTCCGGGCGAGCACCGACGCCAGAGCGCCAGGGTGAATTGGCGAATGGGTCGCCGAATGTTTCGCCGAATGTGTTGCCGACCGGGCCGCCTGCTGCACCGCGTCCCGCGCGGCTTGCGGAGCCTTCGCCAAAGGACCTGTGCGTCATGCCATCGCCCGGTCCGCCGGCCGCGTGCCCGGCGCTCGACGGTGTGGCCAGCGGCAGTGTCGACTGCCAGCGCGGCTGCGCAGCCTCCTGCGGGGTCCAGGAGACGGTGTTGCTCAGGGGCGCGCGTGAATCACCGTCATCGCTCGACGCCTGAAGACCGGCCTCGCCCGCACCCACCCGCAGTGCCTCGCGCACCGCATGAAAGACAAACGAGTGAATTGCCCGGGCATCGCGAAACCGCACCTCGATCTTGGCCGGATGCACATTGGCATCGACCTCGCGCGGATCGATCCAGAGAAAGAGACACCAGGCCGGATGCCGGTCGCCGTGCAACACATCGGCGTAGGCCTGCTTGACCGCATGCGACAGCAGCTTGTCGCGCACAAAGCGGCCATTCACGTAAAAAAACTGTCGATCGGCCCGAGCGCGGCTGGCGGTCGGCACACCGGCCAGGCCCTGCAGGCGCAGCTCGCCGGCGATGCGCTCGATCGGCCGCGTGGCGATGTCTTCGCCGAGCACCTGCGCCACCCGATCCTGCCATCGGCCTGCCGGCCATTGCTCGACGCTGCGGCCATCGACATGGCAACTGAAGCCGATGTCGGGAAACGCGAGCGCCACACGCCGAAAGGCATCGAGCGAATGCGCGGTCTCGGTGCCCTGCGCCTTCAGAAACTTGCGGCGGGCCGGGGTCGATGAATAGAGGTCAAGCACCTCGACCGTCGTGCCCCGGGGGCCGGCTGCCGGCTGCAGCCTTGCCTGTGGGGTGTCGCTCGGTGCCATGTCCATGACTGCGTTGTCGATCATCATGGCCGACTCGGCGCCGGCCACCCGGCTGGTGATGCGCACCCGCGCCACCGAGGCAATCGCGGCCAGCGCCTCGCCGCGAAATCCGAGCGTGCCCACCGACTCGAGCTCATCGAGCGAGGTGATCTTGCTGGTGGCATGGCGAGTCAGCGCCAGGCTGAGCTGATCGGCGTCGATGCCGCTGCCGTCATCGCTGACCGCGATGCGTCGCACGCCGCCCTCCTCGATGCGCAACTCGATGCGCGTGGCACCGGCATCGATCGCGTTTTCAAGCAGCTCCTTGACCACCGAGGCGGGTCGCTCGACCACTTCGCCGGCTGCGATCTGGCTGACCAGATGATCGGGCAGGGCGGCAATCCGGCGGCGCTCGGGTGTGTCGTCGGACGCGCCCTCCGCATCGACGGATGAGGAATGGCGGAAAGCCGTCGACCGGCCGAAGGGGGTGTCATGCATGGCGGAGTCATTATAGGCGGCGTGTATCATCCGAGCCGCCATGGACATCGCCCAACTCATCGATCTCTTTCTGCATCTCGACAAGCATCTCGAGACGGTGGTCAGCCAGTACGGCGTCTGGGTCTATGCCCTGCTTTTTGCCATCATCTTCGTCGAGACCGGGCTGGTGGTCATGCCCTTTCTGCCCGGCGATTCGCTGCTCTTCGTGTGCGGCACGCTGGCTGCGGTCGGTGGCCTGTCGCTGCCGCTTTTGTTCGCGCTGCTGATCACCGCGGCGGTGCTGGGCGATGCGCTCAATTATTCGATCGGCCGTCGCATCGGGCCGCGCGTCTGGACCTTCGAGCAGTCGCGCTGGTTCAATCGCAAGGCCTTCGAGCGGGCCCATGCGTTTTACGAGCAACACGGCGCGATCACCATCATCGTCGCGCGCTTTCTGCCCTTTGTGCGCACCTTTGCGCCCTTCGTTGCCGGCGTGGCCGCCATGAGCTATCGCAAGTTCGCGCTCTACAACCTGGTGGGCGGTGTGCTCTGGGTGGTGAGCCTGACCGGCCTGGGCTATCTGATCGGCAATCTGCCCTGGGTGAAAGCGCATTTTTCATGGGTGGCCCTGGCGCTGATCGTGGTGCCCGCACTGCCGGCGCTCATCGAAGTTGCGCGCCACACGGTGTTCAAGCGCCGCGGCGTCTGAGACGCAAGGCAAGGCATCGCATCGCGAGCCGCAATGCTCAGGCCCCGGGTCCGCGAGCCGCAGGCGGATTGCGCCGGAAGTGGTTTTTGATCCCCACGAAAATCGCATCGGCCAGTTGCGCCTGATAGCGCGGATCGCGCAGCTTGCGCTCTTCATCGGGGTTGCTGATGAAGGCGGTCTCGATCAGGATCGACGGCACGTCGGGTGCGCGCAGCACCGCAAAGCCGGCCTGCTCGATCTGCGCGCTGTGCAAGTCGCCAACGCTGCGCAGCTCGCCAAGCACCGAGCCGGCGAGCTTGCGGCTGTCCTTGATCTGCGCGGTGGTCGACAGATCGAGCAGCACCTTGGCGACTTCGCGATTGCCCGCCGGCAGGTTCACGCCGCCGATCAGGTCGGCGCTGTTTTCGCGACGCGCCAGCCACCGTGCGCCGAGGCTGCTCGCGCTGCGGTCCGACAGCACAAACACCGACGAGCCCTTGGCATGAGGCAGCACGAAGGCATCGGCATGCACCGACACGAAGAGATCGGCCGAGACTGCGCGCGCCTTGCTCACGCGGGTGGCCAGCGGCACAAAAAAATCGGAGTCGCGGGTCATCAGCACCCGCACGCCGGGTTCGGTCTGCAGCTTTTCGCGCAGTCGCAACGCCACGTTGAGCACCACATCCTTTTCCATCGTGCCATTGGGCCCGATCGCACCCGGGTCCTCGCCGCCATGGCCCGGGTCGATCGCAATCGTCAGCAAGCGGCTGACCTGGTCAGCTCGTGCGCGCGGGCGCTCAGGTTCGGCCAGCATCCTGAGCGCGGCTTCACGCTCCCGGATCAGCGAGGCGAGCGGGTCGTCGATCGGGCCGGTGCTGGCAGGGGGCGTTGGCACCGCGATGGCCGCCGGGCTGTTGCGGGTCTGCTCGATCAGGGCTGCCAGCGGATCGATCGGCCTTGTCGGATAGAGGTCGAGCACCAGGCGATGGCGGTAGACGCCGTTGGGCACCAGCGAAAACACCTGCGGCGACACCGGCACCTTCAGGTCGAAGACCAGCCGAACGACATGGGCACGGTTCTGGGCCACTCGAACGGTCGCGATATAGGGGTCGTCGGCCTGCACTTTGGCGACGATCTCGCGAAGCGCCGCGTCGATATCGACGCCTTCGAGGTCGACCACCACGCGGGGCGGATCGCTCGCCACGAAGTGCGAGCTCTTGAGCGCCTCGTCGAGTTCGAGCGTGACACGCGTGTAATCGGGCGCCGGCCAGATCCGCACGCCGACGATGCCGGCACCGTGAGCGCGCGGCAGATCGAGTGCCAGCAACGCGCCGGGTACCGTCCTCAGGAATCGCCTGCGGCTGCCCTCAGACATCGCCGACCCGCCTCGCTGAAGGCAAGCAGGCCGGCACGGCGAGGCGACTCGGTGTCGATGTCTTCGCCCGAGTCCCGAGCGTCGGCCGCGAAGTCGAGACTGACCTGCAGATCGGGGCGAGGCAGGTCGGGGCCGGCCAGCTCCGGCCATTCGACCAGACAAACGCCGCTGCCCGAAAAATATTCGTCGAAGCCTGCATCACGCCACTCGTTGGCTGCCGAGAACCGATAAAAATCAAAATGATAGACGGGAAATGTCGAAAGCTCATAGGGTTCGAGCAGTGTAAAGGTCGGACTGGCCACCCGGCCGGTATGGCCGAGTGCCGCGAGCAGACTGCGCACCAGCGTGGTCTTGCCGACACCCAGGGCGCCCGACAGCCAGATGACCATCCCGGGGGCGAGCGAATCGGCCAGGCGCCGGGCAAGGGCGGCGGTTGCAACCTGGTCATTGAGCGCCAACGTGGCCGATTCGGGCAATGCGTCGGTGAGGGCACCGAGGTAGGCGTCGCTCATGCTGGCAGCACCGCCGTCGGGGTGATTCGCGCATCGCCGCGAAGGCCATGCTCAGCGACGCTGCCACCCTTGATCCCACAGCGCTTTTCATCGATCAGCCCACCTACAATGCGTCGATGACGCCTCCGCCACGAGCTCCCCGCGCGACCGCTATGCCGCACGCAAGTGAATCCGCCGGGGATTCGGCCGGTGACTCGTCCACTGACTTGTCGACTGAGTTGTCCATTAAAGCCGGCGACCCGGCGTCGGCCGCGCCCGACTGGATCGATCGACTGCGCCAGTGGGCCGCCGAGCTGGGCTTTGCCGCCCTCGGTGTGTCGGATGTCGATCTGTCTGAGGCCGGGCCGGGGCTCGACCAATGGCTGGCGCAGGGCTTTCATGGCGAGATGGAGTATATGGCCCGGCATCGCGAGGCCCGCACCGAGCCGGCCCGACTGGTGCCCGGGACGATCCGGGCGGTGATGGTGGCCCTCGATTACGCCCCCGATGATCCGGCCTGGCTCGATCGGGCCTGGTCGACCCTGGCCGATCATGAGCGGGCGTATGTCTCGCGGTATGCGCTGGGGCGCGATTATCACAAGGTCGTGCGCGCCCGTCTGGCAAGCCTGGCGACGCGTCTGCAGGATGAGATCGGTGCCTTCGGATGGCGCGCTTTCTGCGACTCGGCGCCGGTCATGGAGGTTGAACTCGCGCGCCGTGCGGGCCTGGGCTGGCGCGGCAAGCACACCCTGCTGCTGGCGCGAAACGGCGGCTCGATGCGCTTCATCGGCACGCTCTATACCGACCTGCCGCTGCCGCTCGATGCCCCGGTCGACGAGCATTGCGGCCGATGCACCGCGTGCATGGCGGCCTGCCCGACCCAGGCGATCGTAGCGCCCTACCGGCTCGATGCCCGGCGCTGCATCGCCTATCTCACGATTGAACTGAAGGGTGCCATTCCGATTGAGTTTCGCGAGGCGATCGGCAACCGCATCTATGGCTGTGACGATTGTCAGCTCGCCTGCCCCTGGAACAAATACGCAGCGCTCGCATCGTTGCCCGATTTTGCCGTGCGCCAGCGGCTCGACGAGGTGAGGCTGGTTGAGCTTTTCGCCTGGAGCTCCGCGCAGTTCGACTCGCGCTTTGAAGGCTCGGCCATCCGGCGAATCGGCCATGAGCGCTGGCTGCGCAACATCGCGGTGGCGCTTGGCAATGCGCCGTCGAGCGATGAGGTGATCGCCGCATTGCGCACTCGCGAAAACGATGCCTCGCCGATGGTGGCCGAACATGTCGCCTGGGCGCTGGCGCGCCATGGGCAGGCGATGCCGGCCGACTGATCAGGCGTCCAGCTCGATCACCCGGTCCGATTCTCCCGGCTTGCACCCTTGGGCAATCGGCTCCCAGCCTTCGTGGATCACGATGCGTCGATCGGCATGGCAAAACTCGATTCGTCGTGCACCGGCGGCGCGCGCCCGGGCAAATGACTCGATCGACTCGGGCATGCTCACCCGAAACCGCCATTGCGACAGATCGTCTTGCGGATGATCGTCACTGTGCAGCCAGGGCAGCGTCCCGCCCAGCCACATCAGCACCGGATTACCCACCTCGAAACGGGCCGGCTGGTATCCGCCATCGGCAAGCCAGGCTTGCGCCTGCGCCCTCAGTTGCGCCGAATCGCTGAGTTGACCCCAGGCAACCGCGAGCATCTCTGCCACCCACTGGTTGCAGTTCTGATAGCGCTGCGCAAAGGCATAGGCATTGGCGCTGTAGCTCGCGCCAAGCAGCCCGAGTGCCCGGCGATTGTCCAGCGTGATGCGCTCCAGATCCTTGTCCGTGTCCGGCAGCAGAACCACCGACACATAGCCGATCGACGGATCGCCGCTGCCCTCCAGAAATCCGGCAATGCCCTGATCGAAGATCCGTGGACGGCGTTCATCGCAATCGAAATAGAGCTGACGAACCGACCATGGCCCATTCGGATGAGCCCGCAGGCTGATGCCGGCATGCGAATAACGCATGTCGAATCGGCTCAGATCAATGCCTGACCGGGAGATCAGGGCGACACGTGCCGACGAGGACTCGAGCCTTGATTTGACCGTTGCAGCGAAGCGCAACAAGGTGTCCTGCTGGCGCGCGTCGAGTTCGGAGGGCGGGTCACAGTAATTGAACTGCCCGGCATGGCACCGGGCCGCCTGGCCCAGCGCACACACCATCACCAGCAGGGCCAGGACGACCGGGCGCGCCATCGAGCGCGCAGGCTTCATCGAATCAGAGCGTCACCGGGGTGGATCGCAGGTCCTGGTGCCAGTCGTCATTGAGCAGCAGGAAGAAGGTCTTTGCCGTGCCGGCATCGGCAAACTCCACCCCGTACGGGCGCTGGCTGGCGTTGATCGTGCCCCCGGCTGCCAGTCCGCTGCGCTCGAAGGTCTGCTGCGGCAGGTCAATCACCAGCGGGTCGCCGGCTTTCTCGACAGCCGCGAGCGTCATCCGGACCATGCCCTGACGCTGGGGCGTCGGAGTCACGTCGACGATGCGGTAGGGGCCGTTGATGTTGGCAACCGTACGGGTCGAACTGTTGCTCGAGGTTTCGACCGAATTGACGCTGGCCGACGACGCAGACGAACCGCCGGCGGCCGATGAGGCGGACAGGCCGGCAGCCATGGCCGACAGTGATGCGGCACCGAGCAATGCGGCGGCGGCGAGACGGGGGAGGCGCAGTGTCATGAGAGTTCCTTCATGGTGATCAGCGGACGATTGAAAACAGGGACAAAGAACAGGAATCAGATCGCATATGTTGCTCAGGCTTGCATGGCTCAGCGTGCTTGCGGCGGGCCGGGCGGCCCGGGCGGGCGCCCGCCACCGCCGCCCTGATTCATCGGCGGACGACCTCCCTGACCCGGGTTGTAGCCGTTGCCGCCGGTGTTGGGCGGGGGTGGACGGTAGCCACCGCCACCATTATTAGGCGGCGGACGGTGACCACCGCCATTGTGAGGCGGCGGGGGCGGACGGTAGCCACCGCCATAATGCGGCGGGGGGTGATGAGGCGGCGGTGGACGGTAATGGGGGGGCGGCGGACGATAGGCCGGCGGCGGTGGCGGACGGTAATGCGGCGGCGGCGGATGGTAGCCGGGGCGCCCGTAATAGGGCAAAGGCCGGCCGTTCCAGTAGCTCGACTGCCCGTACCAGGGGCGGTTGTAGTAATGCTCCCGCCAATAGTTGTTGAGGATGAAAGTGGTGACACCAATGCCGATGACCGCGCCGGCAACATTCAGCGCCGCCTGGTTGCCGTTTGGCTCCACGACCATCAGATCGTTCGCCAGGACCCAGCCGCGGTGGGGTGGTGCTTGCACGTCACACCATGAAAAGTCACCCAGACAGCCGAGCACGGTGAAGACCGTGCCGGCGTAAAGGGCCGACACCACCGGGAATCCTTGATTCGGACCCGCCCGAAGATTGACGTCGAACCGCGCCTGCGCGGTTTGCTGGGCCTGTGCGCCCGAGGCGAGCACCGTCAGGGCAAGCAGGCCTGCGATCAGACCGGCCTTCATACTGCTGATTGGCATGGCTTCTCCTCCGACCCGAACTAGAACACGCCTTCGGCCCGACTTTGCGCAAGAGGACGCAGTTCTCGCATTTTCGAAACGGGTATCGTCTGCCGGCCGGGGCCGCGCTCGAGGGCAGGACAACCGACGCATCGGCCTCTAGCGGTCACACCACCCAGGACAGCCAGAACGGGATCGCCATCGCCGAGGCAATCGTTGTCAAGGTAATCAGCCGCGCCACATACGGGCCATCGCCCCCCATTCGCGTGGCCAGGATGTAGCAGGCCGACGCACTCGGCATCGCGCCGAACAGCACCAGGATTTTTGCGGGCAGGGTCTCGAAGCCGGCAAGGCGCGCGATCAGCACGGCGGCCAGCGGCATCGCGACGAGCTTGACCGCCACCGCATAGGTCGCGAAGCGGTTGTCGCCCCGGGCATCCGAGAGCTTGAGCCCGGCGCCGACCGCGATCAGCCCGAGCGCGAGCGCGGCGGCGCCCAGGCGCGTGAGATAGGCCGACAGCGGCTCGGGCAGGCTCAGCCCGACGGCATTGACCAGCAGTCCCGACACCGTGGCCACCACCAGCGGATTGCGCAGCAGCGCGCCCCACAGCCCGGTGCCGCTCTGTCGCGCGAGACTCCACACCGCCGCGATATTGCCGGTCGGCACCGCCACCGCCACCACCACCGCGCAGATCGCCACACCGGCATCGCCACCGATGCGCTGCGACAGGGCCAGCGCGACATAGGAGTTGAAGCGAAAGGCGCACTGCACCGCGCTCGAAAAGCGCCTCGGCTCGACCTTCATCAGTCGTCCGCCAAGCAGCCCCAGCGCGATGCCGATGCACAGCACCGCCAGCACCGAGGCGGCAAAGGGCGCGGCCTGCGACAGATCGACCTTGTTGCGAACGATTGCGGTAAAGAGCAAGGCCGGAAAGAGCAGGTTGTAGATCAGCTTTTCGAGCGCGCCCCAGAAGCCCTCTCCCCACTGAGTCAGACGGGCCAGCAGCACGCCGGTCAGGATCAGCGCAAGGTCGGGAAGGAGGAGGAGGAGCGTCGCCATGCAGGCAAGGTCGGTGGCAGGGTGGGTGGCCCTGTGCTGCTTGGTGACACTGAGCGGTGACACTGAGCGGTGGCACTGAGCGGCCGCAGTGCTCGGCTATAGTCGGGCGACGCAACGATAGCAGAGGACCTCAGGGTGCCAGCGCCCGCAACACGATCGACCGCCCAGCGCCCTGGTGTCAGGCAAGCCGCCGGCAGCAGCGGGGCCGGCCGAGCCACGGCCAGGTCGACGGCTGCGGTGCCTCCCGACGCGCTCGACCGAGAGCGGCTCCTGGCCTTTTGCGATGCGATCTGGCTCGAAGACGGCCTGTCGGGCAATACGCTGGCGGCCTATCGGCGCGACCTGTCGATGTTCGCGGTCTGGCTCGTCAGCCGCGATGCCACGCTGCAGACCGCCAGCCAGCTCGATCTGCAGGCCTACATCGCCGCACGCCATGCCGGCTCGAAAGCCACCAGCAGCAACCGTCGCCTGACCGTGCTGCGGCGCTTTTACCGCTGGCTGGTGCGCGAACGCCATCGCACCGACGACCCGACGCTTCGCATCGTCGCCGCCCGTCAGCCGCAGCGCTTTCCGCACACCTTGTCGGAAGGGCAGGTCGAGGCCCTGCTGGGCGCCCCCGACCTTGCCACGCCGCTAGGTCTGCGCGACCGCGCTATGCTCGAGACGCTCTATGCCACCGGCCTGCGCGTCAGTGAGCTGGTCGGCCTGAGCAGTGTGTCGGTGAGCCTGGTCGACGGCGTGATCCGCGTCGTCGGCAAGGGCAACAAGGAGCGACTGGTGCCGCTGGGCGAAGAGGCGCGTCACTGGATCGAGCGCTATCTGCATGACGCGCGTCCGCAGCTGATCGGGCCGCGCGCAAGCGATGCGCTCTTCGTGACCGCGCGTGCCGCGCCGATGACCCGGCAGATGTTCTGGAGCCTGATCAAGCGCCATGCGCAAGTGGCCGCCATCACCGCGCCGCTGTCGCCGCACAGCCTGCGCCATGCCTTTGCAACCCACCTGCTCAATCACGGCGCCGACCTGCGGGTGGTGCAGTTGCTGCTCGGCCATGCCGACATCTCGACCACACAGATCTATACCCATGTGGCGCGCGAGCGCCTGAAGTCGCTGCATGCGCAGCATCATCCCCGCGGCTGAGCCCGGTCAGACAAGGAAACAGCAAAAGATGAAGATCTGCATCGTCGGCCTGGGCGCCGTTGGCGGCCTGATGGCCCACCATCTCATCGAAGGCGAACGCGAGGTGAGTGCGCTCGCGCGCGGCGCCACGCTGGCAGCGGTTCGCGAGCGTGGCCTGGTGCTGCGCGATGCGGCGGCCACCGACCCGCAGCGCCGGCTCGATCGCAGCGTGCCGCTGCGAGCCAGCGATCGCGCCGAGGATCTCGGCATCCAGGACCTGATCGTGCTGGCGGTCAAGACCACCGCGCTGGCGTCGGTGCCGGCCAGCATCGCCCCGCTGATGGGGCCGGACACCGTCGTGCTGTCGGCGATGAATGGCCTGCCCTGGTGGTTTTTTCACGGCTTTGCACCGCCCTGGCAGGGCACACGGCTCGAAGCCTGCGATGCCGAGGGCCGACTCGCCCAGGCCATCGACCCGGCTCGCGTGATCGGCTGCGTACTGCATATGTCGGCGTTTTCGCCGGCGCCCGGCATCGTGACCCGGACCTTCGGTGATCGCTACATCGTGGGTGAACCGGGAGGTGCCAGCACCGCGCGTCTGGCGGCAGTGGCCGATCAGTTGCGGGTGCCGGGCATCGGGCTGGAGCTGTCGTCACAGATCGAGCTCGATGTCTGGCTCAAGTTGTGGGGCAACATGACCATGAACCCGGCCTCGGCCCTGACCGGCGCCACGCTTGATCTGCTGCTCGACGATCCGCTGGTGCGCGCGTTTGTTTCGCGGGCCATGATCGAGGCTGCCGAGATCGGCACGCGCATCGGTCTGCCGATCAGCATGACGCCCGAGGAGCGCCATGCGATCACCCGCAGGCTCGGCGCGGTGCGGACCTCGATGCTGCAGGACACCGAGGCTGGCCGACCTCTCGAACTCGATGCGCTGATTGCGTCGGTGTGCGAACTTGGCCGGCGCACCGGCGTGGCCACGCCGAGCCTCGATGCGCTGCTGGGCCTTACGCGTGTGATGGCGAAGGCGCGCGGACTGCAGCCGGACTGACCGAGGCGGCGGCGCGGATCAGATCGACCGCGCGCTCGGCAATCATGATGGTCGGCGCATTGGTGTTGCCGCTGACCACCCTCGGCATGATCGAGGCATCGACCACCCGCAGACCCTCGATGCCCTTGACCCGCAATTCGGCATCGACCGGGTCGAGCGCCCCCGGGCCCATGCGCACGCTGCCCACCGGGTGATAGACCGTGTCGGCATGATTGCGGATGAACTCCTCGATGTCGGCATCGCTGGTGGCAAGCGCCGAGGCGGCAAGTTCCTTGCCGCCGAGCGACGAGAGCGCCGGCTGCGACAGGATCGTGCGCATCTGCCGAAAGCCGCTGACCATCTTGCGCAGATCGTCGGCGTCGTCCAGAAAGTTGGGGTC
>Ga0114972_10001690_pt1 | contig 16548 bp, 14 predicted proteins | sample M_140807_EF_Meta_FD_87354 | JGI IMG/M metagenome (GOLD analysis project Ga0114972, IMG submission 87354) | Freshwater microbial communities from Lake Montjoie, Canada to study carbon cycling - M_140807_EF_MetaG | ecosystem: Environmental > Aquatic > Freshwater > Lake | place: Lake Montjoie... | reverse complement strand
GTGAGCCTTCCGCCATGGAATTTCTTGCCCATGGCGAAGGCGCCTTCCATTTCCAAGAGCTCACCCAGAACGCTGCCGGCGAGGGCATCGATCTGGGCGACTCAGACGCCCTGGAGGATTTCCAACAGGACGTCATCGACACCCTGGAGGATCTGTGCAAATGAGGTCCAGGGAAGGCCCTTAGCCGTAGAAAAAGGCGATTTCCTTGTCCTTGAGGCCCTCCCAGCCCGCTTCGCGCAGGCGGGCGTCCAGAGTGGCTTGATCCAAGTGCTTCGATCCCGTGCGCACGATGCGATTGCGCATGGATTTGGTGACACCACTACGGGCGCGGCCGTTTTCAAGCTCCATCACCTCCTGGTACAGCGCCAGCATGGCTGGATCCAGGGGGGACCCATCGAGGTCCTGACCTGAGGCAATGGCGGCATCGATGCCGCCGGGACCGGCGAGGGCCATGGGATGGGGTTCTTAAGGGCCCCTAAAGCCTGCCATGGCCGAGGGACTTGACTTCAGGCGCTGAAGTACCGCGCACGGCTGTGCAGGGCCACCAGGGCCGTGGTGCTCTGTTCCGGTTCCAGCTGATCGCTTTCATCCATGGAGAGACCGATCCGATCAGTCCCCAGCCAGGCGAGTTGCTGCCGGGAATCCGCCACGTTGGGACAGGCGGGATAGCCGAAGGAGTAGCGGCTACCTCGGTAACGCTGGGCTAGGACATCTTTTAGTGCCGTCGGTTCCGAGGCGGCAAAGCCCAGCTCCCTCCGCATGCGGGCATGGATCCATTCGGCAAGCGCTTCAGCCATTTGCACCGCCAGGCCGTGGAAGTACAGGTAGTCGCTGTATTGATCCGCCGCGAAGAGCTGCTGGGCGAAGGCCGTGGCCCGCTCTCCCATGGTGACGGCCTGCATGGGCAGCACATCCCCTGGCGTCAGGTTGCCGGCATCGCCGGGGACCAGGTCGCGGTAGAAATCGGCGATGCAGTAACGGTTCCCGCCTCGCTGGCGCGGCAACAGGAAACGGCCCAGCTCTGGACCGGCTTCGGCAGGCAGGGCTCCGGGGGCCATGGCGCTGGGGTCGTACACCACAACTTCATTGCCCTGGCGACCGCAGGGGAAGTAGCCGTACACCAAGCGGGGTGTGAGCAAGGCCTCCTCTTGAATGCGGCCGATCCAGTGGCGGAGAACCGGCTCGGCCTTTTCGGCCAACATTGCCTCGTAATCCGGGCGGCTTTGGTTCTGGGCCTTGCGCAGTTGCCATTGTCCAGCGAAGAGGGCGCTGCGATCGAGGTAGGCGAAAACCTCATCGAGGGGGATTGAATCCTCCCGCAACATCTGGGAGCCCCAGAACGGGGGGGTTAGGGCTGGCTCCTCAGGCACCACCTCCGAACGCCCATCGTTCCCCTCCGCCGTGCTGGGGTCGGTTGCCGCCGGTGGGGTGCCCCCGTGGGGTTCCGCCTCGGGGGGGGCAGGCTGATCACCCGGGGTTCCATCCTGGCTGTCTTCCAGGGCGAAACCAGGGGGGGCACCGTCAAGAAAGCCCTGTTGGTCCTCCCAGCGACCCGCCTGCTTGGCCCCCATCAGGGCATCCATAAAACGAAGATCGGCAAAGGCATCACGGCCATAGATGACTTGACCTCGATAAACCGACCGGCAATCTCCATGCACGAAGCGGGGGGTGAGGGCCGCACCGCCGAGAATGACGGGAACGTGGATGCCGACTTGATTGAAGGTTTCGAGGTTGTCCTTCATGAAGGCCGTTGACTTGACCAGCAGGCCACTCATGGCAATGCAATCGGCCTGGTGTTTTTGCTGGGCTTCAACAATGGCATCCACGCTTTGTTTGATGCCAAGATTGATTACTTCATAACCATTATTGGTGAGGATAATGTCCACAAGATTTTTACCAATATCATGGACATCCCCCTTGACCGTCGCGATCAAAAACTTGCCTTTGCTGTTGGATTGCCCCTCTGTTTTTTCCATGTGGGGCTCGAGGAAAGCCACGGCTGATTTCATGGTTTCGGCGCTTTGCAACACGAAAGGCAGTTGCATCTGACCAGAACCGAATAGTTCGCCGACCACCTTCATGCCATCCAGCAAAAACGTGTTGATGATCTGCAGGGGGGGATGGCTGGCGAGCGCTTCCTGCAAAGAGCTTTCCAGCCCGATGCGCTCACCATCGATGATGTGTTGCTTAAGGCGTTCTTCCACCGGCAGATCGGCCAGAGAGGGGCCGGAAGCCCGGGCATCCTTGGCACTGACCCCCTCGAACATCGTGGTGAGTTCAGTCAGCGGGTCATAGGTGCAGATGCTGACATCTCCGTCCTCGAAGCGACGGCGGTCATAAATCAGATCGCGGCAGACTTGCTGTTGTTCAGAGTTGATTTTGATTAGGGGGAGGATCTTGGCGGGGCTGACGATGGCCGCATCCATACCCGCTTGACAGCAATCGTGGAGAAAGACAGAATTCAAGACAATCCTGGACGCCGCAGAGAGACCAAAACTGACATTGCTGACCCCCAGGAGCACATGCACCCCCGGCAGTTGTTGGCGAATTTTTCGGATTGCTTCGATCGTGGCCGCTGCATTCAAGCGATCCTCTTCAATCCCGGTGGAGATGGGCAGGGCCAAGGGGTCGTAAAAGATTTCATGGGCGGGAATGCCATATTCCAGAGCATCGCGATAGGCCCGTTGGGCAATAGCGAATTTGCGCTCTGCCGTGCGGGCCATGCCCTCTTCATCAATGGTGCCGACGACAACCGCGGCTCCATAGGCACGGGCCAGTTCCAGGACCTTGAAGAAGCGTTCATCGCCATCTTCGTAGTTGGTGGAATTAAGAATACATTTTCCGCCGGCCACCTTGAGACCCGCCTCCATCTTCTGCCACTCGGTGGAATCGAGCATCAGGGGCAGATTGACGTTGGTGACAAGGCGACTTACGAGTTCATGCATATCTTTTTCACCATCGCGCCCGACATAATCAACATTGACGTCAAGGATATGGGCGTTCTCTTTAACCTGGCTGCGAGCGACACCAACCAGACCGTCCCAGTCTTCCTCATTCAACAGATCGCGCACTTTCTTCGACCCGCTGGCGTTGAGACGCTCGCCGATGATCAGAAACGAATTATCCTGCAAGTAGGGAGTAATGCCATAGATGGAAGCCGCCGCCGGTTCGTAATCAAGATGGGGTCTTTGCTGGCGATGTTCTGGCTTGCGCACCCGGCGCGGGGCGGGGGTGAGGGTACTGGACAATTCCGAAAGGGCCGCGATGTGGGCCGGTGTGGTTCCACAGCAGCCACCGACGACCTGCACCCCTAAATCTTCAACGAAATGAAGCATTTGCATCTTCATTTCCGTGGGCGTTAGGCGATAGTGGGCAATGCCACCGATATTTTCCGGCAGGCCGGCATTGGGGATGCAACTGACCACAAAGGGGCTGTGCTGACTCAGGTAGCGCACGTGCTCCTTCATCTGCTCGGGCCCGGTGGCGCAATTAAGACCGAGAATATCGATGGCAAAGGGCTCCAGAATCGCCACCACGGCAGCGATATCCGATCCCACTAACATTGTGCCGGTGGTTTCCATCGTCACCGACACCATCATCGGCAGGCGTTGGCCCGTACCCTTGAAGGCCTCTTCGATACCGAGCAGGGCCGCTTTGATCTGTAAAACATCCTGACAGGTTTCCACAATCAAGAGATCCACATCTCCGGCGATCAGACCTTCCGCTTGTTCGCGAAAGGAGGCCTTCATCGTGTCAAAGTCGATATGACCCAGCGTCGGCAGCTTGGTGGTGGGGCCCATGGAACCGGCCACAAAGCGGGGCTTCTGGGAAGTGCTGTAGCGATCAGCCATTTCCCGTGCCAATTCGGCAGCACGTTTATTGAGGGAAAAGGCCTGATCCTCAAGACCATATTCAGCCAGCACAATCGAGGCGGCCCCAAAGGTATCGGTCTCGATGACATCACAACCGGCCTCTAGAAATAGCCGATGCACCGCTTGCACTGCATCTGGTCGGGTTTCTACCAGGATTTCATTGCAACCCTCCAGGGCCGCACCGCCGAAATCATCGGCGCCTAGATCCATTTGCTGCAGGGATGTGCCCGTGGCCCCATCGAACACCAAGACGGGATGCTCGGGCCCATGGAGCCTCTCCAGGAAACCGATGCGACGGGCGGTGAGGGTCGTTGGGGGAGTGGCAGCCATTAATCCTGGACACGAATCCTGGTGACCCAGTGGTCATACTCGGGATCCCGGCCTTCTGTGATGGCCGTCATCCGATCCCGCAACCGATCCATAATCGGACGTTGGGCGGGTAAGAGGGTGGTTTCCAGCTGGCGAACGGGCGTGATGCGGGCCGCGGTGCCGGTGAGAAAGACCTCATCAGCAATGAACAGTTCCGTTTTATCAACGGCCCGTTCCTGGACCGGAATGCCCATGGCCTTCGCCAGCTCAAGGATGCTGGCCCGGGTGATTCCCTCCAGGATGTCCTGATCGACCCCCGGGGTGATCAGAACCCCATCGCGGACCAAAAAGAGATTCATGCCACTGGCTTCGCTCACCTTGCCCCGGCTGTTGAGTAAGAGGGCCTCCTCAAAGCCGCTTTTCACCGCTTCTGTCTTGGCCAGGGAGCTGGTGATGTAGGCGCCACTGATTTTACCGCGCAAAGGCAGGGAGCGGTCTTCCTGACGGCACCAGCTGCTGAAGCGGCAGGTGACCCCATCGGGGGAGAGAAAATTGCCCATTTCGATTCCGTAGATTAGAAAATCGGTCTCGACGTCATGCAGACGGGGCGAAATGCCTAGGCAGCTGGTATAAACAAAGGGACGTAGGTAGAAGGGTTTCGTCGGTTTATTTGCCTTTAGGAACGCATCAATCGCCCCATGGACCGTCTCCTCGCTCAGTTCGGTCATTAGCAGCTTGGCGCTCTGGCTGAGACGACGGGCATGGCGGTCGGCGCGAAACAGCAGGATCTCGGCGGGGTCGCTTGGATTCGGCAGTCCGCGCATGCCTCCAAAGGCCCCTGTGCCGTAGTGAAGGGCGTGGGTGGCCACCGAAATCGTGGCCTGCTCGAAGGGAACGCAGGTGCCGCCGAACCAGGCATAGGGGAGGAACTGATACATGGAACGGGAAGACGATCACTCGATCTTCTCATCGCGCACTGCAGGATGGGGCCATGCATCGCCTTGCCGCCGTCCCTGGGGACCTCTCCGCCCCTCCTGACCAGGGGGGGGTGATCGAACAGCCCCCAGCCCCTGTGGTCTTTCTGAGCAGTGCCGCCACGGACCTGGCGGCCCTCGATGGCCTGCTGACCGCCGAACCCGATCGGCTCGATGGGGAGATGCGGGCCCTGCCCTTGGCGTCCCTCAGCCACCCGGCCGCCATCGACCACTACGTCGCCCGCAGTCTTACCAGCACCCGGCTCGTGGCCGTGAGGCTGCTGGGCGGCCGGGGTCATTGGAGCTATGGCCTCGAACGCCTGCAACGCTGGGCCGCCAAACAGGGCCAGAGCGGTCGCCGCCATCTTCTGATCATGGCGGGTACGGCGGAACAGGAGCAGGAACTGGCGGCCCTCGGTACCTTGCCGTTGCCCCTGGCCCTGGCCCTGGGCTGCTGTTGGCGCGAGGGGGGACCGGCGAATCTGCGCCAGGTGCTGTCCTGCTGGAACGCCCTGTTGGCCGGAGACGAGCCGGCGGTGCCCCATGTCATCCCGAGCAACGACCCGGAGCGCCACGATTGGCAGCAGGAGGACGGGCCCCGGGTGGGGGTGGTCCTCTATCGCTCCCTGTTGCAAGCGGGTGACCTGGCCTTGATGCAGGCAACCCTGACTGCCCTGCGCCAGGAGGGGCTGGCACCCCGGGCGTTCTGGGTCAGCAGCCTGCGGGAACCGGCCGTGCAGCAGGGGGTGGCGGATTGGTTTGGCCGGGAAGGAGTTCAGGCGGTGCTCTGCGCCACCGGCTTTGCTTCGGTGCGTTTTGAGGAAGCGGGGTTGGGGGCGCCCCTGTGGGAGCGGTTGGGGGTGCCGGTGCTGCAGGTGCTTTCGAGCACCCGGCCCCGGCAGAGCTGGCAGGACAGCAGCATCGGTCTGGGCCCCCTGGATCTGAGCCTGCAGGTGGCCCTGCCCGAACTGGATGGCCGCATCATCACCCGGGTGGGAGCGTTCAAGGAAACGTCCGGCACCAGCACCCGCCTGGTGACTGCCTTGCAACGGCTTTGCCCCGATCACGAGCGGCTGGCCTGGATCGCCCAACTCACCCGTGCCTGGGTGCAACTACGCCTGACCCCGGTGGCGCAGCGCCGGCTTGCCCTGGTGCTGGCCAACTACCCCAACCGCAATGGGCGCCTGGCCAATGGGGTTGGCCTGGATACCCCAGCCAGTACCGCCCTGATGTTGGGTTGGCTGGTCGAAGCCGGTTACGACCTGGGGGATCCCCAGGCGATTCCCGCCGATGGGGCGGCCCTGATGCACAGGCTGCTGTCCGGCCGCAGTAATGATCCGGAAAGCGACCACAGGCCGGCCCTCGACCATCTCCCCCTGGCGGCTTATGAGAGTTGGTATCAGGCCCTGCCTGAGGTCGGCCGCCAGATGCTGGAGGCCGTCTGGGGGCCCCCCCATCACGATCGGGATCTCGAACAGCGACCCAGCGGCCCCGCCTTCCCAATCCGGGGGATCGCCTGTGGTTCGGTGGTGGTACTAATCCAGCCGGAACGGGGCTACGACCGCGATCCGAGCCTCTGTTATCACAGCCCCGATCTGCCCCCCACCCACGCCTACCTGGCCCACTACCTCTGGATGCGGCAGAGCCACGGCAGCCAGGTGGTGGTGCATGTGGGCAAGCACGGCAACCTCGAATGGCTGCCGGGCAAGGGTGTGGGGCTCTCGGGGGCCTGCTTCCCGGAATGGGCTCTCGGCCCGATGCCCCACCTCTATCCCTTCATCGTTAACGATCCCGGCGAGGGCAGCCAGGCCAAACGTCGGGCCCAGGCGGTGATCCTCGACCATCTCACCCCACCCCTCGGCCGTGCTGGCCTCCATGGGGGCCTGCAAGAGCTGGAGGCCCTGCTGGATGAATACTGGGAAGCGACCCAGTTGGGGGGCGAGCGTGCCGGCCTGCTGCGCAGCCAGCTGGCCGAACGGCTCGAAGGCATGGAGTTGCCCCTGGGGTCCGAGGACGGTCTGGAGGGGCGGCTGGCGGCGGCGGATGGGTACCTCTGCGAACTGAAGGAAGCCCAGATTCGCCTGGGATTGCATGTCTACGGCTGCCTACCGGAGCAGGAACGCCTGCCGGAATTGTTGCTTTGTCTGGCGCGGGCCCCCCAGGCCGGGATCCCGGGCCTGACCCAGGCCCTGGCCCAGGATCTGGGGCTGGATCTCGACCCCTGGAGCGATCCGGAAGAGCAACGGCTGGGCCCGGCCGACACGGACCGTTGGGCCCGACTGGCCCAGGCCTCCCCGTTCCCTGCCGTTCAGCCCCCAGAGGGGTCTGGGCGCTGGGTCGGGGATGTGGTGGCCTGGCTGGAGGCCTGGGCCCTGGATCTGGTGCGCCATGCGTTGGCGAACCAAGGGCTGACGGCGGTGGCCCCAGGTCCGGTTCCCCTCCAGGCTCCGGTGCCCCTGGCCCCTGGCCCCTGCAGCGAGCGAACCCTGCAGCACTTGCGGAACCAATTGCTGCCGCGCTTGTTGGCCTGCGCCGGCGCCGAGCGCCATGCCTTTCTGCATGCCCTGGGGGGGGGGCGCATCGCCGCCGGTCCCTCCGGTGCCCCCACCCGCGGGCGTCCCGATGTGCTGCCCACGGGTCGGAATTTTTACAGCGTTGACCTCCGTGGTCTGCCCACGGAGGCCGCCTGGGATCTGGGTCGCCGCAGCGCCGAGTTATTGCTTGAACTGCACCGCCAGGAGGAGGGGGAAGACCTGCGGGTGCTGGTGTTATCGGTGTGGGGCACGGCCACGATGCGCAACGGTGGTGAAGACATCGCCCAGGCCCTGGCCCTGATGGGGGTGCGGCCGGTGTGGGATGGGCCCACCCGCCGCCTGGTGGATCTGGAGGTGATTCCGCTCTCCCTGTTAGGGCGCCCCCGGGTCGATGTGACCCTGCGCATCTCCGGTCTGTTTCGGGACGCCTTCCCCCAGCTGGTGCGTTGGGTGAACACCGCCTGCCAGATGGTGGCCCAGCTCAACGAGGACGAGGCTGACAATCCCCTGGCCGCCGCCGCCCGGCGCGAAGGCCAGGCTTCCCGGGTGTTCGGGTCGGCGCCTGGGGCCTATGGCGCGGGCCTGCAGGGGCTGATCGACAGCGGCCACTGGGAAACCCGCGCCGATCTGGGCGAAGCCTTTCTGGCCTGGAGCAGCTGGCGTTATGACAGCGAGGTGGGCAGTGAGGGGGGCCTTGAGGCCGCCGGCGATCGCCAGGGACTGGAGCAGCGCCTCGCCTCGGTGCAGGTGGTGCTCCACAACCAGGACAACCGCGAGCACGACCTGCTCGATTCCGATGATTATTACCAGTTCCAAGGGGGCCTGAGCGCCGCCGTCGAACGGCTGCAGGGGCGTGCCCCATCCCTATGGTTTGGGGACCATTCCCGCCAGAGCCGGCCGCGCCTGCACCGCATCGAGAAAGAGTTCGACAAGGTGCTGCGCTCGCGCCTGCTCAACCCCCGCTGGATCGAGGCCATGGCGTCCCATGGCTACAAGGGCGGCTTCGAGATGGCCGCCAGCCTGGACTATTTGTTTGCCTATGGCGCCAGCACCGGTCGGGTGCCGCAATGGAGCTACGGAGCCCTCTGCGACACCTGGCTGGCGTCCCAGTCGGTGCTCGATTTTTTACGCGACAGCAACCCCTGGGCCCTGCGGGACATGGCCGAGCGTTTACTGGAGGCCCATCACCGGGATCTCTGGACGGTTGCGCGACCAGACCAACTGGAACACCTGCGCGAACTGGTGCTCCAGAGCGAGGGCTGGATCGAGAAGCGCTGAATGGGACCGAAGTTCAGGTGTTGAGGTCCCGGGCCATCGCCTTGAAGGGGTCGATGGCGCCAGCCCGAGCGGCAGGGCCGCCAGGGGCTGGGCTGGTTTCAGTGTTTTCGCCGGCCTTGGGAGCGGCACCACCGGGCGTGTTGACCGCCAAGGCGGAACCCTTGAGCTTCTGGGCTAGCTGGGTGCTGGTCATCTGCTGGGCAAACGTTTTCTTGACCGGCTTGGGGACCCCTGTCGTGAGGGAGACATCAACGGTTTGCTCCAGGGATGTGCCGGCCAGACCGGGGGTCATTTTCTGGAGATTGGCCTCCATCGAGGCGACCTCGGCCACCATCTCCTTGTCACCGGGGCTGTCGGCGTTGCCCGGGAAGGTGCGGCGGATGGTGTTGGAGCGACGCATGAACTTGACATCCCCCAGGCTGCTGGAGGAATCCGCATCCAGGAAAAAGGCGTTATCCGCTTTGGACGGATTGGCCTCGGCCGCGGTGGCTGCCACCTTGGCCGCGTTGTTGGAGGGTTGGCCTAGGCCGCGAAGGCGATCGAACAGACCCATCAGATCAGAAAGGAATGTGTTGTCGAACCCTAGCGGCCCCGGAGCTCCACACCATGGGTATCCGTACCGCAGCTCAGCAACAGGCCACGCTTGTTGAGATCGGCGGCAATCTCTTCGCAAACCAGGGGGGTCGGGCTCCAGACACCCTGCATGGCGTAGTCATACCAGGCTTCCGCCCCGTCAAAACCGAGTTCGGCGGCGGCGGCGATCAGCCGTTGGTGCGGCAAGCGGTAACGGGCCGGATGGGCCAGCAGGGCCAGGCCGCCCGAGGCCCGGATGGCCGCCACGACGGCCTCGGCCCTGAGATCGGGCCCCACGGTGGATGTCCGTTGCAGATAGGGCGTCAGGGGGGCGTGGTCAGCCCCGAAGCCCAGGGCCAGCACGTGGACCAGGCAACCCTCCAGGAGGCAACTGATCTCCACACCGCGCCAGAACTCGGGCACCGGTTCTCCTGCCTCGGCTAGGTCCGCCAGGGTGGCAACGATCTCAGCGTGGGCCTCAAGGCTGTGGTGATCGGTGACGGCCAGCTGACTGAGGCCCAGGTGGGCCGCCTGGCGGGCCAGTTCGCTGGGATGGAGGGAGCCATCGCTGTAGGTCGTGTGGCAATGAAAATTGAACTGTCCTGGGCAGCTCAGCGGCGTGACCTGGCCCAGTACGGCGGCCAGGGGGTGGGCCAGGGCCTCAGGCCGCAGCACCACCGGCCTCCTGGCTGGCGAGCCGCTCGGCCCGTAGCCGCCGCCAACGGGCATAAAACTGAATCGAGGCCGCCATGGCCACCACTAAGGCCACCAGAAACCAGGTGGCCGCACCGGTGGGGAACTGTTGCTTGAATACCACCAACATCACGGCGATGACCAGCAGCAGGGTTGGCAATTCGTTGAGGGCCCTGAGTTGGCGGGCCCCCCAACGGCAGGTTCCCTGCTGGAGCTGGCCCATGAGGCGGTAACAGAAGGCGTGATAAGCAAGCAGCAGGGCAACCACGGCCAGCTTGGCGTGCATCCAGCTTTGGTGGAGCCAGACCGGTTGCACACTCAGGAGCCCGATCGCCATGGTGATCGCTACCACCATGCCCGGTGTGGTGATGATGTTGGCCAACCGGCGTTCCATCAGCCCGTATTGATTCTCGAAGGCCTCCCTGAGCGGTGCTGCGAGGGTTTCAGCTTCGCGGTGATAGATGAACAGGCGCACTAAGTAAAAAAGTCCTGCGAACCAGACGACCACCCCGACCACATGCAGGGTCTTGAACCAGAGATAGGCCGATGGGGGCCAGCTGATGGCCAGCAGGATGGGGGAAAACGGTGCGATGGAAATCGGGTAAGCAGGCGTCACGACCCAGGAAGAAGGCGTTCTGAGGCTAGGTCTCCCCGCCTCCTGCCGCCTTCTTCCAGGCGGGGAGCCCCTAGGGGCTTTGGCGTAACACCTCCGTGCAGCTGGTCATGCATTCACCATCGTCAAGGGAGCAGGTGGTGATGCATTCGAAATAAGCATCCATCGGATCGTGGTTGCTGCCGGCGCTATCGCCCGAAGTCGAAAGAAACTCTGGCTTCTGTGCTTCGGCTGAGGGAACGGAGATCCAACTGTTCATGGCATCGCCTCGGTGGGACTCCGATAACCGTAGGCTCATTCATGTGGGAATCCAAACAGAATGAGCAGCATTGCTCATCGTTGTGTTACGAACCCTAAAGAGGAGAGCCAGTTTCCTAGCCATGGTCTGCAGGCCCTGCCTGCCGCCTTAGCCCTTCGGATCCCCGCCTGGGGCCATTCTGAAGACCGCCCTGGCCAGGGGAAAGATTTTCAGTCAGATTTCGGCCATGCCACCGATCGTTGAACGATGAGAAGTTCTTCTCTGCCAATGGCGATTCGAGGATTGCGCCGCTGGCTCGCCTCAGTTCTGCAGGGATGGGTGCTCGTCGTCAAGCCTGCAGACCCGCCCGTCCCCTCCCTGCCAAGCGCTAGCCAATCCCCTCCCCAAACCTGGTCTCCCGGCAGCCAGGAGAAGCGTGCCAAGGGCGGATCGGCCCTGTTTGTGCCCCCTCAGCCCCAGGGCTCCGGTCCCGCGTTGATTGACGCCGCGGGGGCCAGTGCCGGTTACCCCGCCCTGCGGGAACCGTTGACCATGGAACAGGCGGTGCTGCAAAGGGACATGAGTCTTTTGAAACGGGAAGCTGCGGACACCCTGGCGGCCCTTGGAGCGGCCCATGCCATGGTCACCTCATCGCGGTTGGCCCAGATGCAAGGACTGCGCAGCCAGGTGCGCGCCGGCCAGCAGCCCGATCAGGCCCTGATTGCCCTAGTCACCGATTACCAGGGCTGGCAGAACGATCAGGTGCGTTTGTTTGATGCCTTGGCCCTGGTGTTGCGGATGCGGGTGCCTGAGGGAACGACCCTTGAGCAGGTGGATCCAGCCCTGAGGGATCAGGCGAGAGCCCACCTTGAAGCCCTTTCGGTGGAATACCAGCGGGGCCTGTTGATGCAGCAATTTGAAGGAGCTGATGCCGACGAAGGCAACGACGAATCCGATGGCATTGGGGGCGATGGGCCTGACTCCGGAGGCACGGAAGCCGGGGGATGATCCCCAGAATTAGGTCCGATTCAAACAAAAACAACGGTCCATTGTCTTGAGCACTTCTAAGGACTGAAAACGGTGATGCAGGATTCTTCTACGTGGCCTGTTTCGCTGCTGTAATCCACCCGGAAAGAGCGCCAGGTGGCGAAGGGCTCTGGCTCTATCTTGAGCAGGGGCCATTCGATACGACGCCCCTTATAGGTAAGACCCACACAGGTGAGGCTCTGGTCATCCGCCATGAGTGACCAGAGCAAATGGATTTCGCTACGCTGATAATCTTGGCTTTCATCCTGGCCCATAAATTCCGGTAGAAAACCAGGCTGGACGACGATCCTGCTGCGTTTTTCCCAACTCAAATAGCGTCCATCTTCCGTCGGGTAAAACCAACAGGTTTCGTTATTTGCTTCTCGTAAAGGAAACTGGTCCACGCATTCAACCATGTCGATCTCAAGGGATTGGGAGGGGTAAATTCCTTCGGGGTCAGTGCTCTCGCCTTCAACCTTGTAGACGGCTAGCCACAGTGACTTGGGTACAATATAAGGAATAAAAGAATCACATAGGGGCTTGGTAATGACATCAATACTGGGGCTGATCCCATGGATAAAAGGATTTTCGCCAGTGACGTCTGCTTTGCCTTCAATAATCAAATCGTCAAGACTGCCCTGCCAATTCTTCTGGGCTTGGAACAGGCGCAGGTAGATCCCACTGCCAAGGCTTTCGCCCTGGGCTTCAACCAGCTCTTGCCATCCGGCCCCGGGCTGGGGCAAGGCTGATCGTGGTGCCAAGATGAAAACAAGACGGCAGGGCATGGGGTAAATTTGGAAAATTAATAATTGGTCGCATGTGAGACAATCGAGATTAACCATGATCCTTAAACATAAAGACAATATAAAGCCTTTTGTTTTTTTTGGTTTTCGCCTCAAATAACCGACAACAAGCACTCCCAGGGAGCCGGGCCCACCGGGTGGCTCCAGAATGGCCGGGATCGATCCTTCTTTTTGCCCGACAGCCCCCCTGTCCCTGTGCTGCCACCCCCTGGGGCCCCTGCGGTCCAGCTGCGATGCGTCCTAGTTGAAGACCAAACCATGATTGCCCAGTTGCTTGCCGAAAGGCTGGATCAGCTGAGGGGTCTGCACGTGGTTGCCGTTGCCCATACGGCGGCGGAGGGGATCCAGGCCTGCGTGGAGCACCGGCCCGATCTGCTCCTCCTTGACCTGAACCTGCCGGATGCCCCAGGGACGAGGGTGGCAGAAGCCTTGCAACTGCTCCACCCGCAAGCCCGCATGATTGTGATTTCTGGACAGGCCAATACTTTCCTATGCCCCGAGCATCTCGCGCCGATGCTGCTTGCCGTCGTGGACAAAACCGGCTCCTGTGCCGATCTCCTCGAGGAGATCGGCCTGCTGCTGCCGACTCCTGACCCCGCCACGGCCCAGGCCGACGTGATCTCTGCTGAACGACTCCAATCCCTGACCCCGCGGCAACGGCAGATCCTGCAAAGGATCGGCCAGGGCGCCAGCAGCCGCGAGGTGGCCCTCCAGCTGGGTGTGAGCTTGGAAACGGTGAACACCCACCGCCGGCAAATCGCCGCGCGGCTGGGAATTCGGGGGGCCGCCCTAGTCCGTTGTGCGGTTCTCCATGCCGATCTCTTTTAGTCCCTTGGCGTTGGCCCCGATCGGACTGCTCCTGCTGGTTTCGCTGGGAGTCCTGCTGGAGCAGCGCCGCCATCGGCAGCGCTGCCAAGGGGTTCTCCACCAGGCCCAGGCCGACCTTGCCGCCGCCCGATCCATGGTGAGCCAGCTTCAGGGGCGTCTGGACGCGCTGCACCACACGAGCCAGCTGGCCGCCACCGTGGCCCATGAAATCAACCAGCCCCTCAGCGCCATGCGCCTGCTGGCCCAGCAATCCCAGGCTGATGGTCCGGCGGGGCCCGGCAGTCAGAACGGGCGCCCTTCGGACCTGATGGGCCGCCTGGAACACGAAATTGATCGCCTAGTCAGCATTACCGAAGCCCTGCGTTTGTTGTTGCGCAGCCAGGACACCCGCCTCGAGAGCGTCGATCTGGCCAGGGTGGTCCAGGCCGTCTTGCTGTATCTCAAGCGACCCCTGAGGCTGGCGGGGGTTCGGCTCAGCAGTGGGGGCCTGGAGCAGCCCCTGCCGATCGCGGGCGATCCCCAGCAATTGCAGGCCGCCCTCACCTTGCTGCTGCGGCAGGCGCTGGCCTCCCTGGCGAAAGTCCCCCCCCCGGATCGCCAGATCACCATCCACCTGGCCCCCACTGATGGGGCTGCGGAACTGGTGATCAGTGACAGCGGCGGGTGGAGCCCCCAGCCCGAGGCCGCCAAGGCCCCCGATGGCAGCGAAGATCTGGACCTCTATGTCGTGCGCATCACGCTGTCCAACCATGGCGGCCGATTCAGCCTGGGCCGTAGTCCGGAGCTGGGGGGTCGCCAGGTTCGCCTGCTGTTGCCCCGTTAGCGCAGGCACGCCATCGGATGGCGCGGCGCCACAGCAAGGGCCTTGGCCACGCCCGGGTGGCAGACCGAGCCATCGACGGTATTGAGGCCCGAGAGCAGTTCGGGCCGGTCGATGACGGCCTCGCTGAGGCCCCGGCCAGCCATCACCTGGATGTAGGGAAGGGTGACGCTGACCAGGGCTTCGGTGGAGGTGAAGGGCACGGCGCCGGGCATGTTGCCAACGGCGTAGTGCTGAACCCCGTGGATGGTCACCACTGGATTGGTGTGGGTGGTTTCACGGCTGGTGGCAATGCAGCCGCCCTGGTCGATCGCCACATCGACGATGACGGAACCGGCACCCATGCGCTGCACTAGCTCCTCGGAGACGAGGGTGGGGGCGCGGCCGCCTGGTAGAAGCACGGCGCCGATCAGCAGATCGGCATCGGGCACGAGGCGCTCGATCAAGGCATCGTTGCTGACCAGGGTCACCAGGCGCCCGCGACGGTCCGCATCCAGCTCCCTCAGCCGCTGCGGGGAGCGATCAAGCAGATAGACCTGGGCATCCATGGCCGCTGCGATGCGGGCCGCATGCCAGCCGACGGTGCCGGCCCCGATCACTACCACGTTGGCGGGTCGCACCCCGGTGCAGCCCCCGATCAGCAGGCCCCGGCCCCCCTGGGGTTTTTCCAGCAAGCGGGCGCCCACCTGGGCGGCCAGCCGGCCGGCGATTTCACTCATCGGCGCCAACAGGGGCAGGCTGCCGTCTTCGAGCTGCACCGTTTCGTAGGCCACGGCCGTGGTGCCGGCCTCCAGCAGGGCGCGACCCACATCGGGATAGGCCGCCAGATGCAGGTAGGTAAATAGCACCAGGTCGGGGCGCAGGTGAACGAATTCCTGGGGCTGGGGTTCCTTGACCTTGACTACCAGGTGGGCCCCCCAGGCCTCCTCGCAGCTCACCAGGCGCGCCCCGGAGGCGGCGAAATCATCGTCGCTGATGCCGGCCCCCAGGCCGGCCCCCTCCTGCACCCGCACCTCCATGCCGAGGGACACCAGTTCACGGATACCGTCCGGGGTGAGGGCCACCCGCTGTTCATCCTGTTTGATTTCGGCGGGCACCCCGATACTGGCCATGGGTGCCGCCAGCTGTGCTGCTGCCATGGCGCTTGGAATTCACGAACATGGCCACCACTGTGGCCTGGGTGCGCTGAATCGCCAAGCCGGAGATCAGAACGGGCTTGCCATCGGGGCCAGCTTTGCCATTGCGACCGTCTTGTTAGCGGGGACCGCTCGGCTGCTGCAGCTCGGGCAACAGGGCCGCAATCGGCATCCGCCAACCGCTGCCGAACGCCCGCCCGGACACCTTGAGGGTTGGCGCCGCCTGGCGGCGCTTGAATTCGGCCAGGCGCAGCAACCGCTGCACCCGGGCCACCACGGCCCCATCGGCCCCGGCGGCCACCAGATCCTCGGGGCTGGATTGGTGTTCGATCAGGGCCTTGAGCAGGGGATCCAGCAGGTCGTAGGGGGGGAGGGAATCGCTGTCTTTCTGGTCGGGACGCAACTCGGCGCTGGGGGGCTTGAGACGGATGGCACTGCCGATCAGTTCGCCCTGGGACGGCAAGCCCAGGGCGGCCCGGCAGGAGCCGGCGGCCGGGCTGTCCAGCCAGGCGCACAGATCAAAGATGGTGGTTTTGTACAGGTCGCCGATCACGGCCAGGCCTCCGTTCATGTCGCCGTAGAGGGTGCAGTAGCCCACCGCCAACTCCGATTTGTTGCCCGTGGCGAGCAACAGGCGCCCCTGCTCGTTGGCCACGGCCATCAACAGCAGGCCCCGCAGGCGCGATTGCAGGTTTTCGGCGGCCAGGCCAGTGGGGGGACCGCCCAATGCCGGCTCCAGGGTCTGGTCGCAGGCGGCCATCAGGGGGGCAATGGGCAGGGTGCAGCTGCCCAAGGCCAGGCGCTGGGCCAGGGTCAGGGCGTCGTCAATGGAGCCCCGGGAGCTCCAGGGG
>Ga0114972_10001688_pt1 | contig 16561 bp, 13 predicted proteins | sample M_140807_EF_Meta_FD_87354 | JGI IMG/M metagenome (GOLD analysis project Ga0114972, IMG submission 87354) | Freshwater microbial communities from Lake Montjoie, Canada to study carbon cycling - M_140807_EF_MetaG | ecosystem: Environmental > Aquatic > Freshwater > Lake | place: Lake Montjoie... | reverse complement strand
GATGGTTCGCCGGCGGAGGCGGGCGCGGGAAAAGCCTGAGCCCCCAACCCGGGGGCCGGCCCGGCGCCCAGCCCTCCGATGAGGAGCGCACGCTCGAGGGCGAAGAGGCAGAGGAGGCGTTGGCCGAGGCGGCGCGGCGCACGACCTCACGGCACAGTTTGAGTCGTCAGCCCGGGTTCGATGAAGTGTCGCCCGAGGTGGGCGAACTCGATGAGGCCGCGTTCGATGACCTGATGCGTGATGACCCCGACGCTGCGCTTGCGCTGTTGGCGTCACTCAGCGGCGCCACCGACGAGAAACTGCGTCGGCTGGCGCGCGAGCTGGCCGGGCGGGTGGTTGTCGATGTGGTGCGCTCGGGTGTGCCGCGTCGACGGGGTATTGGTCGGCTTCGTCATGCGCGCGCCGATCGATCCGATGGCGAGTTGGATCTCGACCGTGGCATTGAAACCCTGGCGATCGCCCGGGCCCACGACGAAGCGCCGTCACTCGAAGACCTGCACGCTCGCGAATGGTCGAAGCCGTCGCTCGCCCTGTGTCTGCTGATCGATCGCAGCGGTTCGATGACCGGCGATCGACTCGCCGCTGCTGCGGTTGCGGCCGCAGCGTGTCTGTGGCGGGCGCCGATCGACACCAGCGTGGTGGCTTTCGCCGAGGAGTCTGTGGTGATCGCATCGCAGGGTTCGGGGCGCGAACCCGAGCAGGTTGTCGACGCTCTGCTGCGCCTCCGGGGTCATGGTCCGACTGATCTCGCGCTGGGGTTGCGCACTGCTCGTGAGCAGCTCGATCGGTCGCGGGCCACTCGCCGCATCACCATCCTGCTCTCCGATGCCCGGCCTACGTTGGGTGGCGATCCCGCGGTGGCCGCGTCGGCGCTCGACGAACTGGTGATCCTCGCTCCGGCGGGCGACAGCGCGGACGCTGAGGAACTGGCGGCGTCTGTGGGCGCGAGATGCGTGAGCCTCGCCGGGCCTTCGTCGATCCCCCAAGCCATCGCCGAGGCGCTGCAGGGCTGAATACCTCCGCCGACGTCTGCGGTGGTGGTCGGGAGGTGCGACGATACGGAGATGGCCCTGAAGGATCTGTCGTCGATGACCTCACCCGAGGTGTCGTCCGCGGCGGCGAGCGTCCTACTGGTTCCGGTGGGCAGTCTCGAACAGCATGGGCCTCATCTTCCGCTCGACACCGATACTCGCATCGCAGTTGCGCTTGCAGGGACTGTGGCCGAGACACGTACCGATGTGTTGGTGGCGCCGGCGATCGCCATCGGTTCCTCTGGTGAACATGAAGGCTTCGCCGGCACGCTTTCCATCGGCTCTGATGTTCTCAATCTCGTGCTGGTGGAGTTGGTGCGCTCGAACCGTGACTTCGCGCATGTGGTGTTCGTCAATGGTCATGGCGGCAATCTCGAATCGATGCAACGAGCCACCGCGCAGCTCGTTGCCGAGGGCCATTCGGTGGTCGCGTTCTCGCCCTCGGTACCAAGTGGCGATGCTCATGCTGGTCGCACGGAAACCTCGCTGATGCTGCATCTCGATCCGTCGGCGGTGCGACTCGATCTCGCGTCAGTTGGCGCCACCGAGCCGCTGGTGGAATTGCTGCCGTTGATGCGCACCGGTGGTGTGCGAGCAGTGTCGCCGAACGGTGTGCTCGGTGATCCCAGCGGAGCGTCGGCCGATGAAGGTGCCGAACTGTTCGCGCGATTGGCTGCGGATCTTTCCGCGCGGGTCTCGTCAATGGTCGATCAATGAGTGATTCCTCGTTGGTCGGGATGCGGGTCGTGGCTGACACGTCGCTGAAACGGCACGGTGCCGGCACGGTGCTTATGGGTGGATCGCCGTTGCGAGTGATGCGGGTGACCGAGAACGGCGCCCGTCTCGTCGATCGTCTGCTGGCCGGTGAAGCGGTGCCCGACAGCACCGCCGCTGCGACGCTCACCCGGCGACTGCTCGACGGCGGCCTCGTGCATCCGATCGCCATCGACGGGCCGTTCACGGTTGCCGATGTCACCGTGGTCATCCCGGTTCGCGGTGAGTTGCCGCCGCGCCTTGTGCATTCGGTGGGGCGTGTGGCGCGCATCCTCGTGATCGACGACAACAGTTCGGTTCCTATCGAAACACCGACGCGCACCGACGATGGCGTGCCGATCACTCTGCACCGTCGGGCGATTCAGGGAGGCCCGGCGGCCGCGCGCAACACGGGCCTCGATGCGGTGACCACCGCGCTCGTGGCGTTCATCGATGCCGATTGCGAACCGGAATCGAGTTGGCTCGACGCATTGTTGCCACTGTTCGCCGATGAGCAGGTGGCGCTGGTTGCTCCTCGAATCATTCCCACCGAACCAGTTGGTGCGCAGAGCATGCTGGCCCGGTTCGAGCATCACCGCAGCGCACTCGATCTCGGTGACGACGCCGCGCGGGTACGGGCCCGCACGCGGGTTTCGTATGTTCCATCCGCTGCGATGGTGGCGCGCACCGAGGTGCTGCGCTCACTGGGCGGGTTCGACGATGAGATGCAGGTCGGTGAAGACGTCGACCTGGTGTGGCGACTCGACGAGGCCGACTGGTCAGTGCGTTACCAACCCACTGCCCGCGTGGCCCATCGGCATCGCACGCGCCCGTTGGCCTGGGCCCGTCGTCGGTTCGACTACGGCACGTCCGCAGGACCATTGGCGTTGCGACATCCGGGTGCATTGGCGCCGGTTGAGACTTCGACCTGGAGCATCGCCACCTGGGCATTGGCGGCGAGCGGTCATCTCGTCAGCGCCACCGGTGTTGTCGGGGCAACTGCGGTGATGCTCTCGAAGAAGTTGGACTCGATTGATCACCCGCTGCCGGTGGCGGCGCAATTGGCTGGTCTCGGTCATCTGTCGGTTGGTCGCTCGTTCGCGCAGGCGCTGTTGCGCCCGTTCTGGCCCATCACACTCGCGCTCGGTGTGCTCATTCCCAATCGACGGTTCCGGTTCACGTTGGTTGCGGCCGCTCTTGCGCCGAGCATCATCGACTGGGTGCGGCAACGACCCGATCTCGATCCGGTGTCATTCGTGGCCTGTCGCGTGGCCGACGATGTCACCTACAGCACGGGAGTGTGGGTGGGCGCGTTGCAGGCCGGCACGCTCGATCCGCTCACACCGGAACTGGTGAGCTGGCCCAAGCCCGGTCGCTACACCCGTTGGCGCGAGGGTCGCCGGTCGGTCTGATTCGCAGCTCGATCGCCGAGCCGGTGGTGTCAGGACCCGGCGATGACCTTCGCGGTAGTCGCCGGGTTGAAGAACTCGCGTTGGAAGCAGATGAGCCCGTCACGGAAGCGGAACACAGCGATGTACACGTTGGCGTAGGGCGCTGAGGTGGGCAGATAGCTGCCACCGCCGGTGAACTCGATGATGAGTTCGTCGGGATCGAGGCACTCATGCACGGCGGTGATATTGAGTTCGAACCGGAACACGGTGAATGCCGCGGCGATGTTGGCCAGCGCCTCGGCCCGGGTGGTCGAGCGCTTGGGCGGATCGGTGTAGGGCAGTTCGAAGATGACGTCGTCGGCGTAGTGTGACAGCTGTCCTTCGGCGTCGCCCGCCGCGATGGCCACGAACGCCGAACGAACTGTGGCGAGATTGCGGGCGCGGATCTCCGCGGCCGCCGACGCATCAGTCATGCGGGCTTCAGCCCTTGTTGGGGCGACCCGAACCGCGACCACGGTCGGGCACGAGAGCGATGAGCGCAGCGCTCACGGACTCGATGACGGCATCGCTCGGGGTGACGTCGTCCTCGACGAGGGCGAGCAGTGCCTCATGTTCGTCGGGCTCGAGGGCGAGCAGACGACCCTGGTAGCGGGCGGCGCTCACCCGGGTGAACACACGCGGGGCACGCAGTTTTCCGGCGACGGCGTCGAGGACGTCTTCATCGGCATCGCCCTCGGCATCGTTGACGAGATCGAGGAGTTCCCAGATCTGACGGGGGGTGAGCACGACTCCGAGGAGATCGGTTTCGGGTGCGGTGGTGGTCATGGTGATGACTCCGATGGGGGTGACGGGTCGAGGACCCTCAACACTGGATCGCACGGGCGGGAACTCCGGGGAGGACCGCACGAGCGGGATTACTTGTCAGGACACCGGAGAAGGGGGGTGATTCCGTCGAATGGTCGCTGGCAACCAGCGCCGCCGACCTCTTCTCCTTGCGACCCCCTTCCTATCTGCTCGGACCCCTCCTGCGCACATCGGGCGGGCAGAAAGACCCCATTGGGCGGTTCGGGGCACTGTCACAGCCGGTTCGTACGTTCATGGTTCGTGTGGCGGGGGGTTCAGCCCCCCGGTGCACCGTCCCCTCCTACGATCGGACCACCCATGAAGATCCTCCACACCAGCGACCTGCACTTCGGTCGAAGTCTCGGCTCCGTGTCGCTCCATGCCCATCAGGAGGCGTTCGTCGAGTGGTTGCTGGCCACCATCGACACCCACGGCATCGAGCTGCTCGTTGTTGCCGGCGATCTCTACGACCGCTCCATCCCGCCCACTGAGTCAGTGGCGCTGTGGCGTCAGGTGCTGCAGTCGGCCGCCGCCCGGGGGGTGGCCGTGGTCGCCATTGCCGGGAATCACGATGGCGCCGATCGTGTGGCTGCTCACGACGGCCTCACCGATGCTGCCCGCATCTACGTGCGGGGCGGCTACGAGCGAGCCGGCGAGATCATCCGCCTCGAGTTCCCCGATGGGCCGCTCGACGTGGTCGCGGTTCCGTTCCTCGATCCCCAGGCCGCTCCGCCGGAGTGGAAGGCCGCATTCATCGAGCGTGACGAGGCCCGTACCCATGCATCCGTGCTCGGTGCCGCGCTCGACACCGCTCGCTCCTCGCTGGCCGAGGTTGGAAGTGCTCGGTCGCTCGCCATCGTGCATGCGTTCGTTGCCGGCTCATCGGTGTCTGATTCGGAGCGGCAACTCTCCGTGGGTGGCACCGATCGTGTGGGTTCCGAACTGCTCGACGGTTTCTCCTATGTCGCCCTCGGGCATCTGCATACCCCACAGGTCATCGGGGGCACCGACACCATCCGATACTCGGGTACACCCCTGCCGTATTCATTCTCCGAAACTGCGGCGAAGTCCGTGGTCATCATCGATATGGCGCCCGACGGTGTGTGTTCAGTCGTCACCGAGCCGGTTCCCGTTGGTCGGCGGGTGGCCTCCATCACCGGCACCATCGAGGAACTGCTCGCCCCCGACGCCCATCCCGAGGCCGTCAGTTGCTACGTGCGGGCCACGCTCACCAATTCCACCTATGTCACCGACGCCAAGTCGCGTCTCGCCGATCGCTATCCGCACATCATCGATGTCGTCATGTCGCTCTCCGGTTCCACGGTCGAGTTGGGGGGCGACGGGGTGCCGCCGCCGCAGCGTCGATCCCCGCTCGAGGAGGCCAACGAGTTCTGGTCCACGGTGGTGGGCTCCGAGGTCAGCCCCTTGCAGCTCGAGGCCCTCACCGATGTGCTCAACGAGGTCTTCACCGGCTCGGAGGGTGTGGCATGAAGCCGCTGTCGCTGTCGCTCACGGCATTCGGTTCCTATCCAGGTACCGAGTTCATCGATTTCACCGCCTTGTCGGGTCTGGGTCTCTATGTCGTCACCGGTCCCACTGGTTCGGGAAAGACCACCGTGTTCGATGCCATGGCCTATGCGCTCTATGGCAAGGTGCCCGGGGTCCGTGAGGCCGGCGATATCCGCTCGCATCACGCTGACCCGAGCATCTTGTGTTCGGTCACGTTTCGCTTCGAGGTCGACGGCGTGGCATATCGCGTCGAACGATCTCCCGAGCAGCTCCGGGCGGGCAAGCGAAATGGCGCCGAGTTCGTCAAGAAGCCGGCTGCCGCTGTGCTGGTCCGTGAGCTCGACGATGTCACGCTGGCCTCCAGAGCGTCGACAGCCTCCGACGAGTGTGCCGGTCTGGTCGGGCTGAACGCCGACCAGTTCGAGCGGGTGGTGCTGCTTCCCCAGGGTCGGTTCCAGCAGTTCCTTCTCGCCGACACCAAAGAGCGCCAGCCCCTGTTGCGTCAGTTGTTTGACACCGGCCGCTGGCTCACGGTCACCGATCGTCTCAAGACCCGTGCGTCGCTGGCCAAGGCAGAGGTGGCCGCCATCGAGGCCCAGCTCGGCAACCACCGCCACAGCCTCATCAACAACCTCCGCCAGGCGGCTGAGTACCTCGACCATGAGGTGCCGCTCATCATCGACGAAGAAGCCGCTGCGGCCGCCTCGATCGAGGCCCTCGATGCACTTCGTGCCGAGCTCGACACCGCTGCCGCGAGTCGCCGTGGCGCTGCTCGTCGTGCTGCCGACGCGTCACGAGTCGCCTCCGAACTCGAGGCCACTGCGACGCGAGTGGTCGACGACTGGACCGTCCGTCGCGACCTCCGCGCAGTTGCCGTCGCTCTTGATGAGCAGGCCCCGGCCATTGCGACCACCCGCGCCCGACTGGTGGCCGACACCTCGGCCCAGCCGGTGGCCACCGCAATCTCTGCCCTGCATGCAGCCGCACTCGCCGCCGACAGTGCCACCGAAACTCGCGACACCACTCGTCAGGTTGTCGTCGACGCATGCACACCTGCTGGTGTCGTGGCTCATGACTCGCTCGAACCACTTGTCACGGCCATCGCCGACGCCCGAAGTGGTGTGACAACGCAACGACGTGCACTCGATGCAGTGATCGACGCGACCACCAAGCTGCAGAATGCCTCGAGCTCGCTGGATTCCTCCACCGCGGAACGAGCAGGCATCACCGATCGTCTCGGCGAGATCGACTCCGACCTCGAGGTTCGCGACAACCGCCTTGTCGAACTCGCCCCGGTTGCCGACCTACTCGCCGTTCATCAGCTCGCGGTCACCACGGCCTCCGATCGTCTCGCCGCCGCCACTCGCGCTGGCGAGCTCGTCATCAAGAAGGAAGACGCAGCAACGGCGCTTGTTGCTGCTTCGAGTCAGCAGCAGACCCTGACGGCTCGGTTCATCGCCGATGCTGCGCCGCGGCTGGCGGCCGAACTTGTGGCCGAGCAACCCTGTCCTGTGTGTGGTGCCACCGAGCATCCGTCTCCAGCGAGCCCCGCAGCCGGCGATGCAGTCGATGCCGCCGAACTGGACCGCGCCGCCGCCGTCGCCTCGAAAGCGGCCGCCGCGGTTGAGGCCATCGACACGGAACTGCGTCTGCTCCTGTCCTCGCTCGGCGACGACGCAGGCTTGGCGATCGCCGAGTTCACGAACCACCTGAGCTCGGCGCAGGCGACACTCGCGGATTCCGAGGCCGCGGTGCGCGAGCGCGCTGCATTGGGCGCTGCGGTCGAAGCCATACGGGTCGATCGCGACGAACTCATCCGGCGGGCCACCGAACTCGACGTCGATCTCGCCCGTCTGGGTGCCGAGCAAGCTGCGGCCGCTGCCGAACTCGACGCCGCGCGCGGTGCCCTGGGTGCGCTCGCAGAACGCTTCGACACCGAAGGTGCCGCACTGGTTGCAGTGTTCGAACGTCGTTCGCAGGCCATCGATCAACTCGACACCGCAACCACGAAGTGGAGCAGGGCGCTCACCGAGTTCGAGAACGCCCTTGGCGCTGTTCGCACGACGGAGACTCTCGTCGCTGACGCACTCGTTGCCTCCGGTTTCGCCGATCGTGCTGCAGCCGAGGCGGCAGTTGTTGAACCCAGCCAGCGCGTCGCCCTCGAGGCTGAAGTCGCGACCCACGACACCCGCCGGGCCAGTGTCGACGCTCGCCTTCCCGAACTCGAGGCGCTCGACCTCCCAGTTGAGTGCCCCGACATCACTGCGATTCAGGCCGATGCGGCAACCAAACTCACGACCGCCCAGACCCTCGCCGACGATGTCTCGCGTATCGACGAGCGTCTCGGTCAGGCCTCCGAGGATCTCAAGTCAGCCCGGGCCATCACCGCCATTGCAGCCGACGCCTTCGAACGCTCCGATCAACTCACCTCACTGGCCCGCACCTGCGATGGACAGGGACCGCGCAAGGTGTCGCTCGAAACCTGGGTGCTCGCCGGTGAACTCGATCGCGTGGTCCTGGCGGCCAGCATCCATCTCGAACGCATGACCGCCGGTCGCTATCGCCTCGAGCGCACCGATGCCGCCGACCACGGCAGCTCCCAGGCGGGCCTCAACCTGAGGGTGCTCGACGCTCACACTGGCGTTGCCCGTCGACCCGGTTCGCTCAGTGGCGGCGAACAGTTCCAAGCATCCCTGGCCCTCGCTCTCGGTCTGGCCGATGTTGTCAGTCAGGGTGGTTCAGCTTCGGGTCGGGTCTTCGAAGCGCTCTTCGTCGATGAAGGGTTCGGCTCACTCGATCCCGAGGCACTCGGGCAGGCTGTCGATGCCCTGCATCAGATCCACGCCACTGGCCGTACCGTGGGGGTCATCACCCATGTCGAAGCCATGAAGGAGGACCTCCAACTGGGCATCCGGGTCGACCGACTGCCCGACGGCAATGGGTCCACGCTCACCTGCCATCCGGAGATCTGACATGACCACCGCGCAGCCCATCGCCATCCGCCCCGCCACCGCTGCCGACGCGCCCGCACTGCTCGATGTCTTCACCCGTTCCATCACCGAGCTGGCGCCACCGTTCTACGCACGGCCGCAGGTTGCTGCATGGGCTGCTGCGCTCAATGTCGAGCGAGCCCTCACGCTCATCACTGATCACACCACGTATGTGGCCGAACTCGAGGTTGAGGCCTCGGCGGGCCAGGTCGTCGGGTTCGCCACCTTCGCCGAACCCGATGAGTTCGACATGCTCTATATCGACCCCGCCGTCGTCATGCGCGGGGTCGGCGCTGCGCTCGCCACGGTGGTCGAGCAACACGCCCGCTCCCGTGGCGTGCACGAACTGACGGCAACCGTTTCCGACTGCGCCCGACTCGCCTTCGAGTCCTTCGGCTTCCGTCACGAACAGCCGCATACCCGAATCCTCGGCGGACACGAGTTCAGCGTCACCCTGATGTCTCGAGCGATGCGCTGATCAGGCCTCGGGGATCGGGTTCGTGCCGCCGCTCATGATGTGCTCGAGCCACCAGGCCGGAGCGTTGTCGATGATGTTGCCGATATGCGAGTAGTCGTGCCACCGACAGATCTTGCCGTCGCGCACCTGCATCACGCTCACGAACGGATGGTCGACGACCTCACCCGTATGGAACATCCAGCGCTCCATGTGTTCCCAGATCACCAGATTTCCCTGGGCGACGAGGTGCTTCGGGAAGTGGTAGTAGCCCGACAGCGGTTCGATGCCGATCTTGAGTCGGCGGACGATGTCGGCCCCACCGGTGGCGCCAACCGGGTCCATGCCGACATCGGTGTAATGCGCATCGTCCGTGAAGAACGTGGCCATGAGTTCCCAGTTGCGCTTGAAATGCGCGTCCCAATACAGCTCGACCACTTCGCGGTTGCGTGCCTCAGAACTGTCCATGTCTCCCCCTGCGGCGATGACGGAATCGCCGATGTCTGGAGCCGGGCTCACCCGACGTGATCGTGGCCGAAGCGTAGGGCACCATCAGCGATGGCATCGCCGGTCCATCACGGCCATGCTGTCATCGTGCACGACATCGAGATCACCACGGAAACCATTCGTCTGGGCCAGTTGCTGAAGCTGGCCAACCTCGTCGATTCCGGTGCCGATGCCAAGCTCCTGCTCGCCGGTGGCGAGGTGCTGGTCAATGGTGAGATCGAGATCCGCCGTGGTCGTCAGCTGCGTGTCGGCGACATCGTGGAGTTCGACGACGAACAGGTTCGGATCGTCTGAACCACGCTTTCAGCGAAGACGCGTCACGGCGTTCGATCGGTTCGACTCAGTGCTCCACCCGACAGCGTTCTTCGCTTTCACGGTGAACGTGTAGCGAACGCCGATGGGAAGTGCAGCGGGCGTCGTGGCGGTCCTTGCGGAGGCGTTGACGCTGAAGGAGCTCACCACAATGCCGTTGGCATAGAGAGTGATGGACTGCTCGCTTAATGCCGACCCGCCGGTGGAACCCTTGGCCCAGACAATGACGGCACGAGACTGCGAGTTCAGAGAGGCCTGGACCTCCGTAGGCGGGGCCGGCGCCGTTATTCGGGTGACGGTGTTGGAGTAGGCCGAGGCGCTACTCGTTCCGATGGTGTTACGCGCCTGCACAGTGAACTTGTAGGCGACGCCGGCCTCGAGCGGAGTGGCTGTGGTGAACCCGGTGGCCGAACCCGAAAGGGAGGTGGTGGCCATGAGCTCAAAGCTGCGGCCGGAACTCCGATAGGTGCGCACGGTCTGCTCGGTGAGGGATGACCCCCCATTAGAAGCGACACTCCAAGTGACCGATGCGGTGCCCGTAGGGTCCACGGAAGCGGTGACTGAGGTGGGTATCGACGGCACAGTGCGCCACGCCACCGGTTCCGATGGCGAAGATGCGGTGCTGAGCCCGATTGTGTTCCGGGCTTGCACCGTGAAGGTGTAACTCGCCCCTGTGGTCATCGAGTCGTAGATCATGGTTTTCGTGACGCTGGCGACGACAGTCGAACGCAGCAGTGTTCCGTCACGGTAAATGTTGACTGTCTGATCGAGGATCGATGGTGAGGTGGAGGGGAGCCACGTGACGGTGGTTGTGGCATTGGTCGGAGTGGTCGCGCTCACTGCGGTGGGCGCGACCGGAGGCTCGGTGATCGGCGGCGGCGTGGCTCCGGTGTTCAGCAGCAGATTGGGGGATCCCTCTCCGCTGTTACTGACCACCCCAGCGGTAGCGAGCGTCTTGAGATCGGCAGACACATCCGCCGGGACACGGGTGGGGGTGACGCCGAGGATGAGAGCGGCAGTGCCGGCCACATGCGGCGTGGCCATTGATGTCCCGCTCACGATCATCGTGGAGCGGTTCTTGTTCGCCGGAATGCCGTCATTTTTCCAGTCCGAGGTGATGGAGACCCCGGGGGCGAAGAGGTCGACGCAGGATCCGAAGTTCGAGAAGTAGGCCCGACGGTCGCTGGAGTCGATGGCCCCCACGGTGACCGCCTCAGCGACCCGGCTGGGCGATCGCTCGCAGGAGTTCCGATTCGAGTTTCCCGCTGCAACGACCATCGACACACCGTCGGCGATCGTGGCGCGGACTGCCTCATCGACAAGATCACTTCGATCTAGGCCCAAGCTTAAATTGGCTACGGCTGGCGCTCCGGCCGGATGGTTGCCGATAATCCAATTGAGGCCATTGATGATGCCTGATGCCGTGCCACCACCGTTGCAGTCGAGCACCCGTACCGGCACGAGGGTGACCTCTTTGGCCACGCCATAGACCCTGCCGCCGATGATGCCGGCCACATGGGTGCCATGGCCATCGCAATCATTGGTTCCCCGACTATCCCTCACACCGGTGTATGCGTTTGCGCCGCTGGTCACCCGCCCGCCGAAGTCGGTGTGTGTGGCGAGGATTCCCGAATCGACCACGTAGGCCTTTACCCCGGTGCCCGTGGTGTCGTAGCTGTAGGAGTTCGAAGGCGTGTTGGCGCGCTGGTCGATGCGATCAAGGCCCCATGTGACCGGAGATTGCGTGACCGTCGATGGGCTGGCTTCTGCCTGCACGGGCGTGTCGGCCTCGATCGAGCGCACCTTCGGGTTGAGGCGCAACGCCTTGACCTGCGACGCGCTCAGATCGGCGATCTCTCCGGAGAACACATTGGTGAGCACTGATTGCACCGCCATACCGCGCTGGGAATGGACGGTGGCTTCGGCAGTGGCGTCGGTGCTCGGACCGAACTGGAGGATGTAGCGAGAGGTTTGTGAGAGGGCACTCGTGGCGAGAGCGGCGGTGGAGGCGGGCACCGTGACCGGCCCGGCTGGTGCAACTGGAACGGCCGACGCACCCGCGGCGGGATCGCCAGCGGAAACAGTGGCCCGTGCCGGTGAAATTGTGGTGACCACTACGCCCACCGACGCGCTGAACAGCACCGAAGAAGCTGCGGCTGCACGCAGGGCAGCACGAAAGGGGCGAGTCACGGCGCCGACCCTACGCAGGCTGAGCGATGGTGAACAGCCGCCGAGGGCTGATTTTGCCGTGATTTAGCGATGTCGGAGTGCGGATCGAAATCAGCAAGCTGTTCCGGATCAGAGGCCGGGCATCTCGATCCCGAGCATGGAGGCAGTGATGCCCGCCACGGGGTTATGCACAGCCATCATCGCCATGTTGGGATCGCCCGAATCCATGACGAACATCTCGGACAACTTCACCATGACCAGACAGAACTGGAAACCGGCGAGCAGCTCGTAGAACGCCACGTTGGTGGCCGGTCGGCCCATGAGTTCTTCCCACAGGGCAATCGTGGCCTCACGGTCGAGCATGCCCGGCAGCAGTTCGGCGCCACCGGTCTCGAGACTGAAGCGCTGCAGGAACAGCCACCAACCCAGATCGCTCTCGGAATTGCCGAGCGAGACCATCTCCCAGTCGAACACGCCGATGACCTCGCTGAGGTCCGGGCCGCCGTACATCTGGTTGCCGGGTCGGGCATCGCCCCAGCACAGTTCGATGAACTCGCCGTCGGCCGGCCAGTTGGCGATGAGCCAGTCCCAGGCCGGATCGATGATGGGATGGACCGTGCCCTTGAGCGCCCATTCCTTGTAATTGCGGAAGTACCCGCGGCGCTGCTCGGGACCGAGCGGACCGTGATGCTTCTGATCGAGATAGTCGAGGCCGGCGGCTCGCCAGTCGACCTTGGCCACCCGGGTGAGCGCCTCGATGCCGTTATGAGCCCATGCAGCGCGCGCCGCATCGGTCATTTCCACCACGAAACCCTCGGAGGTGTACACCGGCGTATCGCCGGGGACGAGACCGTTCAGGCGGTCCATCACGAAGAACGGACCACCGAGCACGGAAACATCACGCTCGGCCCAGCGGGTGCGGGGCACGGGCACATTGCTATGCGCACCGAGCTGGGTCATCACTTGGTACTGCTGGGCGATGAGATCGATCTCGGGGAACAGCAGGTTCATCGTGGGCTGGGAGCGAAGCACGAGTTCGGCATCGACCGCCGTACCGTTGGCCTCGGTCCAGCGGGCATCGACGAGGAATGTCTCGTTGGAGAAACCACTGGTCTGGGGCACGACGAGCTTGGTGATCTCGACGTTCGTGCACTCGGGCATCTGCTGGGCCATCCAGGCCTCGAGGACGACTTTGACCTCGTCTGGATCGCGCTGACCACTGACCGGCATGGGAACTCCTTAGGAAATGGAATCGGATCGGCAGGGCCCGGGATTCCCCCTCCCGGCACCTCACGACGGCGACTCTATGCCCCGACCGGTAGCGTTCGCGACCGTCGTCGTCGAGGGGAGTGGTCATGGGTGAAGTCGGATCGAACAGTGCCGGTTCGGTGAGCGGTTCCGTCGCCGGTCGGGTCGCGCTCGTCACCGGGGCTGCCCGTGGTCAGGGCCGGGCCCATGCCGTGGCCCTCGCCAACGAAGGTGCTGATCTCGTGCTGTGCGATATCGCCGCCGACATCGCCACAGTGCCCTATTCGTTGGGCACCGAAGCCGATCTTGCTGAGACGGTCGCGCTCGTGGAGGCCACCGGTCGACGCTGTATCTCGATGGTGGCCGATGTGCGCGACACCGCGGCGATGGACGCAGTGGTGGCTTCGGGCATCGAGGCCTTCGGCGGTATCGATATCTGTGTGGCCAACGCCGGCATCGTGGCCTTCAGCCATTTCCAGGACATCACCGACGAGATGTGGGACGACATGATCGCTGTCGATCTCACCGGCACGTTCAAGACCATGCGGGCGGTGGTGCCGCACATGATCGAACGTCGGTATGGGCGCGTCATCGCCACCTCGTCGATGGCCGGGCGCATGGGTAATCCGAACCTTTCCCATTATGTGGCCGCCAAGTGGGGGATCATCGGCATGGTCAAGACGCTCGCGATGGAACTGGCCAGTCGGGGTGTCACGGTGAATGCCGTGTGCCCTGCAGCGGTCGATACCCCGATGTTGCAGAACCCGGCGATGTATTCGCTGTTCTGCCCGGATCTCGAATCACCGACCCGCGAGGACGTGGTGCCGCGCTATCAGGCCATGAATCGGATGGGCCAGGCCTGGTTGGCTCCCGAGGAGGTGTCGAGGGCGGTGATGTTCCTCGCTGCTGACGCCGCGAGCGGCATGACAGGGCAGGTTGTCGAGATCAGTCTCGGGAGCGCTGCGGGTCAGCACTGAAACGTCGGTGACTCCGGCCCGCCGATGGGCGACTCGGCCACGGCAGTTATCGGGTCGATTCAGCAACGGCGAGTTCGGTGACCTCGCGAGTGGACGGCCGTCTCGTGACGAACCACATAACAAAGAGAATCACATAGAGCATGGGCATTGCCGCGAGAAGCGAGCCTCGGAGGATGTAGTTCTGGTAGAACGCGAGAACGGGTGTGATGATTGCGAGCCGGCCTTGCGCGAACGTGAGGTAATGAATGTCCAACAACATGCTGAGGGCCCCCAGAGCCAAGAAAACCAAGGCCAGCCAGATGAACCCTCCTTCGATGTATGACTCCATCCAGAGAGGACTTGAGTAGTTGAACCGGCTCGGGTAGCCGAGTTTGTCGTGCACCGTGTCGCCCACGTCGAATGCCTTGCTGGTCCAGATTGAGCGAGGGACGAATACGAGCGTCGAGGAGAGCAGGAATCTTCCGAACGAATGACCGTTGGCGTTCACGTACTCCACGCCATCTGCCACCTGGGTGAACATACCGAAGTTCGAGTCGGCCTCCCCCAGCTGCCCGACGACGCTGCTGTCGACCTGTCGCGTGGCGTTTTCGACGGGCGTTGCCCGTCGGAAGTAGGTGCTCAGCAGCGGGTAGATCACGATGGTCGAACTGATGAGTCCAATGATGAGAAGTCGGACGAATCGAGCTGAGTTGACACGCACCGCAGCAACGACGAGCGCACCGAGAACTGCGGCTACGACGGAACGCTGGGTCGTCGTCGGATTGTTCACGACGACGCAGAGCGTGATGCAGAGGAGGAAATTCACCTTGGTGGAAAGTGACAACGACCGCCACTCGAGGATCCTTCCGCGGCGGACTGCGTAGATGACGAGGAACGCCGAGACGAAGAGGAGCACGCGGACGATGTTGTTGACCGCGTTGGCGTCGAAATTTTCAAGTGAATCTCGCGTTCCGATCAGTGAACTGCCGGCCCGGGTCGCGTAGATCAGTCCGGCGAAATTTGCGATCGCGCTGACGATCTTGAGTGCTGGCACGGAGATTGAAGATTGCCGAGGTGTGGTCATGAGGGCCTTGGCCGGCCTGCGCCTTGCAAGATAAGCCCCGACCTCGTACATGAAGCAGCCAACCAGCACGATCAACTGGGCGGTGAACAGCACCTTCGGGGTGTACTGACCGCCTACGTAGGACTCGTGCCTGCCGTACTGATTCCGATCGACCTGCGCGAATGCTGAGACCCCGAAGAAGAGATACACGAAGATCCAGAAGTTGATCGCCATGTAGCGGGGTCGGCCAGCAATGAGAAGTTGGGAGATGCGGATGGCCGAAAACTGGATTGTGACGTAACAGAGGAACCCGGCAGGCATGAACAGTGTGTCGATGAAGCCACCGCTCGCCGCAATGGGGAGCACCACTGAAATGACCAACCAGAATACGAGCCCTGTAAGCCATGCGCTCGCGGGCCGTGAGCCGACACTCACGGATTTGGGGTCAATCCTGATGATCTCCCGAGCGACCGACGTTGTAGGAGTGTCTGTCATTCCAGGGCTCCTCGGACGGCGGTCACTTGCCCAAAAAAGCTACCACGGTGAAGGTAGCGGCACACCGCACGCAACTGCTGTCACACCCGATGAGTAGGTTTGCGCCATGGCGTTCTATCTGACCGTGGCGGGGTCGTTGGAGCCTCTGGCCGATGCACTGGCTGAGGTTCTGGCCAATCCCCTTCCCGGTTCCGACCCTTTTGAATCCGAACTTGTTGTCGTCCCCGGCGAGGGTGCCAAAGCCTGGCTGCGGGCCCGTTTGTCGCGTCATCTTGGGGCAGCGGATCCTGGGGCAGCCGGCAGTCTTGCGAACGGGGGCCTTGGGAACGGTGGTCGTTCAAATGGTGCTCGTTCAAATGGGATAGTCGCCAACATCAAGCATGTCTTCCCGGCCACGGTTGTTCACGCTGCGCTCGGCGACGATCTCGAGCTCGGTATCTGGACCACCGGCCCGCTCACCTGGGCGATCTATGAGGTGTTGCAGAACCGAGCCCACGAGTTCGAGCAACGCCCCGATGCTCTGCGGGCCCGGGCCATCGCCGATCTCTTCGATCGCTACACCCTGCATCGCCATCGCATGGTGGTGCAGTGGTCCGAGGGCCGCAATGTCGATGCCACCGGTTCGGCACTCGAGCCACATCAGCTGTGGCAGCCGGCGTTGTGGCGGGCCGTGCAGACGCACCTCAGTCCCGATCCATCACATCTTGTGCCCACCGATGCCCAGCGCATGGTCGAGCGCACCGATCAGCTCCGGGCCGGCACCTATCAGGTCGGTCCGCATCCGCATCTGCGTCAGCGGGTGTTCCTGTTCGGTCTGGCCAGTCTGCCGTCCTCGCATCT